>Ga0208277_1001263_pt1 | contig 14822 bp, 13 predicted proteins | sample ETNtaG_5_FD_185782 | JGI IMG/M metagenome (GOLD analysis project Ga0208277, IMG submission 185782) | Marine microbial and viral communities from oxygen minimum zone, Eastern Pacific Ocean - ETNP201406SV205 (SPAdes) (version 2) | ecosystem: Environmental > Aquatic > Marine > Oceanic ...
CTTGTGGAATCTGGAATAAGATCAGAAGCGCCAACAACTCCTATCTTCAAATTGGCCCTTTCAAAGATCATATATGGGCTAAAAATCAAATCACCGGATTTTGGATCTCTGAGATTGGATGATATAAAAGGAATATTTGTTGACTCTGTCATACTTTTTAAAAATGACAGACCATTCAATACTTCATAGTGCCCCACATTGATAGCATCACAACCAACCTTTTCATAACCCTCTAATATGGCTTTTGCACGAAATACTTCAGAATTCTTGTTTGTTATATCAATATTTTTTGTACTAAAGAATAGGTCACCTGCATCTAAGATCAAAGGGTCTGTTCCTGCGGCTATCATTTCTTTTATTTTTACAGATTTTCTGGACAGACCGCCCATAGGGTTCTTCTTTCAGCCACAGGGATCCAATTGACCATGAACTGAGCCCGACATTACCATTGTAACTGTTCCATATCCTGAAACCTTTGAACAGGACGAATAGGTAAACAGCATGGTTAAAAATAATAGGTAATATTTAAAAGTTGATTTCATTTTTTATCCACCGCTAAGTTTTACATCATAACCTTTATCAATAAGAATATTTTTTATGATATCTCGCTTATTTCCTTGAATCAGAATCTCATTATTTTTAAAGGAACCTCCACTACCACATCGCTTCTTGATTTCTTTTGTCAGACCAAGTAAAAATTGATCATCATGTACAAGTCCTTTGACCACCGTGACTATTTTCCCTCCACCTTTTCTATCTAGATGGAGACGTACTCTCTGATCAGAGGGACTTAAAACATCAATCTTATTATCCTCATTGGCTTCAAATACTTCATCAGAAGTTGTATATACTATCTTAGAATTTGACATTCAGGTAATCTCAAACAAATAAAATCCAAAAATGTTCCATTATGAATCAAATAAAAATACTAATTTTTTAAGTCAATTACACATAATCAATACCAGGTTAATGCTAACAAAATTAATTAGATCGATGCCCTACTTATTTAAGTATTTACTCTTCATTGGCCTGACCTCAGTACTTGCTCAATCAGATGGTAAATTTTCAGGAGATATCAAAGAGGCTGGGCTTTATTATAAAGATATTGCTTTTGACTGGAAACCTCCCAACAAGGAATTCGATCTTCATACACTCGATATTGGTGAGTTACGTTTTTCTTTTTCAAATATGAAATTAACTCACTTTGACAAAGTCAATTCAGAAGCCGCCGGGATAACCTTTTCAGGGCCTGATTTTTCTATGAAAAACCTTACTTTTCAATCAAATGTAAGGTCAAAAAATTGGATAACTCAAGAAAAGATCAGGCGCCTTAAAAAAAGAGAAAGTATTCCAAAAGAGGCTCTCAAACTAATCGTAGAAGCTAGCGATCTTTTTATTCTAGACCACGACACACTTCCCATTGATATAAATGAGTTGGTCATTAAAAAATATATATCAATGGAAACCCCACCTTTAAATAATAATACCTGGACCTATTATCTTGATCTTCCTGAAAAAATAATTTCTAAACCCACGCATTTAAATTTAGTCCCAGATAGGAATTCCATTTCTTATGATTGGAACTCAAGGAACTTTCGAGTTGATTCAGAACAGGATTCTTTATACAGCCTACCTCTTGTTGATTGGAAATATGAATTCAAAATAAATGAGATAGGTCAACTATTCACCTCAGACCTTCAAATGGAATTAGAAAAAGACACAATGAATTTTGATATAATGATGAAGAGAGGACAATTTAAGATAAAAGGTTGTTCTTTTACTGCAATTCCAAATGACATTCTAGATGATAGGACAAAAATATCTCTTCCAGATATGATGATAGAGACCCGAGACCTAGCTCTAAGTGGCCGTTTTGACAAAACTCCTACCCTTTACAGAGGTGGAGGACTTTTTAGAATTCGAAATTTTGAAATAAAAATACCTGAAGACCTTAAAGAGGATCCAGAAATACAATCAATACTAGACATTATGGGGATATGGAATAACTCCATCATGCTAAGATTGCTAGAATTTGAACTCAATTTATTAAACCAATTTACTGGTGATCTGAAATTTAAGTTTCATACACCATTCATGAAGATATCTTGCATTGGTGATTTTAGCATAAGACAAAACAATAGTCTAAAGCCTGATATTTATTTACACAATACTGAAATAAGAATTCATCCAATATCCCTTGGAATCAGAAAATATATAAGAAACTGGGAAAAAGATAATGGAAAGACCTTTACAAGAAAAGGTGGAACGATTGTCTTAAAATTGGATGGACCAATTCAAAATCCAAATATACAAGGCTATTAATGCCTAATTTACTTTTTATACTTTAATAACCATTCATATATAGCCTCATCCTCATAGGTTTGGCTCCACGAATCATGGTATACATCTCCATAGACAGTAAGTAAAATATGCTGATTCCTTGACCTAAGAGCTTGATATATTAAAATTGAATTATCTAATGGTATCACATCATCACGATCTCCATGGAACAGCCAAATAGGTAGGTTATCTAGTCGATGAATATTTTCCATATCAGCACCACCACAAATAGGAATAACCGCAGAAAATAAATTAGGTTCTTTTAATGCCATTGCCAAAGTACCAAGCCCCCCCATACTAAGACCTGTACCATAAATTCGATTAGAATCTACTCTATGTTGCACCTCCACTTCATTCACTAGAGCAATGAGTGAGGAAACATATTCAGGCCTATCCCAGTAACCTTTTTCTGGACACTGTGGCGCAATACATATGAATGGAAACACCTCACCCTCAGTGATTCTCTTTGGAATTCCATGAATTTTGATTTTTTCCAAATCATCTCCCCTTTCGCCAGCACCATGTAAAAACAATACAAGAGGATAATTTTTTCTGCTGCTTTCATATTCATCAGGAAAATAAAGAAGATAATTAAGGTCTACTTCCCCCTGACTACTCTTCTTGAATGATTGGGACGTTTCTTTCATATTGCCTTCTCCATAGGTGAAATCAAAAATAAGTATAAATGATAGAACAAGTGATAATTGAACACCATTCATTCTTGGTATGATATTTTCATATGTGCGATATTGGAAATGTTTGAATGAAATTATAAAATTATTTCACCATCAATAGCTTTATTGTTTTCAATTGACTACCTGTAGACAATCTAAAGTAATAGATACCTGCGCTCATTATTGTTCCATCCTTACTCTTTCCATTCCACCTTGCCATCTTTTTTCCCGCGTTCTGCTTTTCCTTGAATATGGTCTTAACTCTCTTACCTGAAATATCGAATATACTTCCTTCAACCAATACATCACTAGAAAGGGTGTATTTTATTGTTATACTTGGATTAAATGGATTTGGATATGCTTTATCTATTTTGTATTCATATAAGCTAAATGAGGTATCTATACTGACGTTTGTACAATTAGATGTATTTTGCTCACCTTGATTACCGTCAATGCAATAAGGTAATTCAGGACATAGGTTATTATCAGATATGTTAAAATTTGATTGGTCATCCCAATCAAGGTTCATACTGCATATTTCTTCAGGTAAATATCCATAGAGATTATTATTCTGCAACCTTAGTCGATCTAAATTTTGAAGATTCACAATATTTGAGGAAATCTCGCCAGTAAGGTCATTATCATTCATGTAAAGATGGACAAGACCAGTTAAGTCAAATAATTCATCAGGAATGGTTCCATAGAATTGGTTCTGATGAATATAGAATTTAGTTAGCCCAGTCATGCTACCGACCTCAGTTGGTATGCTACCAGTAATTTCATTATTAAATACATTGAAATATTCAAGATTGGCCAAATTGCCAAGTGAACTTGGCAACCTTCCGCTAAGTGAATTAACATAAAGCTTTAATTCTGTCAAATTACTGAGATTTCCAATTTCAGATGGTATTGGACCAGTCAATTCATTTTGGGATAAATTAAGATAGCCTAGGTCCTCTAGATTTCCAATTTCAGATGGTATTGGACCAGTCAATTCATTTTGGGATAGATCAATGGAAACTAAATTCGTAAAGTTTCCAATATTTGAGGAAATATTTCCAGTGAGTCCAGTATTGGACAGGTCTAGTTCTATGATTTCTTGTGCATAATATAGAGAATCAAATAACTCATACACACCTATACATTCTACGATCTGCTGTTGCCCAGTAAAAGGTTCTATACAATCAGGATATGGAGGACAAAAAGAATTACCTTCAATATTAAAATTAAGAGGATTGCTAAAACTGATTCCTGATTCACACATTGCTTCTGGAATTATTCCAGTGAACTGATTATCATTTGCATAGAATTCAGCTAAAAACAACAACTGACCAAGTTCAATAGGTAAAACTCCAGTAAGCTGATTATGATTCACTGCACACTCAACTAGACCTGTCATATTACCCACACTACTGGGGAAAGTACCACTAAGTTGATTATGTGAAAGATCCATAGCCATTAGATTGGTTAGGTTACCCAAATCTTCAGGTATACTTCCTGTTAATGAATTATGGCTCAGGTCAAACCCCAATAATGTTTCCATATAGACTATCTCTTGAGGAATACTGCCCTCTAGATTATTATTTGACAAATTCAAAAACATTAAATTTGAAAGTTGTGAAATTTCATTAGGAATACTGCCAGATAGGCCTTGATCAGAAAGATCAAGTTCGTATGTAACATCAATCCCATAACAATTATCCCATAACTCTATCTCTCCATTATTGCATTCTGCTTGGAGCAAATGCCCAATGAAACAAATAAAGGTTATACCGACTATTCTACGCATAATTTAAATTACAAAGGATATGCTCATCTTTATAGTTAGATCTTAAGCTCTACTCTAATATCTCAATCTATTGATAATTCATCTGCAATGGGTAAAACCTGGCCAATCTTCCTCTGATTACTTTCATGTTCTTTGATCAGGAACGCATATAATATCACACCTATCAAATAAAGTAAAGCAGTGATTAGAAATATCTCAAAATATTGAAAATCTAACAATCTAAGCCACTCAAAGATTTTTGCGCTTATAAACCAAGATGCACTCCACAGACTAGAGCTTAAAGCACTTATTAATTCTTGATTATTTTTTCCCACATAATTCATCATAAGCTCATTTGAAGCTGGATGAGCCATATGCATCAATGGCTGACGCATGACATATGCAACTACAGCTATTATAACTGCATGCTCATAAGAAACATAAATCTCAGTTAAAGACATTACTACCAGACAACCGATTGCCAAACTCTGTACCACTACTATTGTCATCCAGTATCCATACTTCTTTCTGAGTGTTGGAACCAAAAGGGAAAAAATAAATACAAGCATGGCTGTAAGACTGCCCATTAAACTGTATTCACTTGAGGAAAATCCAAAAACTGAATTAAAGAACAGATTTACAAATGGTATGGTAAGTCCTGCTCCAATAGATATGAGGATCAGTGGTGATATAGCCTTAAAGATCAATTTCCAATCGTAGGATTCCCTCAAAGAAAAAATATCATTTTTTGTTTTACTTGAATGTTGGTCATCTTCTTTGATTCTCCACGCGAAAAATACTGAAGAGGCTCCGATAATAGTAATTACCCACAACGTACTGTGTTCATCCAAAAATAATCTCCACTCATGAAGATCAACAAATGATATCCAATCCAGAGTACTAATGATGAGACCTGAGAATATGGTTGAAAGCGACCATGTTGATGCGCTCAATGATAATGCTTCTGAACTATTTTCTTGATTAGTATGTCTAATGATGAATGGTAGAGAGCATACCCTCATGAGCATCATTCCTATGCCCCAGGATAAAAATGATAATTGGATCATTGGAGTAATCGAAAAATGAATAGACTCAATTATCATTGCACTAGTTATTGGCACTAACAAAGCAGCTAGTTTGAAGAATGGCTTAAGTCTCTTTCCTCTAATATATATTCCCAATGGCAATGCAAATGCCAAGGCACCAATGAATCTCAGTGAGTTAAAAGAAGCTATTTCTGGGTCTGTGAATCCTTGCTTTCGAAGATAGATATTTAGAACGAGAATGAATGCAACATGTATGAGACTAAGATTAAACTCCAATAGAAATAGCATATGAATATTCTTTGGAAGAGAGAGATAACTGCGAAAAATATTTTTTAGCATCAGTTATGATCTATGAATCAGACTGCAAATAATAGAATCTTTTTTATGAATCCAATAATGAAAAATGCAATCACTGGAGTAAGGTCTAACCCATTTGCGACCAAAGGTAGGTTCTCTCTTATGGGCTTTAAGATTGAATCAGTTACACCATACAAGATAATTGCGAATTTCCCATTAGGGTCATGTGGTATCCAACTTATAAAAACCCTTATTAGTATCAGAACCTGCAACATGTCAAAAATGTTGCCTATGACGAATCTCAAAAGTAGACCCATTGAATTATCAACTTATCATATAAATCATTGATATAAATTCACTCCACCTATTGATAAGTAAAAGATAAAGATAATTCATTTATGAATTAATTTACCATGAGATAGATAAACCTTGATAAACCTTGTAATAATTTGAATTTTGTAGATTATATATTTCTTGTAGGAGATTTTACAATTGCCCTGTGTCTTGCGATAGGATTTATCACATTCTATAAAATGGGAATCCTAAACAAGACCTACCATACTATGTTCTGGGTTGGATGCCTTATTGGATCGACATGGGAATTTACCTTTTTATATCTTGGGCCAGATTTTGTTCACTCTGTTAAAGAATGGCCATTAGGATTAGGTGGATGGCCCAGAAAGCTTAGTCACTCTATATGGGATGGTGGTCTTTTTATGGTAGGGGTATATTTGTGCGAAAGATATTTAAAAGGTCCTCTATTTCAACGATTTGAACTTAGAGAATTATTCATTCTTCTTTCTTGGGGTATCTTTCAAGAACTGTTGGTAGAATATTTATTCAATGGCAGAGTTTGGATATACCCACCTCTACCTTGGAACCCTGTAATCATTCCTACCATACCTGGATCTGCAGCACTTTCCCCTGGCTACACTCTCATCCCACAGGCTGTTTGGGTGGTAGCACCAATTATCTTTTATCTCTTTCTTTTAAAATTTTCTAGAAATAATAACTGAATCCATAATAAAGATTCAATAGGCCAATGCACCCATCGGGTCCCATGGATCTAGATGGATTGCATCTTTATTATGAAATAGATCTACTAATTTCTCAGGCAGGTGACTCTTATGGACCACAACTTCATAATTGTACTCATCAAACCACTTATCACTCATGATATTGTACCCTTTGTCTCCACCCTTCGTACCCCAACTATTTTCAACTCTCCACTTAGTGGGCTCATTTTTTGAATTAAGATCAACGCCAGTAAAAAGCATGGCATGTGTCATCTGGCTGTCTCCATACTCAAGTCTTGCTGCCTTATCCATTCCAAAATTCAAATCATAAAATGAATCATAATCAAAAAGATCCATATCCATGACCCCAAGAGTCCGATGAAAATGCTTACTAACATCACAACCGAACCAAACTGGCTCATCATTCATCAATGAACTGACTGCTGCTGCTTTCATTTCCTGACTCTTAACATTAAGATACCGAATTGGTTTTCCCTCAGCAACATTACCTAAATAGTCGACAGTATATACCTGATCATATTCCTTATCTGACATAGGACAATTAATAAGGCATACATAGTCATCAAGTTCTAATCCAACATGCTGTTCATAAAATGTTTCTGGTGTCAAACCTGTGAAACGAATGAACTTCTTCTTTTTATCCCTCGATTGCCAATTGAATGTGCTAGGTGGAGTTCCTAAATGTATGGTAAGCATCTTGTAGATATCTTGCAGCATCAATGTCTTTTGATCTAAGACCTCATCCTCTGTAGCACCTTTGTTCAATGATTCTCTTAAAATTTTTGCATTTTCACGAAGTTTCCTGGTAATCATTCGGTTCATATATCTAGAATTACTTGATGAATATGATTCTGGCATTTCTGATTGAGGTACTACACCATATTTATTGACCAAATTAACCCACATATCCCACTGTCCTCCATCTTGAATCGGATTAGATAAAAGATGCATTAATAAGCGACTATTCCAATCTTTTTTAGCCGTTTCAATAATTGACTCTAAAAAATAATTTGATTTTTCAAGCTTATCCCAGAACATGAAATAACTTTGTGAAAATTGAAAATCCTTTATAGAATATTTCCTTCCTAAATGAATACGAAATAAATTTAATCCTGCGAAACCCCAACATCGGCCACTTGATTTTTGATTTGTGATCGGCATTTCTCCAGACACAACATTTGAAAAAGAATGATCGATCGTCCTAAAATGGTCCCAGTCCATAGCAACTTCGATTAAATTATTACGGAAAGTTGCATTCCTAACCGACCTGACATGTTTATCTGAATTTGCTGTCTCATTGAATTCTTTGATGGTATTCTTTTGAATTGGTTTCATATTGATCCTGAGTTATATGTTGATTGTCTTAAAAATCGTGTAAAATCTAATAATAATTGAAATATTCGAACCTGTTTTCTAGAATAAACAATGGAAAACTTTTGAATCATTTAAGAAATAGCATCTTCCCTTTCTTTAATTCTGAAGTTGTTCTAATAGTATAAAAGTAGAATCCAGTACCTATCTGAATACCACTATCATCAGTAGAATCCCATAGTATTGATTTGGATCCAGCTTCTTGCACTCCATCAAAAAGGGTCCTTACCTTTCTACCCATTAGGTCATATATATTTATTTTGATTTCCCCACCAACCAACAGGTCATATTTTAATGTTGTAGTTGGATTGAATGGATTTGGAATATTATCAACATTAGATACGACCAAGTTTCCTGCACGATTATTATTTGAGGTATTCAATAGGTCAAAAATCGTGAATTCTTGATATTTTTTTGCATATGGATGTTTTAAAGGAGTAACGGCTATTTGTAGCTGAGAATAAGGTTTTCTCCTAGAAGCATGTGAAGGATTATAGTCCAATTCGATTTCTAGATTTCCAAGTGCGTTGATCGTATCGATTCCATGCACAGCCCGAATCCACTTCCTCTTGTCTTTTACAATATATTGATAAGGTTGTTTGTATTCGCTTTCATTTTTTATTGATATCGTGACGATTCCACTAGAGTCAATAATGATTCCATTCATTTCTATTCCATTAAGATCAATGGTAGAATATGGATTTACTTGCAATGAGAATGCATCAGGATGCAAGGACGGAATACGTAGTGCTCTATACCATCCGTAACTTTGAGTACCTCGCATTTCCCAAACGATCTCTTTATCTAGGGTTACCTCAAGGATGGTTGGTCTATCTGGATTTGCACCTACTCCTCGAGTAAATATCAATCTATTGTTATTATCTAAAACCTGCATACTGCCACATGCATGACCATATAGCGCTGGTGGTAAACTATATTCCCAAACGATGTTACAGGTTGAGTCATTTAAAATCTCAAATTCAATTCCTCTCGAGATATGCTGGCCATGTTCAAATAATTGATTACTTATGTTACCATTATCAAACAATGTGAAATTTCCATTATCTAATTTGACAATGTGGTGTTGAAAACTAAATAACAAATTATTTCCTAAAAATGTATCTCCATTTGTGATATAGGGCGATGGAAGAGTCACATTGAACAATACCTCTCCTGTGGGATAATTGATTTTTGTTATCCTAGACAAGTGCCTACTAGAAAGATAAATAGCACTCTCATTTTCATCAAACCATAAGGCATTTGAGTGTGTCCAATCATATTCCATATATATATAACCATCTAACCATGTGTGACCATGATTATCAAAATCATTCATTTGAAAATGGTCAAAAGGATTCCATTCCCAGATAATATCACCATTCTCGTCTAATTCTAGAATACGCTGGCCATACCAGGGGAATTCATTGGTTGAATCATCTGCAGCAAAACCCAAACCCTGAAAAAGATCAGTTAAACTATTATTGGATGGAATAGGTCCATTAGAATATGTGTTTTTCATTACAAAATAAGTATTCCGAGATGTCTCTTTCATATCATGAGGGTCTACCCTGATATTTGAAGCCCAAAGAATATCCATATCGTAATTTATTTTACATGCCGTATTCTCAGGAAATGAATGATCACTGTTACCGTAGAGTGAACCGAATTCGTCAACATGATTTATTTTAAATTTATAGCCATCATCATTCCAGATCTCATTGCCATATTTATCGATCACAAATGAATGGCGGTTTGGACTTGCTCCACCAAAAATAGTCAATCCGGGCTGCATTAATGAATCTGCATGATTTGTAACATACCTGTAACCAAGCCTTGAATGTTTTGTATGAAAGGTTGATGGCCCCATCCATTCACCATAATGACCTGGGCCTATATATGCTCTAACTTTCCATTGATAAGAATTTTCCCAAATGATATTTGAATTTAGAATAAAAACAGTTGAAACAAGGCTATCATAGGAAAAATATGTATTTGAAGACAGATCATGTAACTCCAATTGATAGCTTATAGCATCAGGCTGTTGTTCCCATTCAAACACTATATGTATGTAACTGAGTTCTTGTCCATTGGTGGGTCGAATCAATCCAGCATTTATAGTGCCATAGAGAATTAGAAATAGGATGATCTTTTTCACATCAAAATTTACCAAATATTAAAAAAATGAATGAATTTTGGGACAAATCTGATTAAAATATTTTTGCCGCTCTAGAATTTAATCGATATTCAAATAGGTCTGACTCAACGAGCATAATTTTAGCTGTGTCAAGTTCAATGCCTTTTTCTAAAGCTAGATGATGTTTCCAATTCTTTGCCTGCTTCTCTGAAAATTCTAATTTAACAAGCTCGCCCTCTGCTAATATTCCATAGCCCTTTGATGATAGTGGAAATACAATTTCACCATCGGTAACTTTGATTCTTATTGTGGATGAGGTTTTATTATCCTGAACTTGAACCCAACATCCTCTCATTGGACAAACTTCAATAATGTCGCCCTTGACCAGAACTTGATTCCCTATATGGTTTTCTGCAAACTGTAACATCTCACCAATATCAAGAGGCGTAACTCCAGATATGGGCAGGCCATAAGAGCCAATAGGATCTTTTTGATTTAACTTATCTTTTTCTGACTCTTTTTTTGAGCAACCAAATTGTAAAAACAATAATATAAATATGATCTTTATATAATTCACAATTGAATATACATCTCGTAACAATAACAAGGTATCAACTCAATGAAGGATTTTTATGGTAAAAAATTTAACTGTGTGGTATTCTTCTTCATCAAAATAAATGAAAATTTGATATTATAAATTAATCTATGATAACCATTTCTTGCTTTTTACAATGATTAAGAACCTAACCAAACTATTATTTATCAGTCTCACTATTTGGGGATGTGATCATTCTGCAACCATTGAAAACAAAGATGCCATTCAACTTCTAAACAATGAAAAGTACTATTTCCTTGATGTAAGAACTTTACCTGAACATGAGATTCAATCCATACCCAATACACTTTGCATACCAGTTCAGGAAATTGGTGAAAGACTGAACGAACTGGAAAACCAAAAAAATAAAATAATAGTTGTCTATTGTAGAAGCGGGAATCGTTCAAGCAAGGCAACTAAAATATTAAATGAGAATGGTTTTAATGCAGTAAATCTTATTGGTGGAATGAAAGAATGGAGTGGCCAAGTAACCAGAAACAATTAAATATGAAGTAAACCTAATGGACTCAAACAAATATAAATATTCTGAGATGATCATCACTGATCATAATTTTATTATTCCTCTTGATCATGAAAAACCAGAAGGAAAGAAGATTTCTGTTTTTGCTAGAGAGATTTTAAGACAAGAAAATGAAAATAAGTCCCTACCTTATTTGGTCTATTTCCAAGGTGGTCCAGGATACGAATCACCAAGGCCAATAACAGACTCAGGGTGGATAAAAAGAGCAAGTGAAGACTATAAGGTTTTATTGCTAGATCAACGAGGAACTGGCCTTAGTACTCCAATTTCAGGAGAATCATCAAGCGGGCTAAGTGATCAAGACCTAGCTCACTACCTGACATTTTTTAGAGCAGACAATATTGTAAAGGATGCTGAGATGATCAGAGAATATCTCATTGGAAAGAAAAAGTGGTCGATACTTGGTCAAAGTTTTGGCGGTTTTTGTGCAACCCACTATTTATCATTTTATCCTGAGAGTTTGGATAAGGTCTTTATTACAGGAGGTCTACCACCATTGAGTGCCCATCCTGATGATATTTATCGATCCACATTCAAAAGGGTATTAGAAAAGAATAAACTATTTAATAGAATATTTCCACAGGCAAGTGAAAATGTTAAAAAAATAGCAAATTATTTAAAAAATAATAGAGTTTGCCTACCTAATGGCGACATCCTAACCTTAGAACGATTTCAACAGCTTGGACTTAACCTTGGATTTAGTGATGGCATGGCAATCCTAAACTTTTTATTTGAGAGAGCATTCGTAAATAAAAAACTTTCCTATGCATTTTTAAAACATATATTATCATTGCAAACATTTGATACAAATCCAATCTTTACAGTTCTACATGAAGCTTGTTATGCGCAGGGTTTTTCCACAGATTGGTCTGCTCAACGTATCTTAGATGAATATCCTGAATATTCAACCAAAAATACTGACGAATTATTATTCACAGGCGAGATGTTATTCCCTTGGATGTTGGACGACTATAAAGCCTTAAGACCTTTTAAGGGTGCGGCACACATACTAGCAAGTAAAGATGACTGGCCCAAATTATATGATGAAAATACTCTTAGAAAGAACAAGGTCCCTATTGCGGCTGCTGTTTATACCAACGATATGTATGTTGATAGAGAATTTTCAATGGACCTAGCAAAGATAATCCCCAATATTAATGTATGGGAGACCAACCTATTTGAGCATAATGGATTACGAAGCAATGGGAAAGTGGTATTAGAAGAACTTTTTTCCAGGATCGATTAAACCTATTTTATTCTTCTTCATCCTTTTCATCTTTACTTAAACCACTACTACCTTTGCTAATTGACTCACCCATACTTCTAATTGCCCAAATAACAAAAAGAGCAGGAATAAGATAAGTAATTAGTATACCAACAAAATCTTCCATTATTTCTCTTCTATCCTTCCAGAGTTATCCTATCTACACAAATAAAAACATTCCTCATATTATCGCTCTAAGGTTTGTTAATTATTTTAAATATTAATTTGGTTTAGAATCTAGATCTAAATTATCTTGATAGATTGTTTTAGCAAAATCTTGCATTCCCTGTAATAGGCCTTCAAATGCAATGGGAAATTCTTTTTTCAATTTCTTAGTGACAAATCCAACCATGACCTTTGAAAATAAATTGTTACTTTCAACTCTCCCAAACCTTATTTTCATGACACATCCATTCTTTGACTCTACAAATTCGTAAGTGCTTCTTAGACTCAAGCCAAATGGTAATAAGATTTTTAAAGAAATGTATTCTCCAGGGTTCCAGTCAGTTATTTCCATTTTAGATACCTCATCTCCATGATGACAATGTAATGTAGTACCTGCACCCTGGGTAGAACCACCAATATTGAACATATCAACCTTATCGGCATGCCAATTCATCTTGCGCCACTCTGGTTTAGTATACATTAGAAAGGCAATGTCAGGTGAGACACAGAACTCCTTTGATAGTTCTTCAATAAGAAGCGGATCATCTTTTTTAATGAAATATTTTACGGTCTTCTTAGTGCTCTCCCAATGTTTAAAAAGATCATCAATTAAATAGTTTACTTGTCCAACATGCTCATATTCTTCACTTCCAAACAGTTTACTATCAGTATCATAATTGAGATTCATTGCTTTTAGTGCAGTTTCAGTGGTCATTAGATATGCCTCGATACCTGTACTCTCAATTACATTGTTTTTCATCAACCTAAAAATAGTATTTACATCCGTCCCAGCTAATTCTTGACTACCATTGATCTCTTGGTTCATATATTCACCGTGGTGAATGAAAATTTTCAGATCCAATTCATCCATATGCTTGCAGGCATTGCAAGTGCAATCAGTATTGATCCTGATCATATCCTTTTTATCAGAGAATGAACAATAGACCCTCCTGGAAAAATCGATCATAAACTGAGACTTCTCATAAGCAACATTCTCAACGTGTGCGAATATAGCATCCCCCATGAACTTTGAAATGGTCACAGATCTTTCAAATTCTGGAATCATGGAATTGAAAAGATCTTTGACGATTCCATTTGCATGTTCAAGTTCAGTCTCTGCTAGAAAACGTGTGTATCCTGAGATATCTGCAACAACCAAAAAACCATTTTTAACTTCGGAATTCATTTTATTTCCTTTGTGCATTTAATTAAATAATAATTATTACATTTTACACTAATTATAGTCGCTCCTTGATTCCCAATTAATCGATCTAATGTCATATTTATTGCTTGATAATTTTCACTTTAACTGCCAAATGATCTGAGTAACCACCCAATACCCTATTTCCTGCCCAAAAGCGAAAAGGATAGTGACTATAATTACCCTCTTGCTGCCTATACTTTGGTAGATCAAGAATGTAAATTGATTTATTCAGTACTGAAAGATTATCACTATCTTGTAGTTGATCATTAACAATAATTTGATCATAGAGGTAATCTTTACCTCTATATACATTTGTACCAATCTTTGGTTTTCCTATCATAGGTTTCATTAGACTGGTTAATCCAATCTCTTCAAGCATTTGAATG
>Ga0208277_1001264_pt1 | contig 14813 bp, 15 predicted proteins | sample ETNtaG_5_FD_185782 | JGI IMG/M metagenome (GOLD analysis project Ga0208277, IMG submission 185782) | Marine microbial and viral communities from oxygen minimum zone, Eastern Pacific Ocean - ETNP201406SV205 (SPAdes) (version 2) | ecosystem: Environmental > Aquatic > Marine > Oceanic ...
AATGGGAAGAAATAATCCCAGACCCAGAGTATGGAATCTTTGTCATAGCCGTTTTAAACAATATTAGAAATGATAAAATCATAAATAAAATTTTAGATGCAATATTAAATATTAAAGATTCAAATGAAGAGACAGTTAGTCTAGTAGATAAAAATATTGAGCATCCATTTTGCTAGTTTATAATTAATTAATAAAATATAGATGAATATTGAAATAATTATAGTAATGGCCATTTTATTTTTTGGTTTTTTTCTTTTTATCAAAGAATATTTTAGCATAGATGTAACGGCACTTATTATACTGTCTTGTTTTTTTGGATTAGGGTATCTAACGCCTTCAGAGGCAGTATCAGGTTTTTCTAACCCTGCAGTAATTACAATAGGTTTATTATTTATCTTAAGTAGTGCAATTCAAAAGACAGGACTACTTGAATATATTGTTGTAACTATTAATAGACTAGTTCAGTCATCAAAAACTATTGGTTTAGCAGCATATTACTTTACAATTAGCATAGCTTCTTCCTTGATTAATAATACTGCGATTGTTGCAATTTTTATGCCCATCACTATAAGGTTAGCTCATACTTATAAAGTAAGTCCATCAAAAATGTTAATCCCTTTGAGTTATGCTGCTATATTGGGAGGAACGTTGACATTAGTCGGGACCTCAACTAATCTATTAGTAAATTCCATTTACATGAGTTATGAAGGTGCTCAGCCTCTGGGGATGTTTGAGTTTTTTAAATACGGTTTTATTATATTAATTATAGGCACAGCTTATTTATTATTCATTGCCCCCAAATTAATTCCCTCTAGGACAACAACATCCAGTTTGACAAAAAGTTATCATCTTGGTGGTTACTTAACTGAAATGAAAATACGGGCTGGGTCAGTTTTGATTGGAAAATCCTGCTTTGATCGTTCAATTAATCAAAATTATGATGTTACCGTCCTAGATATTATTCGAAATGAAAAGCATATTGTAAAAGATATAAGAAGGACAATCTTAAAAGAAGATGACATTTTATTTGTTAGAGGAACATTAGATAATTTCATTCGAATGAAAGAGGTAGAGGGCGTTGCATTATTGACCGATGAAAAACTAACCCAATCTGAATTAGAGCAAGAAGATAACGAACTCGTGGAATGCTTGTTGACTGATGATTCTGACCTTGTTGGTAAGAGTCTTATGTCAACTAATTTTAGACAGATCTATGGTGCATTCATTTTAGCAATTAGACGAGAGGGGGATATTTTTAGGAAAAAAATTGCGCATATGAAGCTGCGTGCTTTTGATACCCTTTTAGTTTATGGGCCATCAAAAAAAATAGCCAGTTTATCAAGCCTTGGTAATTTTATTGTTTTGGGTAAGGTTGAAGCTAGATTAATAAAAGAAAAATTCTGGTGGGTAAGTATTTATGTAGTTCTGATATCCATTTTTTTTGCAGCTATTGGCTACATCCCAATAATGAAAGGTGCGTTTATTAGCGTAATAATTCTCCTAGCTTTAAAAATTATTTCAGCTCAAGAAAGTTATCAATCTATACACTGGCAAGTTATTTTTCTTATAGCTGCTTTAATACCAATTGGAATAGTAATTCAAAAAACTGGAACAGCAGATTGGATTGGAGATAATATTTCAAATTTCATATCATTATTTTCAACTGAGCTTCAACCTTACATACTTTTAGCAACCATTTATTTTATTACAATGGTATTAACTGAAATCTCATCTAATGTTGCTACAGCTATCATTATGGTTCCAATTGCAATTGCTGTATCAAATCAATTAGGCTTAGAGTCTCGACCATTTGTTTTTACTGTCGCTTTTGCTGCTAGCTCATCATTTATTACCCCGATTGGTTATCAAACAAATTTGATGGTCTATGGTCCTGGAGGGTATAAGTTTAGTGATTATATTAGAGTCGGCTTACCTTTATCCCTTATTCTATTTATATCGGCTGTTTTGATAATACCCAGATTTTGGTCTTTTTGATTCTATAACTTTCTATGAAGGACCTTTTTTTACTTGATCATAATATAACCTATTTAAATCATGGCTCATATGGCGCTTGCCCTGCTGTGGTATTTGAAAATTATCAGAGTTGGCAAAGAAAACTTGAAGAGGGCCCTGTCCAGTTTATGAAAAAAACTCTTTGGGAAAATTTAAAAATCTCTAGAGATGTTCTTGGTGAATTTATAGGTTGTGATGGTGGAGACTTATTATTGTTTCCTAATCCTACTACTGCCGTAAATAATATAATTGAAAATCTAAATTTATCTGAAGGTGATGAATTGTTAATGACGCAACATGAATACGGAGCGTTGGTGCGTGCATGGTCACGTTCTTCAATGAAAAATAAATTTTCAGTGGTTCAACAGCATATTGATCTCCCTTTTAATTCAAAAAATGATTTCATCGATCAATTTTTAGCAGGGATTACAAAAAATACTAAAGTTATCTTCATATCTCAAATAACTAGTCAAACTGGATTAATATTCCCTGTAAAAAAAATATGTGATTATGCTCATCAAAAAGGTATTATTACAATTGTAGATGGAGCTCATGTGCCAGGTCATATTGATTTAGATTTAGTCGAATTGGGCTGTGATTATTATACCGGAGCTTGTCATAAATGGATGTGTGCACCAAAAGGTTCATCATTTTTATTTGTTAAAAAATCTTTACAAGCAAATTTACAACCACAAATAATGAGCTGGGGAGAAGAAGGGGAAGATCCTGGACCTTCACAGTTTTTAATGGATTTTCAATGGCAGGGGACAAAAGATATGAGCGCTTTTCTATCTATTCCTTCAGCAATAAATTTTTTAGAGGACAATGATTGGAGAGAAAAACGTAAGATAAGTAAAAATTTAATATTAGAGGTCTCTGACAACCTTAAAGATATTTTTGAGACAGACAGTCTTTTTTTACATGAAGACTGGATAGGGCAGATGGTAAGTCATCCCTTGCCTTCAAATATTACAATTGATTTAAAAGAAAGATTATGGGAAGACTTTATGATTGAAGTTCCTATTTTTGAATGGAATAAGCAGAAATATATTAGAGTTTCTGCTCATTTTTATAATCAGGCCAATGATATGGAAAATTTAGTTAATGCATTAAAGACTATTTATCTAAAATGATTTTTAAAAGTATAAATATTATTACACTTTTTGTATTGATTATCTTTTTTAAAAATTTCGCATATGCGCAATCAATATCTATCTATCCTAAAAGTGGTAAAAAGATTAAAATTTATGATACCTATGATATTGAAAATGGTAGTATAATAGTCAAAGATAGTATCTTAATAAAGAACATCATCCCTCTAATATCCATTAAAAAAATAAAGTACGCTCAAAAATCTTACAAATTTTTAGGTAGTATATTATTATTTTCTGGGAAATTAATTTTAAATTGTTCTTTATTCCCTGCTATTGCAGGCCATCCATCCTTATTTTATTCTTACGGTGCAATTAGTTCAACGTTTATTTTATCAGGTGTATTGTTAAGTGAAATTGGGTCTCGAATAGGTCGCAATACAGTTACGTATAAACTTAAAGGACTAAACTATTATAATAGAGAATTGATTTTTTCTTCTATTTTTGCTGATATGAATTTGTTTAAGCAGCAAAGTAATAGCTCAGTAAGTGAATTTCAATATAAACCCCATGGTAAAAAAATTATTTTGCCTAATAGAGATTGGTTTTTTGATTTCTCTGCTAAGAGCGAACCGGTTGGCATAGAGGCTTGGATAATCAAAAATAGGTTAAGAGAAAAAAAGTTTTTGCAATTTGCTATTCCATCAAAATAAATGACTTATGCATTATATATTAACGGCTTTAAAATCTGAGGCAAAGCCAATAATTGATTATTATGATTTAGTTTTTGATAATAGTCATCCAATTCCAATATACAAAAATGATATTTACACCTTATTGATTACAGGAGTAGGGAAGGTGAATGTTTATAAGGCGTTAACTACATACTATAAAAATAAGGACCTGGGGAAAAGTCAATTTATAAATATTGGTATAGCAGGAGGTCATAAAAACGATTGTGATTTAGGACAACTGTTTTTAATTAATAAAGTTTTTGATGATTTTTCAAAAATTCCGATCAATCTACAATATGAAAATTATTTTGGATTATTAAAGAATAAAGTAAACACTGTTTCTAAACCTATTACTAATGGCGAGTTTAAACGTAAAGGCCTAGTGGATATGGAGGCCTATGAAATTTGTAAATTAATAAAAAAAATAGATGATATTGATAATCTATTTATACTAAAAATCGTATCAGATTTCATGGATTTGAATGATGGCTTTTTAAGCTCTAAACAGGTATATAATCTTATAGAACAAAATTTAGTAGTAATTGATAGTTTTTTAAATGCAATACGTAAATTACAGCATTACAAATGAAACTTATTTTATATATAGTATTTTTGGTTTTCATAATTGGGGCATTAGTTCTAGCGATTCTATATAGAATGCAAGAACCACCAGAAAATGATTAGATAAATTTGAGATCTTTAATTGTTAGCTATATTAAAAAAAAAGAATCTCATATTTATTATTTGCAAAATTTTTGTTTGTGGTTCAAATATATTGCTGGGAATTGATATTTCTGAAATTTCTTATAATGGTATCCATTTTCAAGTACAAAAAAATGGCCTTTCAAATACTAATTATATTGTAATTCACGGTGATGAAGAAACAGCTAAAATGCTTATTAAAGATCATATAAAAACAAATTTGGGTAAAGCTTTTATTATACAGTCAAAAAATAGAGAGGTGACTCTAGGACCTACTATCGTAGATCCGAATAGAATTTTTTCAAAATCAGGTGCAAGAAAAGCACTTAAAAATTTTAAAACAGATTGGGATCCAAACGAGTTAAATAAATTATTATTAAACTTAGAAAAAAATCGAAATGATTTTTTATTTAATATTTTCCCAAGTGAAGGAGGGTTGCTCATTGCATTACATAATAATTTTAGAGGATATAATGTTAATGATGAATTAAAAAATAGTCAATTATATTCAATTAAAAATAATCAAAATCCTCGGGATTTTATATTATGTACAGATATTAAAGATTATGAAAAACTTAAAAATGGACCATATAATATTGTTTTGCAGAGCAAGGTGGAAACTAATAATAATGGTTCTCTTTCCTGGGCAGCTTTAGAACATGGAGTAAGATATATAAACATAGAAACCAGATTAGGATGGCTATCACAGCAAAAAAAAATGCTTTATTTTGTAGAAAGATCGATTAAATAAGTGTCTAGTATTATTCAAAAACTCATAAGAATTATGCCTATAATCCTGCTATTTATGTTAGTTTTTGTAGATAGAGAAAATAAACTTTACGTAGTAGGGTTTCTTGGGCTATTATTTATTTATACTATTATTTTGGTAAGTAGAATTTTATATGCGAAAAAGTTATGGCATAAAGAGTTTAATGATGAGAATTATGCAAATGATGATAGCATATTAAAAATGAAAGATTTAATTGAAAAGTTTGATAAATAAAATTTTGAATAATGAAAGGTGATCTGAATATGAATAATATCGATTTTAAAAGTTTATGCATAGGTTTTTTAGGAGCTTGTCTATTTTTTACGCTAACTGGCGCGAAACAAAAGAAAAATCTAGGAGATATTGTTGTAAACTCAATAACAGTTTTAGACGATGGGTATGGTGGTTTTATTACTGCATATAACCAAGACCAAAAAAGAACTTTATATCTTGGTACTGGAGAAGAAAACAATGGTTATATACAAACGTTTAATAAATTTCAGCAGCCAACGGCCTATGTAGGAACAAATAAAGATATGGATGGTATACTAGTATTAAATGATAGGTATGGAGAACTAGGCTGGTCGAGATCTGCTAAACAATAAACTTAATTAATAGGAAAAATTTAATGAAAATTGCTTTTTTAACAGCTGGTGGGATCGCTCCTTGCCTCTCATCAAGTATTGGTGCTCTTATTGAACAATATGCTAAACGTAAACCAGAAGTTAAGATGATTGGCTACTTGAATGGTTACAGAGGTCTTCTTCTTGGAAAGTCGATAGCCTTTCCTGAATCTGTAAAAAATAATTTTACTGCTTTATACGATTTTGGTGGAAGCCCAATAGGCAATAGTAGAGTAAAACTAACAAATATTCAGGATTGTATTGATAGAGGGTATGTAAATGATGGTGAAGATCCATTAAGGGTAGCCGCTGATCAATTAAAAAAAGATAATGTAGATATTTTACATACAATTGGTGGAGATGATACAAACACAATGGCGGCACAACTCTCAAATTATCTTAAAGAAAATAATTATGATTTAACAGTAGTAGGCCTGCCTAAGACAGTCGATAATGATGTATTCCCTATCACTCAAACTCTCGGTGCTTGGACGGCAGCTGATCAAGGAGCAATTTTTTTTGAAAATATTATTAACGAAAATACAACAAGTACTAGGCAACTCATCATTCATGAAGTCATGGGAAGAAACTGTGGTTGGTTAACTGCACAGACAGCTTTAGAATATAGAAAAAGACTAAATGATAAAACTTTTTTGCCAGAATTAATGGTAAGTAAAGATAAATGGGATATCGATGCAATCTATATACCAGAGATAGATTTTGATTTTAAATCTGAGGTGGATAGACTTAAAAAGATTATGGATAAAAAAGATGGGGTTAATATATTTTTAAGTGAGGGCGCAGGTCTAGATACCATAACAAGAGAAATGGAAAGCAATGGAGAAGTAATCCCTCGTGATGCATTTGGACATGTAAAGCTTGATGAAATTAATCCAGGGCAATGGTTTGCTAAACGATTTTCATCTGCTCTAAATGCTGAAAAAACATTAGTTCAAAAAAGTGGATACTTTGCAAGGTCAGCAAAGTCGAATGATAGAGATTTAAATTTAATCAAAGACTCAGCAAAATTAGCAGTGGATTTTGCGTTGATTCAAAAAAGTGGAGTTATTGGAAAAGATATGGATGAAAATGATGATTTAGTTCTTATTGACTTTAGTCGAATTAAGGGAGGTAAGCCATTTGACCATTCTTTAAGCTGGTTTAAGGAGATTCTTTTGGATATTGGCCAAAAGAATTAATGATTAATTAATTTTTTGCTTTCTGAATTAATTTTTAAATAAAAGTAAATTAGAATTGATGTGGCCATTCCTGGATAAAATGGTTCAATATTTAATAGCTTTCCAATATCTAATGCTGACATTATAAAAAACAGTAATGAAATAGCAACTGGTGCGCAAAGCCATAATATCGCATTAACTTTTGTTATGCGCATGTTATTACCGATTAAGGCATGAATAAATGGGATTATCAGTCCAGGAATAATTAGAGAGCCTAGTGTGTACAGCATTTTTACTACTGAGGGGATTAATATTGATAGCACTATTGATAAAATAGCAACAGCAATCAATCCTTTTTTAATTAGAAAAACCGGATTCTTTTTTGAATCTTTTTTTCTCAGTCTCCATATTATATCTCTTCCAATCGTGATAGCATTAACAAAACTCATGGAATCAATTGTTGACATTATTATTGCAAAAAGAGAAACAAGAAAGTAACCTAAAAATCCAGGGGGTAATACTTCTAATCCTAAAAGCGGATAAGCCATTAGTGGATTTTCTGGCACTGTATGTATGTAAGCATAAAGTCCTGCGGTTACGGTCATGACATCAAACAGAAACCAAAAACATATTGAAATTAGAAGCCCTTTCTTAGCTATTTCTGGATTTTTTACAGCTGTACATCGTTGGAAGAAGTTTGGGTCTATAATTGTCCATATTGCTATGAAAAACCAAACTAATACGTATTGTAAAGAATTTCCTCCTAAAGGGTCTTGATGCGTGGCAGGTAATGATTTAAATAAACCCAAAGGCGATACAGAATTATGCCATGAAAATCCTATAAGTAGAAAGAAACCAGAAAACATTAATATTAGTTGTAGATAGTCGGTTTTTATTATGGATGATAAACCGCCCTTCCATACATAAATGGTGCTGAATGTTGATGCAATTAAAAGGCACCAAATTAATTTTATATTAAAGATAAAATTAAATAAAACACCTAAACTAAGAATATAGGGGGCTGGGCTAGATAGGAAAAAAATAAAGAAAGCACTTATAATTCCTATTTCATTTCCATATCTTTTTCTAAATATATCGGGAATAGATAGAATATTTTTTTTCCATATTATTTTTGAAAGCCATAATGCATAAACAATTGCAAATATATAATATGGGAATGCAAAGATAAACCAAGTTTGAATTCCGTATAGATATGTATTCTCTCCAACGCCTAAAATCGCACCATACCAAGTACTAACTAGAGTAATAACGAAGCCTGGTAAGCTTAATTTCCTTCCATAGACAATATAATCTGTTTGGCTGATATGATTTTTTGAACGACGAAAAAAACCGATTGTAAAAAGAAAAACAAAGTAGATAATAATTATAATAATATCGTAATTAGATACATTCATTTAGCTTAGATGATTTAAAAACACAAAGACTTTTCCTGTTGATTCAATATGAAATTCATTCCCCAGAGATTTATTTGAAATAGCCATAGAAGATGGAATTAATTGTTCATTCGTCAAACTATACTTTAAACCAGTTATTTTTATATTATTTATCAATTCTGAAGCGATAAAAGATATATCCTGATTTTTTTTTGTTTTAATTGTTTTTGATCCACGAACACAAATTATTTTAGAGTGGTTGGTAATTACCTTAACATTTACATTATCATAAAATTTTGAAACAATATATAAATTTCCTAGAAAGTGATCTTCTCTTAACCCGCCAGCACCGAGCAAAGTTATATTTTTAATATTTTTTGATATACACCATTCAAATGTTTTTTCTAGATCTGTTTTATTCTGATCAGGAGTTTCAATCCAGGAGCCTAATCGTTCTTTAGAAGAAATTTTTGTTGAGTCAAAATCACCAATCACAACATTTGGTTCAAGACCAAATTCTTTTATTTTATCGGCAGCACCGTCTGCACAAATAATATGGTTACAATTTTTTAGATAGTTAATCGGAATTTCATGAGTCGGAAATTCACCATTTGCAATTACTATTACTGGATTATTGGCATCATACATTTGAGATATTACAAATAAAAAAAATAGGTATTGTAGTTCTTAACATATAAAAATATTACTATGTAAATTCTACGTTTGTAAAACATTATGAATCTGAAAAATATAATAAAACGTCTTTTCTTATTAGATGCTCATTATCCGCGCACGATAATATCATTTATCTTTCTCTTTACAATTTTTTTTATGTGGAAAATACATGAATTAAAAATTGACCCAGGCTTAAGGTCTTTAGTTCCAAAAAATCATAAGATTGTTAAAAATATGGAGCTGGCAGAAGATTTATTTAGTAGTAATGAAATTGCAATCATTGCAGTTGAGTCTGAGAATTTAATTTCAAATGAAATTCTAAATAAATTTTCATCTTTGCATGATTCTTTGGTGAACATTCCTTCAGTGAGCAGAGTGGCTTCAATTTATAATCAGAAATATATTGTTCCTGATGATGGTGGTTTTGAAATTCAAAAAATTCTTCAAAAAATTCCTAATGACTCAATAGAAACAGCAAACTTTATAGAGACTATCCAAGCAAGTGAGATAATTGGTAGTTTAATTTCTCCTGAGTTGAATATTATGTGTTTCATTGCCCAAATCACCGCTCCAACAGATTTTGACGAGATAGCTTTCAGAGAGAATTTATTTCAGATAATTGATAGTTTTGAGGGGCCAGAAGATATATATGTTGCTAGCTCAATAATTTCATCTGCTGAATCAATTGATAGTGTAAAGAGAGATATGAGAACTTTTACGCCAATTGCATTGGGTTTAATGATTTTACTTCTGATCTTGAGTTTTAGGAGTTGGACTGGAACCTTTTTACCACTATTTGTTGTAGGATTTTCTATTTTATGGACATTCGGATTAATGGCTTGGCTAGATCTATCAGTACCTATCATTGGTGGCTTAATTCCAATTATGCTAATAGCTATCGCAAATAATTATGGAATTCATATTATATCTCATTATTACGAATTTACAAAGTTAGACCAAAATTTAGATCGAGTTGAAATTCTTAAAAGAACAATGAAAAGATTGGGAATGCCTATTTTTCTAGCTGGGTTTACAACGGTAATAAGCTTCTTAAGTCTTACTACACATGAGCTTTCAAAAGTTCGAGAAATAGGATTACTTGTTTCTTTTGGAATTGCTGTTTCCTTTTTTCTTAGTCTTCTATTTATACCAGCTATTTTAATTTTAGTGCCAAGGCCAACATACTTGGGCAAAGAAAGAAGCCTTGAAACAGTAAATAACTTCCTTGTTAATTGGGGAAAGTTTTTTGTTAAAAACAGAGTACCTTTTTTAGCAATTTTATTTTCTGGAATGTTTTTATTCTCATTTGGTATCCGAGATATAACAATTGATACAGTCCCAGACAATTATTTCCCGAAAGATTCTAAAATAAGACGCTCCAGTGCTGTAATTAACCAAGTATTTGGAGGGTCAACACAATTAAATATTTTAATTGAGGGTGATATCTATGACCCCTTATCCCTAGACCATATAGATAAGTTGATGTCTCACATTAAAAACAAAAATAATATTGTTAGTTCAACTTATTCTATCGCTGACGTAGTTAAAAAAATGCATTATTCTTTCAATAATGGGAATATCGATTCACTGAAAATTCCATCTAGTCGTGATTTAATCGAGCAATATATGTTTTTATACTCGATCGCTGGCGAAGATAATGATTTTGATTTAATATTGAATGATACAGATGATCCTAATTTTTCTCAAGGGTTTGTTAGGATTAAGAAAGTGAGCACTGTAGATCTTATGGCGTTAGTGGATGACACAGAGGATTATATTAGCTCAAATTATTATGATGGAGAACCTATAAAACCTATGCTTTCTGGCCCAGCAGCTCTTCTTGGTGCAGTCAGTCACTCTGTAATAAGAGGACAAATAATAAGTTTGGGCATTGCTTCGATAGTATTATTCGTAATTATGGCTCTTGTATTTCGATCGCTGGTAGGCGGTGTTCTGGCAAGTTTACCAATGCTACTTGCAGTGGTACTAATATTTGGAGTGTTGGGCAATTTTGGTATCCCATTAAATATGACAACATCTCTTTTGACATGTATCCTTGTAGGAGTGGGGATAGACTACTCTGTGCATTTTCTTTGGCACCTTCGTGAACATCTTAGAGAAGGTGATAATTTAGATGATGCAATATCAAATACGATGAAAGTATCTGGTAAAGGAATTTTATTTAATGGTGTTTCTGTAATTGTTGGGTTTTCAGTTCTCATGTTCTCTGTTTTTATGCCTTTAAAAGAATTCAGTATTTTGATAATGGCATCAATTGGCTTTTGTTTAATTGGTGGGATGGCTATTCTACCAGCAATTGTTAGTTTAATTAAACCTAATTTTCTGTATAAGTAATGAAAAACAACCTAGATAAATCAATCAGCCTTGTAGTGCTAACTATTTCAGGTTTAGCTATAATTTTATGGTTTTATAATTACTATTTAGGCTCAGACAGCTTTATTCTCTTAAAAGATTTTAATGTTAACAGTTTACTGTCTTGGGGTGTAAATAATTCAGATTTGCTTATAATATTTTATATATTTTTATGTTTACAGTTGGCTGGTTTATCAGAGTTTAAGCAGCGTCAAGATTATCTTGTTGTAGCTTTTATTAGTCTTATTTTTACACCAATTGGTCTTCTTTTTATAAAAGATGAAACTGATAAAGATGACAAATAAAGCTATAATATTTTTTATTTTTTTAAACTTACTTTTTGCAAATGAAAATATTTCTAAAGCAAAAGAGATTATGGAAAAAGTTATTAGCCATCCTAGCCCAACTACCTCAATTTCAGAAATAAAACTTGAGATTGTTAGAAAAAGAGGAAGTAAAACAAAAATAAAATCTCGAGCATTTGTGAGTTATGAAAAACAGTATAAAAATCAAAAATATAAAAAAAAATCATTAGTTAAATTTTTAGAGCCAAAATCAGTTAAAGGTACAGGTTTACTAAGTTGGATAAAAACTAACGGTTCATCAGATCAATGGTTTTTCCTACCAAAGCTAAAAATAGCAAAAAAAATAAAATCTAAAGAGAAATCTAAATCTTTTATGTCAACAGATTTTATTTATGAAGATTTAGAGAGCAGAGACATAGATGATGATAAATTTTATTTTGAAGGTGAAACAAAAATCAATGGACATGATTGTGCAGTTATATCTTCTACGCCTGTAAAGGAAAGCTATTACTGGGGTAAAAAAATATTTGTCGATACAGAAATATTTAGAATAAGAAAAGTTGAATATTTTTCTGAAAATAATGAATTAGAGAAAACGTTGTATTTTAAAGATATCGTGAAAAGAGAAAAATATTGGTTCCCAAAAACACTAGAAATGCAAAAACCGAATGGGAACTATACAATTATGAAAGTAGAAGCATTTAAGCCAGATACAAAACTAGATGATGCTATTTTCACTGAGAGTTTTTTAAGCACCACTGAAAATTAAATAGTAACATCTTCTTAGTTATTTAATATATAAATTTTGATTGAAAATGAATAATGAGTTAAAAAATAAGTCGCTGAATTATAAGTCTTGGACCTTGAGAGATCGGCAAATTTATGATTTAGAAATGATTCTTAATGGTGGATTCTCTCCTCTAGGAGGCTTTTTGAATAAGCAGGATTATGAATGCGTTATATCTGATATGAGATTGAAAGATGGCAGCCTATGGCCGATTCCTGTTACACTCGATGTAGATAAAGAATTTTCAGAATTGCTTCATGTCGGTGATAAGGTAACACTGAAAGATCAAGAAGGATTTTCTATTGCTGTAATCGAAATTGAAGATATATGGGAACCTGATTTTGCTAGAGAATCTGAACTTGTTTATGGAACGGTGGATGATTCTCATCCAGGAGTTGAATATTTACTCAACCAGAGTAATCAGGTTTATATCGGTGGGCCAGTTAAAAAAATAACATTACCACATCATTATGATTATAAAGAAATGCGTCATGACCCAGATTCTTTAAAACAAAAATTTAAAGATTTGGGATGGTCAAAAATCATCGCTTTTCAAACTCGAAACCCATTGCATAAAGCACATGTTGAAATGACTTTAAGTGCATTAGATGAACTACAAGCAAATTTGTTAATTCACCCTGTAGTAGGAATGACAAAACCTGGAGATGTTGATCACTATACCAGAGTTAGATGTTACAAGCATGTATTAGCGAAATATCCTGAAAATAAAGCTATGCTCAGTTTAATCCCTTTAGCGATGAGAATGGCTGGCCCTAAAGAAGCTCTTTGGCATGCTATTATTAGAAAAAATTATGGTTGTACTCATTTAATAGTAGGACGAGATCATGCAGGTCCTGGGCAAGATAAAGATGGCAACCCATTTTATGGACCTTATGACGCGCAAAAAATACTTCAAAAATTTGAGCAAGAAATTGGGATAAAGATGGTTCCTTTTAAGTTTCTAGTTTACTTGCCAGATGAGGACTGTTATAAACCTATAGATGAAATTCCAGAGGATACTAATTACAAAACGGTTTCAGGAACAGAACTAAGAGATTATTTAGATAAAGGTCAAGATATACCAGAGTGGTTTACTTATAGAGAAGTTGCTAATGAGCTACAAAATTCACAACCTCCTATTTCAAAAAGAGGTTTTACTATTTTTTTTACAGGGTTGTCTGGCTCAGGTAAGTCTACTTTAGCAAATGGGCTTTTGATTAAGTTATTAGAGGACGGAACGAGGCCAGTTACATTATTAGATGGGGATATTGTTAGAACCCATTTATCTAGTGAGTTAGGGTTTTCCAAAGAACACAGGTCTTTAAATGTTAAACGAATTGGTTACGTTGCAAGTGAAATAACAAAAAATGGAGGCATTGCAATTTGCGCTCCAATAGCACCATATGAAAAAGATAGAGCCTTTAACAGAAACCTAATTTCAAAATTAGGTGGATATATAGAAGTACATGTATCAACATCATTAGAAAAATGTGAAGAAAGAGATGTGAAAGGTCTTTATAAATTAGCCAGAAAGGGGGTAGTAAAAGAATTTACTGGCATATCTGATCCTTACGAAGTCCCAAAAAATGCGGAGATAGTAATCGATTCCAGTGGCGTTGACCCGGGAAAACTTGTTGAGAAAATATACAGTTTTATTTTAGAAGCTGGTTTTATATCAAAATGAAATAATGATCAGATATTTACCTTCATTTGTATTTTTAATTATTTTTTCGCTATTTAATAATTTAGATGCCAACCTAGTTTCCCCACAAAATAATAGCCAGCTAAACTATACTCATGTTCTTTTTGAGTGGAATCAAATTCCAGGTGCTGACAGCTATAATTTATATATAGCTACAGATTCTTTATTTAATGATGTTATAAGATCTACCACTGTTTATTCATTAATTTTTATTGAAACAGAAAACATAAATTGGGAATCAAATTATTTTTGGAGATTACATCCAAATTTTGATTCACCTGTTCAAAGTGAATGGTCGGATACATTTACTTTTTCTACTGGACAAAAACGTTCAGATGCAACCGCGATTGTCTATGATGAAAATACTTTTAGCCCTGGTCTTACAATTTTTGGTTCATTTTACAACTATTATAGTGCTATGATAGATGTTAATGGAAAGGAAGTTTGGAATACTGGAGATAAGAACA
>Ga0208277_1001265_pt1 | contig 14806 bp, 14 predicted proteins | sample ETNtaG_5_FD_185782 | JGI IMG/M metagenome (GOLD analysis project Ga0208277, IMG submission 185782) | Marine microbial and viral communities from oxygen minimum zone, Eastern Pacific Ocean - ETNP201406SV205 (SPAdes) (version 2) | ecosystem: Environmental > Aquatic > Marine > Oceanic ...
AGTTGATCGTTTGTCCATAATGGCTCAAACCGTTTCTGCCGCACTCAGACAAGCCAGAACAACACAAAATGAAATCCGTGGCAGAATAAATTCACTGGCAGAGGATGATAAATCCATCAAGGCTGGAACTCTAAAAGCAGAAGCGGATCTTGCAACTAAGGCTCTAAACAAGGCCAAAGGGTTAGCAAGTGAATTACAAAGGAGATTGTCTAATCTTGAATCTGATCATGTTGGCAAAGTGCAAATGTTAGAGAATGCAAAGGCTAGGTTGGTGGAAGCCGAAGCATCTAGAGATCATGCAGCAGATGAACTAAGAAACGCAAGTCCTGATGGTATCCGTCAAAGGCTACTCGATGCGCAAACGATGAGAGTTGAGGCTGAAGGCGCTGCAAATAAGGCGCAAGTCACCCTTGATAGTGGCAAAGAGAAGGGAGATTTACTTGGTGAAAGGCTGGATAGCCTTACGTCAAGAGCAGATGAGATCCAGTGTGAAATGGCTGGTAGAGAAAAGTCACTCAAGGAGTGGAAAGAGTCTATAGATAAAGAAACTGTGCTCCTAAATGAGAAAGAGGCAGAACGCTCTTCACTACTTGAGGAGCATGAAGAACTTGACAACGAAAGGAAGGACTTGGTTGAAGAGAGAGCCGAAATAAAGGCAAATGCAAATCAAAAAGCGAACTCTGCAATTAACTGCCGTTCAATGGCAGAAGATATTGCAAATAGCCTTGCATTGAGAGAACAAAACCTTGCAGACCTATTAGTCGAAATGGCTGCAGAGTCTATTGCAGTAGCAGAAGATGACGCAGATCTACCCAATGTTGGTGACGCTCAAAAAGCAGTAAACAATTTACGAAGGAAACTCGATAAATTCGGGGATTTCAATATGCTTGCAATTGAACAATACGATGCATGCAAGTCCCGCTTAGATGAAATGAAGGATGATTTCAAGACTCTACAGCAAAGGCGAAAGCGACTTATTGATATCACTGATAAGTTAGAAAGTCAGAGGAAAAAGAGACTCCTTGCAACCCTAAAAGAAGTTAATGAGAACTTCAAGATTGTTTACAAGCGCTTGTCCAATGGTGGGCGTGGAGAACTATTCCTTGAGAACGAAGAGGAACCATTCAAAGGTGGTCTTGATATGTGGGCTCAGCCACGTGGTAAGTCGAATAAATCTAGATTGCAAGGCTTGTCAGGGGGCGAGAAATCAATGGCTTCTTTATCATTAATTTTCGCAATACAAGATCACGACCCAAGTCCTTTCTATTACTTCGATGAAGTTGATCAGAATCTCGACGTACCAAACTCGAAACTGATTGCAACAGAATGCCGAAATAGAAGTGAGGCTGCTCAATTCATAATGGTGACACTGCGAAAGGTTTCACTAGAACTTGCAGACCATCATATCGGAATTACTCACGGTGGAGACGGATGCTCTCGCAGAATTGTTGATTTCGATAGAGATAGAGCAATTGAACTTGGAGCCCAAGCAGAAAAAGAAGCTAGCGAAGCATCGGATAAAAATCACTCGAGAATCGAGGAAGCCAGAATTATTGCAGAAGGAATGCCTGAGGTTCCAGATGCATTACCTGCTCCTAAGAGCCTAGGAGGTTTGCTAAATCACATTGATAGTGATGAGGAAACAACCGATGAGACCGGGTTCGAAGCTTTGACTGAGAGGGCAGATGAGTTGGCAGAGGAAATAGAAGAACGTCAAAAACTCGTATCTGAATTATTAGCTCAAGATGAGACTGAATTAGATGATGAACCAGAGGCTGAGCAGGAGGTTTGAGCATGCAACAAGCAGTTCTTGACGATTGGTTCCTGCGCCAGGATATATTGGACCAATTAATGAGTCAAGATGAAGAGGTTTCTGAAGCCGAACGATATGCTGACAGAATAATGCGGATTGCACAGGAGGATAGTGCAGAGCATCAAGTCCTAAGCGATCCTTTTGATCGTTCTGTTGCGTTAGTGCTCTCTCTGGTAAAAGAAGAGGGGATGGATCCTTGGAATATCGACCTTTCAGCCTTTCTAAAATTGTTCACTCAAAGGGTTAGGAAAGAATCATCAGGCCTGGATTTACCTGCATGTGGGAGGCTAATTCGTATGTCTTGGGAAGTATTGACTCAACAAGCATCAACACTCTTTGATAGAGTAATTGCCATGGATCTCGAAGAGGAAGAAGATTTCTTTGATTTTGGTTGGGAAGCAGAATACGATGACGAGGAATTCATCTTTACTACCACTGTTTTGGAAGGGTCTGCAGACCAACATTTACCCTCCTTATTCGGTGAAAGAATGAGGCGTGATGAAGGACGCCCTTCTACGCTTGGAGAATTGCTCTCTGCTTTGAAAGATGCATGTGATGAAGCTGAAGTATTGAAGGCTAAGGAAGAGTATCGTAAAGCACACGCTGAAGAACTCAAGAATATGCTTGATAACGTTGGTTCTAGGATGCACAATGAGGATATGGAAGGAGATATCCAAAGATGTTGGACTGCTATGCGTAAAGTGACTGCAGAAGTTGGTGAAATCAAAGTTCCAGTTGCTGATGTAACCTTAGAACTTGAGAAGATACTCATAGAAACCTTTGGCCAAATTCCTGAAGGTTACAAGGTGGAATCGAAAATAACATCATTTGTTGCTGGATTATTCCTTACTCATCGAGGCTATGCATGGATTAGCCAAGAGGGTATAGAAGACCCAATCATGCTTGAGGACAGGTGGCCAAATGCTCAATCTTTCGAAGAAGCCAGTGTGATGGCTGAGAAATTGATTGCAGATGATTATGAGTCTATGCAAAGTGATGAAACCGAATCAATGCGACATGCAGCACGTCTTGCTCAAAGGGCCCAACAGGCGGCTGAAGAAGAAATGGAGCGTCTTAAGGAAGAAGAGATGGCAAAGTTGGCTGCAGATTCAGAATCTGAAGATCCTCAAGATTGGTTGGTCGAGTAAGGAGTTATTAACATGTCAGAAATACCACTGGAGACTTTACTGGAAGCAACACTATTCAGTGCAGGTCGCTCACTTAATTTGAGCGAACTTTCAGAAAATTTAGGTTATGAGGAAGAAGAGATTCTAGAATCTGTAAAGAATCTCCAATCTACAATAAAGAGGCGCCGAGGAGGTGGCTTACAGATTGTTGAGATTGGTGGTAAATGGGCAATGGAGGTTAAGCCGGGTATTGCAGATCACTTACCCAAGGAGACTAAATCAGAATTGCCTCCAAAATTGCTCAAAGCAGCAGCATTGATTGCATACCATCAACCAATGCCACAATCAAGGTTGGTTGAATTGTTAGGGCAGAGAGCCTATGACCACATCAGGGAGTTAGCACAGGCGGGTCTAATAGGTCGTCGCAGAGACGGCAATACCCGTAGGTTGACCACAACTCGTAGGTTCTCAGAAATGTTCGGTTGCCCTCATACCGACCGTAAGAAAGTGAAAGCATGGTTTAGGGAGATGGTAACTACTTCAGGTCTACTTGATGGAATGGAGAGTAAACTAGCCCTACGTGACGAATCAGATGACGAAGGTGGCGTACAAACAACTCTAGATATTAGTGAAGAAGAGTGATTACTAATCTCTAATCGAATCTAGTGTTTCTTTGACCAATTGCTGAGTAACAGGCCCGCTCTGCGAGTTTACTATGTTAGCAACCTGTTCTATTTCATCTCCAATTGCTCCAGCACTGACTGCCATATTTCTGGCATGTAGTTTCATGTGTCCCGCCTGGATTCCATTAGTTGCTAATGCACGCATTGCTCCAAGATTCTGAGCTATACCTGCAGCTGCCATGATTCCTGCTAGTTCTTGCGCAGATTCAACGCCAAGTATAGAGAGATTAGCTCTTGCGACAGGGTGGACTTTAGATGCTCCTCCTACGATGCCTACTGCCATAGGCGTCTCTATGCTGCCAACCAGGTTCCCTTCATCGTCTCTTTCCCAGCGAGTCATAGAGGTGTATGCGCCATTTTCAACTGCAGCCCATGCGTGGCATCCTGCCTCGATCGCTCTCCAATCTTGGCCACATGCTAGGGCTATTGCGCTAATTGCATTCATTATCCCCTTGTTGTGAGTAGTTGCTCGATAGGGGTCAGCCATTGCAAAATGGTGTGCTTCGAGTATTCCAGTGATTATTTTTGAACCGTTTTCTCTAGTTCCGTCATCTGATAGCTCTTCAGGAGTGAATGTGGCTTCAACCTTGGCTAATCTATGGGTTGCTAGGTTTGAAAGAATTCGTAAATGCACTCTTCCATTGGTAATCTCCTCGATTTTGCCACTAACTAATTCAGCCATTGTATTAACTGCATTAGCGCCCATAGCGTCTCTTGTATCGACTAGCAAGTGAACTACTAGCATTTTACCAGAAATGGTGTCTATGCTTCTTACGATGATATCTTTGCATCCGCCACCTAGTTTGATCATTGTAGATGGTAATGAATTACACATTGCCATCAATTCATATTTCGCAGTTAGGACTGCTTCGCTGGCCTCTTCGATATTTTCCAATCCTAAGACTTGTATTTGGCCAATCATGACCGGTTCGTCATTATTAGTCTTGAATCCACCTTTTTTGAGACATCTCTTCGCCATATTGCTTGCAGCAGCAACTATGCTGGATTCTTCAACACAGAAAGGGATGATGTAGGGTTTATCGTCAACTACGAAGTTAGTAGCAACTCCTACGGGTAATGACATGGTCCCAATTACATTCTCTATCATTCGATCTGCAGCCAATTCGTCCAATTCGCCATGGTTTGCAAGCGCTGCTACTTCATCATCGGATAGTTTTGCTAGATTGGCAATCATGGCTCTACGTTCTGTAACAGACAATTTGTAGAATCCAGAAAGCCTGCTATCTTCCACTGGCATGCGGTTGTCTCCGATTATCCTAGTGGGGTCTCCTTGATGAACAAACCGACGATTAACGCTTCCTCTAACGCGTTAACAATGCGTTAACGGCCCGTTATCAGAGCCTATTTGTTTTGTTTGGTGCAGGATTTAACGCGTAGTAACGGGCACCTTGACACACTCAATCATGTGAAACATCATATACTCGTTAAGTCCCATTGCTGTCATGAGTGAAGATATGCCGATTTTGGCTATTCCTGCACTAAGGGAGAATCCATTCAAAGCTCGACCCTTGGAAAGAGGACAATCGAATCTATTGGTGGGTAGGGATGAAGTTAGTGCGAGATGGACACGATTCATCAAAGCTAGAAATGCTAGAATGATTTTGTTGATTGGGGAAAGCGGTTCTGGGCGCTCTTCCTTGATGAGGTGCGTATCTGAAGAAACCAGCAAAAGCGTGCATCTTGATATGTTTCCTACTTCCGAGCATGCCCACAAGATCCTTCATGAAATCTATGTTTCACTTATTGGATTTGATGTACCTTCCAGTTCCCAAGAACTTGTTTCGAGGTTAGTTAATGAAACAGAAAAAATCGACGGGCCTCTTCCTTTGATATCTTTAGATTATTCAAATGTTGATGGTAAACATCTATCTGAAATCCTTGCAACTCTAACTGCTGCATTGGAGAGGTTGAATGCTCTAGTAGTAGTCGTTTTATCTACCGAACAGAGAGCCCAATGGCCAAATAACCTGGTTAACAGATTTGATCATGCAGATGTGATTTCTTCTCTCACAAAAGAAGAGGTTAGGAATTTATGCGAAACTAGAATTTCAACCGCTTCTAAATTGTCTTGGGAAATGAGTGATGAATCCCTTAATCATTTGTTCGAAAAAACCTCTGGTTCGCCTTCTAAAGTGATGAGGATGATGCGTGATGCAGTAGATTATGAGAGGGCCAATCCTAGAGAAATGAAGTATGATAATCCACCAGAGGAAATCTCTCAAGAACCACAAGAAGAGGATAATACGCCTGAAATAAATATCACTGAGGATGAAATTAATGTGTCATTTGATTTGGATTTAGATGAATTAGAGAAAGAACCCGAGGTTACCTATTTTGAAGCAGAAGAATCCAGTCCATTGCCTGCTAGAGGCCCATTTAGAGCATTAGCAGCAAGAAACCGAGTCAATAAAATGGAAGCACCACCCTTTGACAAAACCAAAGTCAAAACACAGAATAGGGAGCCTGAAGGAGTGGATGCGAACAAACTGTGGATAGCAAACGAACCCGATGCTATGCTTGTACAAGAGGTTGAAGAAGTGCCCCCTGAAGAGCCAAATGATTACATCGATGAGCAAATGGAACATTACCCCACAGATCCTCATGTACCATCTAACAATGATGTTGAAGGTTTGTTCGGTCAACTTCTTGATGCACTAAATGTGCCTGATGGGCTTAGTATAGCAGAGCTGCTAGCAGCAATGCGTAGGCCTACTATCGGTCAAAAGGATAGCAATCCTTTGGATGTATACACTCTTCGTAGTCTTTCAAAGAATGAGGCTGTATTGGTAGAGGTCGCTTCTAGCCGTGAATTCTCTCCCTCAGATGCAAGATTACAAGATCGTCTTTGTGTTTTGCGACCTAGGATGTCGCAGATGTGTAATCGACTCTATAGAGCAGGAATATTGTCTGTCCAACAAAAAGGTCGTTCTAGAATGTACAAATTAACAAATGACGCTAGAGCGCAATTAGTGGCTTGGGGAATGATGGAGGCGAGCGTATGAGTTGGTCAGTTTCGAGGTCTTGGCAAGCACCTGATTTGATATCGACATCTTGTAGTGTAGGTAGCGATATTCTAATCTCTTGTGGATTGGATTTAATTTTGTTAGATGAAGAGACAAATCAGAGATGGCGCAGGTCATTGCCATTCAGAGTACATTCTGCCGCACATGATTCTGGAAGAATCGGCGTACTATGCGGTCATGGTTTCCACCTTTTACGAGTCAGTGACGGGTCTCAGATAGATGAAGGCCGTTCGACAACAGGCGGATTTAGTGATATTTTGTCTAGACCAGGAGGAGGTTGGGTTCTTTCATGTCGCAAGGGACAATTGCATGTTTTCAACCAAGAAGGGCGCGGTTTGAAGCGTTTAGATGTAGGAGGAGTTCGAAGATTGATTGGTTGGTTTGATCGAGAGCATCTGATGTGGCAGGACGAAGATGGAAAACTTAGGTGCGCCAGACTGGCAAATGATGACTCTCAAAGATTACTAGAAGACCGAGTCTGGTCTTGGGTAAGTAGGATGACTGGCGGTAGGGTACTCTTACAATCAGCCGATGGAATGCTTTGGGAAGGAACACCTCACCCCTATGGATGGGATAGTTTAGAGACAATCGATACCCGCTCGTTAGAGCCTTTGGCCGCTCACCGTGCGGGAGATGGTTGGTGGGTTTTGTCTATTGAAGGCGGAATTTATTGTATGACTGAAGATGTATCAATCGAGTTAAGAAATGCTGAATTGGGTGATTTCCTAATTGGTTTAGCCGCAGATACAATGGCTACCGTCAGCCGAAATGGGCTAGTTAGAATTTGGCGTTCTCCAGAATTGGTTCAATTGCGAAGAGTGGAAATGCAGAAGATGGTTGCAGAGGCAAAAGTAGCAAGCGACTGGGAAGAAAGGCGTAGGATCTTCAAGAGAGCTTGTGATGCAGAGGATGAAGGCAGAATTTCTCTGGCCATCGATTTGTATGAGTCATTGGGTCGCACATCAGATGTAAATCGCTTACTTGCAAGGCAAAGAGGTGATTAAATGGTCAGTGATACGGTTACTGAAGAGAAATTGATTCATTATCTTGGCTTGACCAAAAGAGCCCGAGAAAAGGCCACACCAATACCTGTTCAAGGTTCACCTGAACACGATCAACTCACGGTTTTGTTACGTATGGCTGATGATTATGCTAGTGATGCCAAACATTTCATGGATAACGGAGATTATGTCCGTGCATTTGGTGCAATAAATTACGCACATGCATGGATAGATGCAGGTGTTAAGTTGAGGCTTTTAGATGGTCATGGAGATGACGATTTGTTCACATTACCCTAATTATGCTGAATTAGTTAATTCGGAAAGGCGTGATAATTGAGTCTCAATAATCGACATTCTTTCTGAGGCCTTGTTTTTGAATGGTAGAATCGCCTCATTTAGTGGAACAGCCAATTCGTAAATGTTAGACGGCCTCCCTCTTGCTTTGCCAGGTGAAGTTACTATGCGCAAAATTCCCAAATTACTCAATTTACTGATTGCAATTGAAACATCAGGCTGCCTTAAATTACAATAAGATTGTATTTCTATTGATTTTGATGGACCGTTGATATGTAAACAAATCAAAGTTTTAGCTGTATTCAATTCTGCTCCAAGCGAGACTAACAAATCAACGATTTCTTTTGAATTATCATGCATGTCGGAACTTTCAGTGGAACCCACAGTACCATTTTCGACAGCCATGACTCCTATCCGTCTATCAGAGTATATGAATTAATCACCGACATCAGTCATTCAACTAATCTAAGATGGGATCTACCACTTACTTCCACCCAAGCAGAATTAGATTGGGATAATCTTCTTTTCAATTCAGTATCGACAGTAAGTATAGGCCAATTATTCTGTATCGCTAGAGAATATAATTGGTCGTCAGTGTGTCTTCCTACTTCTTTTGGAGGTTCACACATCAAAGCCTTTTTCTCCAGCATTGAAACCAATAATCTAGGGTTTTTTAGCGCCTCTAATTCTGATATTACATTCGGCACTATTGCAAGTTCATTGTAACCACAACATTCCTTTAAGGCCAAATCGATGTTAATGCCTGCTTCAATGACTGCGACCCAGCCGCAGGCATCAACCAGTATTCGGTGCATATTGCTCACTCGATAGTTCCGTGACCAATCAATCTCCAACGTGAACCAACACGCCTAGATAATGAAATTCTTTGACCACTATCTGCACAGATTGGGAGTCTTAGTGTCAGTGTAGCTTTGCCTTTCTTGACATTCGAGACCACGCCTACGCTAGTAGCGGTTGCAACATTTACCATCAGCATTTCATTTGATCTTAGTGGCATTATTGGAGAGGCATCTTTGCCCTCTCCAGCAACCATGTTTTTCATTAGATTAACAGAAATATCGACTTTTTCTCTTACCGCTGGTAAGTCGCCAACTTTGGCAACAACTTGTCCTGATAAATTATCTGAGGTTGTAATTGCAGGGTCTAGAGGTGTGGCCATCCCACACAGTCCTCCAGCATGCATGTTACCTAGATTAAGGCCTCCACCTTGCATGCTGGTTACCTTAGATCGAATCGGCTCATAGTGAGTTTTGTTTCCTTTCTGAATCCTTCTTCCAGGTCCAATTTCAATCTCGTCGTCGATATTGAATTCACCTTCAACGATACTACCGCCGATAACTCCTCCTCTCAGTTTGGTAGGGCGGGTTCCTGGCTTGTTGATGTCAAATGAGCGTGCAACATGCATGATTGCTCTCTTGTCTTTGGAGCGATCTGGTGTTGGTATTGTAGCCTCTATTGCTTGAATCAAGATATCTAAGTTTACATCATGGTGTGCAGAGACTGGAATAATTGGTGAATCTTCTGCAATAGTTCCTTCTAGGAATTTTTTGATTTCATTGTGAGATTCAACGGCTCTCTCCCTGGTGACCAAGTCAATCTTGTTTTGAACAACTACTATGTTTTCAATTCCAGCAATTTCCAATGCCATGAGATGTTCTCTAGTCTGAGGCTGTGGGCATGTTTCATTTGCTGCAACCATTAGCATAGCACCGTCCATGATGCTTGCTCCTGTAATCATAATCGCCATCAGAGTCTCGTGACCCGGCGCATCAACGAAAGAAACTACTCTTTCTAGTTCAGTAACATCGTCCTTTCCACCATCAGGCCTTTTTCCAGTAGCGTAGTATTCTCCTTTACCGGTTTTGTAGAATGCTGTATCTGCATATCCAAGTTTGATTGAAATTCCACGCTTTCTCTCTTCAGAATGCGTGTCTGTCCAAACTCCAGACAAAGCTTGTGTTAGAGTAGTCTTACCATGGTCTACGTGTCCGACTAAACCTATGTTTACTTCTGGTTGTGCGGGAAGCTTCCTTGCCATGCTTCCCATTCCTCCAGTACCTAAAGATCAGCCTCGCGGCTTCACTCACTGCTCTCCTCTTCTGCTCCGAGGATGTCAGCAAGGCTCTTGTTTGCAGCCTCTACGACTTTGAGATTGATTTGTCTGGTATCTTGAGTTACTGTGTTGCCACGGAAGTTACGGCGCTTGCGCATACCATCAGGTTTGTAGCGGAATCTTCTCTTCTCTCCGCCCTTTGCTTTGTGTACAAGGTTGTGACCCTTGAAACCAGTTGACGCTGTGACCAGAACAGATTGGCGTGATCCACCTTCTAGGTCTGAGCGCATTGGAGTTCCAGTCTTGTCTGATCCTCCAGTGATTTCTAATTTGTAACCAGCAAGTGTTTGCTCTCCTTCTCCTACGAATATACCATCGACCACGTCGCCGATTTTCTTTCCTAAGAATTGGGATAGATTGTTCCCACTAACCGTGAGGTTGTAGGAGCGTCCTCCGTTGTCTGGATTTGTGTCATTGACTACTGCGACGAATGTAGTGTCTGCCATGTTATCAACTCTTGAGCAGCCTGCCGACATTGGACGGGTATTTAGCCCCTTTGTGCGACAAAAAGTAGTCAATCAGCGTCGTAGTCGTCCTGGAATCAGTGTTTCGAGTCTTCTTTCTACATCACTAGGAAGCATGTGCGGCATAGAGATATGCTGAGTCCTACCCCTTCCTACTTCGGATTTAGTAGTCTTAGTAACGATGATATCTTCTTGAGCCAAACGCTTGAGATGCTTCCATAATGTAGTGTGTCCCTTTGGAGATTGTTCATACTCTTCACAGACGACATGATACAGCTTCTCCGCTTCTCCACTGGTCACCTTTTCCTCTTTCTTCAGTCTGCGACATAGTCCTAGAAGAATCATCATTGCGTGAGGGGGCAAGTTTTCAAGATTCATCGAATCCACATTTGTGGGCATCGTAACAACAGTTCTCTGCACGTCTTTGGATTCTATAATTGAGCGACCTGAGGCTTCAGCACGCTTAGCAGCGCCCTCCAGTAGCTCGATTGCCTGTCTGGCATCTCCTGATGGTGCAGCGGCTTGAGCAATTAAATCCAGAATTTCATCGGGACAGGTTCCGGTTACTAATCCAAGGCCCATTCTCTGTTCGAGGATTTTCATCAGGCCTTTTTCATCATAGGGGGGCACTCTAACATGATTCGAGCGCCCAACTCTGGAAATAACTGCATTTTCCAATAGGTCAAGCACCTGTTCTTGGCTGATCATAATCGTTGAAAGTGTACCAACACCTTCTCTGTCCTCATCTATTCGCATTAGTTTGTAGATTATGTCGTCTCCTGAGCGCCTTAGTAGATGGTCAACTTCGTCGAGAATGACAATTAAGTGAGTATTACTGCTATGCAACATTCTTCTTAGGCTGGTTAGCAATTCACCCACGCCTAGTCCTCTATCAGGGTGACCAGGATCTAAATCTTGTACGATTTTCTGCATAACTCTAGATGGAGTTGCAGCATTTCTACAATTTACATGCACTCTTTTGATGTTTCTTTTATCGCTTAGGTGACGGATTATATCCTGGCAGAAACGTTTTGCTAAGACCGTTTTACCAGAACCAACTGGTCCCGTGATGACAACTCTTCCGGTACCTTCTGGGTGGGCTATACTTCCAAAAATCGCAGCTAGTTCTCCTTGAAGGTCTTCTCTTCCAACAAGCAAATCAGGTACGTAATCAAAGCCAAAAACCTCCGGTTTACTGAGGATTAGGCCTGCTCCGATGCGGTCGAGATAAGAACTCATGACTACAGATGGTTATCGTCTAGGGTTATTGAACTTTCAACCCAAAAGACTCATTCAGGGTATCTCATCGAACTGATATCCTGTTTCCCACTTCTTTTCTCCAAGAGCAACTTCCAACTCGAATGGAGTCACTAACGGTTTAGCATATTTCACTGAATCATCGATAGCAATTCGTGGGCATGCTGTGTTAACAAATGCATCTACAGGGTAGAAGTCGATCAATTCTGGACCGACGTGTTCCAAAGCAAGAAGATACCCCTTCTTTCCATGTTTAGCTAGCGTTCTCTTCAGTTTCAGAGCTAGACTACGACGCATTTGACCTGGTTTTTCACCAATCAATATCGCAAAGTTTTGCGATTCTTGTATTGCCATAATTAGCCCAAAGCGCTGCCTGAGGATTCTCTCTATTCTCTCAACACCCATTTCACTGGCGTCTCCGGTGTAAGGGTCCAACATAGCCAATGGTTTACCTGTATGTAGTGCTAATCCAATCGGGTGGAAATCTCCACTGCCAAGGAAAAGATAGTGGCCAATTTCATCATCATCTCCTGAGTAATTGCAGCCTAAGACTTGGCCTGGGAAGGTTAGTCTTGCTCCGCCCACGGGAACTTCAACTTCGAATCCAGCATCTTCGAACCTTTTCTTGTAATCGAAAACTAGGTGCAAGTGTTGAATCGATGCTACCAAACCCAGTTTAGCACCCTTCAAAGGCGCAACACGTCCAACAGCATCTAGGAATCTCTCTTGGGCTTCCTCTTCAGTCATGTCATCAGATTTACTTTGAACAAGTCTAGATTGAGCGATTGCTCGATGCTCGGCAAGAATTGGCAATACAGGATCTATCGCCGGGTCTCCGTCATATGTTACATTGATGAATTGCGTTGGCATTCCAGAATCAATATTCATCTGTGAATGACCCATGTGGGCAACTAACTCCACTCCCATTAGTTTCATCTTGTCGTGAACTAAATCACACGCTCCATAGCATGGATCGGCTGCTAGAATTACTTTAGCAGATGTTTCGTCTTCTATTTCATCCATCATTTCAAGGGCTTGCATTTTCAAGCCTTCAGGAATTTGTAGAGCTACCAGACGATGATCATGACCTTTTATTCTCTCGATTAACTCATCGAGTTCAAAATCATGCCTTTCAAGGTCCATACGTAACACTCCGGTTTGTTTTTTGCTCGCCGGAATGTGATTTAACCTTCTGCTAAAAAGTCTAGATATTCATCTGGTTCGAGCAGATTTTCCATATCTACATCGTGAGGATTCAATATTATGATCCATCCCAAATCGTAAGGTGAATCATTCACCAGTTCTGGGTTTATTTCTACTTCGCCGTTAACTTCTGCAATTTCTCCAGCAAAAGGACTTGGGAAAGTCAACTTTTCTTCTGCTGTCCAAATTGAGAATAAATTCTGTTCTTCATCGACTTCGGTTTCAGCGTGCGGAAGGATAACTCGGAGTATTTCTCCTATGTCTGCAGCTAGGTAATCGGATAATCCAATTACCAAGCGGTCATCCTTTTCTTGGTACCAAAGGTGGTCCCTTGAGTACTTGCGGCTGTGTGCGATGCCGAATTCCATGACTTCTTCATCCATGGTCTCAACCTTAAGGCCCCGTTAGGCCGGTAATATATGAACGCACTGCAAAAGTGAATTGCCAAGGGGCATCCCTAAAATGCTCTAACCATTTGGCCCGTAACATGCGCTTCGAAGAGACTGATGAGCAACAAATGATTCGTGAGATGGTCAGAGACTTTGCAGAGTCTGTTCTACCTCCAACAATAGAGCACAGGGACGCTAATCAGATCCCTCCGGCGGAGGAATGGAAGCAGTTCATTGAGTATGGTTTGCAAGGAATCACTATTCCAGAAGAATATGGCGGAAATCCAGTTGATGATATCTCTGAATCTATCATTATCGAAGAACTCGCTAGAGTTGACCCATCCTTTGCGGTGATGTTTTGTGTACACGTAGGACTATGTGCAAAAACGATAGCTCTTCATGGTAATGATGAGCAGAAAGCGAACTACCTCCCAAGGCTCGCAGCAGGTGAAGTAGGGGCTTACTCACTTTCTGAAGCAGGTGCTGGTACAGATGCTGCTGCAATGGTATGTAAGGCTAAGCTATCCGATGATGGGAGCCACTACATTTTGAATGGAGAAAAGATGTGGGTCACCAATGGTGCCCAGGCTCAAATTTACGTATTATTTGCCAAAGATGTAGACCACCCAGATTACGGCGTTAAGAAGCACGGCGGCACAACTGCGTTTATCGTTGAACAATCATATGAAGGATTTAGCGTTGGTAAGAAGGAAGACAAGTTAGGAATTAGGTCTTCAGATACTTGCACACTTGTCCTAGAAAACTGTAAGGTTCCAGTAGAGAATGTACTCAAAGGCTCTGGCAACGGTTTCGCCATCGCAATGAATGCACTTGATAACTCTAGAATCGGTATTGCCGCTCAGGGACTAGGAATCGCTCAAGGAGCGTATGAAGCAGCACTGAAGTATGCTCACGAAAGGGAAGCGTTCGGAAAGCCGATTGCTCATCATCAGATGATTACCTCCTATCTAGCAGACATGGCAACACGTATAGATGCAGCAAGACTTCTTGTCTACAAAGCTTCATGGGCAAAGGAAGAGCACTACGAAAACGGTGGTCCTAGGCATACAAAGGAAGCAAGTATGGCTAAATTGTACGCCGGAGATACTGCAATGTGGGTCTCTGAGCGTGCTGTGCAGGTACTAGGTGGATATGGATACACCAAGGAATTCCCTGTTGAACGTTTCTTCCGAGATGCTAAAATCACTCAAATTTACGAAGGAACTCAAGAGGTTCAAAGAATCGTTATTGCAAGAGCAATCAAACCCTGAGCAAAGGGTAGGCAGTGTACTGGGGGACTGAACACCCATTGTACTCTTCCATAATGTCTTGAGGGGATTGGAAGAACCCTTGCGATTTCATGGAAATGATATGTCGTTCCAATATCTTCAAACAAA
>Ga0208277_1001272_pt1 | contig 14764 bp, 8 predicted proteins | sample ETNtaG_5_FD_185782 | JGI IMG/M metagenome (GOLD analysis project Ga0208277, IMG submission 185782) | Marine microbial and viral communities from oxygen minimum zone, Eastern Pacific Ocean - ETNP201406SV205 (SPAdes) (version 2) | ecosystem: Environmental > Aquatic > Marine > Oceanic ...
TGACGGAGTCCTTGTTATTCCTCAGCACGGTGACGACGCTCTCGCACGTGTTTCTGAAGTTACCCTCGATGCCGCTCACTCCCATCGCGTGCACGAGCATGCGCGTGAGACGGAACGGTACCTTTTCTGGGAACTTTTCACGATACATGGACGCCTCGAAACAGTCACCGAAATCGATGTGCAACACCTTTCCGCTGTATCGATCGACCATCAAATTCGATGGGTGTCGATCGCCGAGACCGAGCAAGTAACCGACCATCGACATTACCGCGAGTGATCGCGTGTATGCCGTTCTTCGCTCGAGCCATTGTTCGCTGCTGCGACTCTTCAGCCAAAGCACTCGAGTCAAGTCTCCACCCGAGGTGTTTTCGACCGCGTGTTGGAAGATTTCAACCTTGTTCACGAGGGGAAGATGATCGTAATCGGGCGTCATGGCGAGCATCATGCGATGCTCCAGATTGAGAGGGATTTTATGCGCGTCGCGGTACTCGCGAATCAACGCGTGCAGAGTGTCGCAATTCGGCACCCAGCCAATGAGCCCGCTGTTTGGCGAGAGTGGTACGACGGCGTAACGCGCGATGCCCAAATCCCGATGTGCCGTCGTCATGTTACTGTTGAGCAGAGTGTTTACCAAGCCAAACAGCTGCATGACACGTTCATCCTGACGCAAGTCTTCGTGGCCCTTGAGAAGATATCCGTAATCTTTACCATCGGAACCGTGAATTTGGAGTCGTCTGGGTCGTTGTTTCGACGTGATGACGTGCATGGTCGGCGCAAATGCTCTGATTTTCGCCTGTTCCACTTGTCCAGGAATGTAGTTACCCGGGACGCAGAGCTCCAAATCGCGCGAGTTGAGCAAACGCGGGGACACGTACCTCAGCTCTAAAGTCGTCATCGTCGGAAGCTGTTTCGTGATTCGTTTGAAGACGTGATAGTACAAATCCCAGGCTTGATTCAGTTCCTCTTCGCGCTTACTCTTTTGATACTTTTGGCAGAGGTCATGCGCTTCCTGAAGTTCTCGACCATAGTTTTGCACGAATCCCATCTCTTGGAGCGTTTCGGCCCCTTGTCTCTCCAAGATATGGTGGAGCGGTGTCAAGATTGACATCATACCGTCGACGTTTTGTTCACCGAAGTAGAGCCTAGACGCTTCCTCCAACGCCTCGTGCCAGGCTTCGTGCCACACGATGGCGACGCGAATCAACTCGAGTGAAACAATCTGCGCCTGTTCCACGAGAAGAGCGCTGTGCAGACGCACGTTATCGAGAATGGCGTGCGCGGCAGCTTGTCGGGACGCGCTCTGGCTTTTGCACGCGACGAGCAGTGGGTACAAGACAGCTTGCGGGTGCTGTCGCCCGACACGAACGAGCAGCTGATAAATCAAGTCCCGCACGGGGAGGACTTGTGTGTGAATTCTCGCCACGATTTGAGGAATGACGGCGAGCCACGTGTCAATGTTCACGTGACCGAAACCTTCTATCAGCGCCGTTTCGACTTCGGGCGAACCACCATGGTTAAACCAAAGAGTCAAGAGGCGTAAAATGTCTTGCAGCGACCCGCCCTTCGCCCTTACTGACGATCCACTCAACGCGATTGAACGGAAAAATCCACTGATTGCCGGCGCGACGTGGCGCATCGCATCAGCACTCATGGTTCCGTCTTGTCGCTTGAAATGCTCCATCGCCGTAGCATTGAAAAGCGCCCAGTGGTGCCACGCCTTTGCCCACTGTTCATCGGCCATCGTGGCTGTCCTAAAGGACATCAAGACGTCTGTGAGCGCTTCATCATCCATACCTTCGGCGAGAGTCCAACGCCACTTGCCAAGCTTCAAGAAGGCACGAGACAGAATTTTGGTTTGTTCCTTTGGTTGTGCTTGTCCAGATGCACGATCAGTCTCCCACTGTACGCGCAGTTCGTTCGCGAGAGATTGGAGACGCATGAAAGCCTGGCGCTTCTGACCGGTTTGCCATAAATGCTTGATGAATGCAAACATGACGACGGGTCGACCAGAGCCAGCGCCGAAACCAGATGTGCCGTCCGCGCACATGATGGGATCATACTCGAGTAGTCTCAACAGCGTGCGCCGGGATTGGCGCTCACGTCCCTGTTTTCTGTTCAGCGCCGCAAACTTGAGCCAAATTTCTGTTTCTTCACTCATCGGTAAAACTAAGGATCGAACCTGCAGGAGCGATTGCCACACTTCGACGTCGCGCTTGACGATGAAGATTCTGTCTCGCCACATTTTACGAATGGTCTGTTGACGCCTCGAAGCCGCTGCGGAAGCGATAGACGCGAGCTGCGAGTATTCAATAACTTCATCGAGTTCCGCCAACTGCTGCGCACGGATCAGTGCGTTGTAAGATCTATCGTACGACTCGCCGACGAGCGCCGCCAATTCCGTCCCAAGTACTTCGCGAGCAGCCGCGAGATGCACGCGAGCTTCATCTTGCGAACCTCGGCGAATGGCGAGAATCGCCTTGTAAAAGTCACAATCGGTACTGTTCACGACGCTGGACTTGTACTTGCCGAAGGCGTCTACGCGATCCGCGTTCGGTAATCGACCACGCAAATGAAGATCCCGCTCGAGCTGATCTGTGCACTTTTCCATTTGATCCCAGTCGCCGAGGTGCCACGCAGCTTTCGCGGCGATCGTCGTCACATCGTTACGATATTCATCCCAATCCACGCTCGCACGATTTCCTGCCTCGAAGATGGTTTGAATCTCTTCCCACTCCGCGAGCGCCGCCAGACAACGAAGTTGTCCCACCATCGCCTCGCGCCTGTCCTCAGTCACCTGAGTGCTGTCCACGTGCATGAGCTCGTCAAGCTTTCTTCTATACGCCTCCAACGCATCGTCCCATTGCTCGAGCTTTTCGTACCAGGATTCTTTAATCTCCACCTTCAGATTGTCTTGGGCGTACACCAACACGCCTCTCGCCGCTTCGGGTAATTGAAGTTGGTTGTTTATGGCGATAAGCGCGGCGACGCACGAGCCCGGATTCGTTATGAACTCCAATTCCTTGTAGTGGAGCGCTTTCGCGTACGCGCGAGACCGCTGTGCGATCATACCGAGCGTGCGAACGTCGACTGGAATCGGTCGCTCATCGTGCTCCATGAATTCGCAAAGATTGAGCAACACGGAGACAATCTCGGGTGGAATCGTCGGGCTTCCCAACGCGGCTTCCAACGATCGAACGAGAATTTCGCGGTGACTCTCGTTCAGTTGCGCCCAACACGAGACAAACGCGGCACAGAACAAATCTCTGGCGAGACCAGGTTGAACCTGCGCGAGTTCACTGCACGCTCGAAGGGACGGGAGCGGAGAGCTCTTCAACAAGTCGAGAGCGAGTCGACGCATCCACTCGAGCCAATCCTCCTTTGTAGACCGTTGGCTACTCTCCCAAGCCCGACGGATGGCGAGTTGGTTCACAGAGAGACGTTTCTCGATTTCCGGTTTCTTTTGCTTGAGAGGAGAAGCGGTCAAAGATTGTTCTATATCGTCTTCGCTGTAAAGTAACGGATTCCCACTCTCGACTCGAGTCACCATTTCGTGAAACGCGGGGTCGAAGATTCCGCACCTCGACACGGCACGTTTCACGACGGGTAAGAAGATCGCGTAGTCTCGCCCAAGTGCGACTTCGAGCGTTGTCAAGACGTGCACCGTGTCGATTCTGAGCTCGATGTCTTCGTCTTCCAACATTCGTGTCAAAGAGTGAATGAGAACACTGGCTTGATCCGCCAAACGCATTCTCGGGATCATTCGCTGCAGCGATTGCAAAGTACTGCGCTTGACTTCATCGGGCACCGATAAAACGCTTGGTTTGAACAGACGGACGAGCGTCGGCAGGAGCAAATACAAGTGATCGTTCAGAGACGTCCCGAACATTTCCAGAGCGTGAAGAATGTACGGCACTGTATCGTATCGGCGCAAACGCTCGGCTTCGGTGAGCGCCGAGACGATGCGAGGAATGATGGTCGGAACGTTAACTCTGAACTCATCGTTCAGTGAAATTGAAAGTTCTTCACACAGCAAGAGAGTGTTCTTGGTGATTCCATTCTTCTCCCAGGATAGATGCATGAGGTCCAAGATGTCAGACAAGTAACGTCTGATGTGTGCTTTGATGACGCTCACCAGAGACGCGAGCTCTTTGAACATGGCCTCGCGTAAAGCATCATCAGCCGTGCGAATGACGCTCAACATGACCGGAATGACGTTCGGCAGATACTGGACGCACTCGGTATCGAGGACTTGGAAAATGTAAACTATGCTGCACACCGCCATGTGACGATGACTCGTTCTAGAGGGATCTCTGAGGACCCTGAGCAATGAATTGAGCGCAATCGTCGGGTAATAATCATCGGATAACGACGTCAAATGCAGCGTCGGGAGAATATCTAACTCATCGTCGTCGGCGTCGTTGTTACCGTAGTCATCCTCATCGTTCCCACTCTTGACTCGATCAGCCGGCTTCATGCTCAAACGCGCTTGCCTGATGCCTCGTACGCCCTCCTCGCTCAACACGCCTTCTCCGTGCGAACGAATCTTATTGCCTCTGTGCGCGTGCGGATCAAGCGCGCCTAAAATTCCTAACGTTCGAAGCACTTCGCTCCGTACGATATCTCGTTCATTCCCAAGCATGCGAAGCAACTGCGGTAGCAACTGCGGGTGCGTCGTGAACGGTTCCGCCACGTAGCCGGAGCTTTCGATAATTTTTCCTAGCGTTACCACGGCACAATCTCTGGTGCTCGCAGATTTCAAGGCCACTAAAAGTAAGGCCAGTAATTCTTGTACAAATGGTTTGATTTCATATCCACTCACGTTGGCGAGTTCTCCGATCGTCATGAGAACGGCTGACTTTTCTCTCCCCGTGATGTCGTTTCTCTTCGCCGACGCCGATGCCTTCGAACCGGCCCCGACTGACTTGCTCACAGTAGACATCGACGCTGATTTCATGCCATCACGAGAGCCCGATCCTTTCGTCCCTGAGCTTTCCTCTTGTCTCAAAATCGACGTGAGGCAGCGCATGATGGGAGACAGGTACGGGGCGACCAAGCGAGGACAACTGCGAATGAGAACCGCCATCACCTTGGAACTTTCTTCTCTCTGCATGGTTTCACTGCTGTACTCCAATTCCGACAGAAGTTGCAGCATGTGCGATCGCAGAGCGGGTAAGACGTACGCCGGGTTCCTCGTCGCGAGACGTCCGAGCAATTCGACGCCTAACATTCTGATGTCAACGCTCTCGTCGTTCAACGTCAAGAATAACGATCTGAGCGACTTCGACTGCGACAGGTACGAATCTATTGACGCGCTCGGTCTGCAGAATTCCGTGAGCAACGCCGTTCGAATGGTCTTATCGCTATCCCCGACGGCGACCGGGATCAAGGCTTCCATGATGTGCTCGACCGCGTTCGCGGCGCCTCGACTCGCGCCGACGCGCAACCGCATGGCGCTACAACACGTCAACGCGGCTTCGATGCGCGAATCCGTCGAAAGCGCATCCAAATACACGATGGCGTTCTTCCGAATAGAATGCAGTAAGACAGCGGGTTCGAATGGAAACGTGCGCATTGTGCGCAGCGCGACTTGCACGGTTTTCTTGTTCGGCAAGATTGGACACCTGTCGTCTTGCGCAGGCGCGCGGTACAACTCGTTTGCGATAGTCTCCGCCAGTTGCAACTGAATGGCTGGCATCAAGTCCGGCGCGCCTTTGATCGCGGACTCCAATCCGATGACGAGCGATTCCGATAATCCACCCGCGAACATCGGCTTCATCAAATTCATAAAGTGAGGTTTCCACGCCCCCTGAAGCGAATTCATCAACGCGCCGGCGCATTCGAGTGCCTCGGGGCACGCGTGAGGTCCTCTCGCTCGAGAAGTAAACAAATCGTACATGACGGCGCTTACTTCTGGTAAATACCGAAGCATCGTGCCGCCGTTCGAGTGATCGTCCTCTGCGCCGCCGAGATTCATGACGCTCGACATGGAATCGGCCAATTCGCTGAGGGCGAGAAAGCCCGCGGCGCTGTCCGTCGATGAGCGAATCGTCGTCAAAATCAACGCGCACGACTCGACAAGATACGACTCTGCGAATCTTTTGGGACTGAACACCGCCAATTTCGGAATGAGTCCGACGATGGTTCTTCTAATGATGGAGACGTTGACGTCTTGTAAGCGCAAGATGGTGCGCGCGACCTCTCTGTATCGACTCAACATGAACTCGCCGGTGTGTCCGAGCAATTCACCAAAGACTAACAGCGAACCGTGCATCTCTTCAACCGCTGCGTTTTGTTTCAATCCTGCGCGACACTCCTCGTACAGCGCGTAGTACCACTGCACGCGATATCTCGTTTCTCGACGCTTGGTGACCAATAAACACTCGTGAAGAGCGACGATGGCGGCTTCGCGAACTTCCAGCGACGGATCTCGCAGCGCGCTCCAAATGGAGGCGACGAAAATCGGCACGTGCACGTTGAAAATGGTCGGCGCGTTTCTCGCGAGTTGCACCAGATTCAACGACGCCGCGTAGCGTTTCATTCCGGTCACTTTCCTGTTGTCGCCTTTCGCCCGCAAGAGCTCAATCGCGCGTTGTACGTGCGCGTCGACGATTTCCGTCGTCAACGCGCCGCTGTGCAGCACGAGTCTCCCGAGAACCGCGCTCGTCATTCTCACCAAATCGTGCGCTCGCGCGCCGCTCCAGAGTGGATCGTGAATCGAAACAGGATGGTCAGCGTCGTGCATCATCGACATTTGCGGTGATTCATCGCTGCTCGTGCTCATGACGCTCAACAAGTAATCCGCAAACTTTTTCACCTTTTCCACCTCTTCGCCAAATTCAATCTCTATGAGCTGATCGATCGCCCGAAGACCGCCGATTTTCCTCCCCACGTCCTCTCCGGTGATCATCACCCCCACCCTATCGTGCACCGCGTTCCTAAATTTGAGAAATTCCGCGGGATCCGCGCTCCTCGCCTCCGTCTCCACCCGATCCCTCAGCGCGCCGCTTCCGCTCAGCGCCGACGCGCCGTCCCCCGAATCCTCCTCCTCCGTCGCGCACATCTTCTCCAACAGCTTCCCGAGCGTGTCCTCTTTCGCACGCGCTCGAGAAAAACTCCCACTCCTCCCTCCGATTCGATTCGCCGTCGACGCACCGCCCTCTCGACTCCGCGCGCCGTCCTCCCTCCTCGTCAGCCCCGCGTCTCCGTCTCTCCCCCCGTTCGCGCTCGCGCGTCCCGAGAATTCGCTCGAGCGCCCCACGCTCGACCGTCCGACGCTCGACGCGCGCTCGTCTTCATCCCTTCGCCCGCCCGAGACCGCGATCGTCGGCGCCGCGTGCGCGGGACGCTCCGGAAGCGCGCCCTCGCCTTGGGACTCTCGACGTCGTCGCGCGATGAACATCGCGCCCTCTCGCCTCGCGCGACGCCCTCGCGGCGGCCACGACGCACCGCGGCGAGAGAATCGACGGCGAAGAGCGCTTCCGGAGCGGACGGCGCGCCGTCTCTCGCGCGCGAGGCGTCGATTGCGGGGCAACGGCCGAGGGCCCACGCACCGGTCGTGGGATGATCGATGAGTCAGGACCCGAGAAGAGTCCCTCTGGGCGCACCCATCCGCCCGACGTGGGCGCGAATCGTCGTCTCGACGCGTCACTCGACGCGCGTTCGTTTCGTTCGTTCGTTCGTTCGTTCGGCGGCGTGCGTACCGTTCGTACCTCGCGCGCGTTCGTCTCGCGTTCGTTCGTCGCGCGCGACGCCCGCCGACGGCGCGCGCGCGTCATCGATTTCCAGGCGGCGGCGGCGACGGGACCGCGGTCGCTGTTTCGTCGAGCGGGCGTCGCGCGCGATGAGCGCCGGGGATGAAAACGACGTGCAGATCGCGGTGAGCTTCGTGACGCGATTGCCGGACGCGTACAGGGTGTCCGAGAGCGCGATCGAGGTTCCGGGGAAGCTCACGCGGTACGGCTTGTCCGAGGTGGTGAATCACCTGTTGGGCGCCGACGCGCCGACGCCGTTCGATTTCTTGATCGATGGCGTGCTCTTGCGAACGTCTTTGGCCAAGTTGGCGCTTCGTCTCGGGAAGAGCGCGGAGGCGACGTTGGAGGTGGAGTACGTTCCCGCGCTCGGACCGCCGAAGGAGGCGGAAAGCGCGCGGTGCGAGGAGTGGATTAGTTCCGTCGATGGGAGCTGGGCGAAAGCGGTCGTCACGGGCTCGTTCGATGGGAAGGCACGTCTGTGGACGCCCAAGGGTAAGCTGTTGTGCGAATTGGAGGGGCACGAGCAGAGAGTGGTGGCGGTCAGTCTGGCTCCGCCGGCGGACGCGTCGGCGGCGAACGATTCGTGCGTCGTGTTGTCGGCGTCGGCGAACAGGCACGTGCGCTCGTACGCGGTGACGTTGCGTGGGAAGAAGAGTGAAATTGAGGAACAGAAGGTGTTCAAGGGTCATCAAGGGACCGTGACGGACGTGGCGAGCGCCATGGGCGCTCAATTGTTCGCGTCGTGTTCCGTCGACCGTACGGCGCGCGTGTGGAAACTCGCGGGCGGCGAACCGGTGGCGGAGAAGGCGTCGAAGAAGCGCAAATTAAAGAAACGCGACGAGGACGAAGGTTCCGATGACGAACAGGACGGTCTGGGAGAGGAGCTCGTGTTGACCGGTCACACCGACCAAGTGCGCGCGGTGGCGTGGGAAAGCCCGAACGTCGTCTGGACGGGATCGTACGATCACACCGTTCGCGCGTGGGACGTCGAAACCGGTGAAGAGAGAGAATCCAACCGGACGAATAGTAGTGTACACTGTTTGGCCATCGCTCCGGATGGTGGGAAATACGCGTACGGCGGTAACGATAGACTCGTAAACGTGTGGGATCCGCGTGAGACGACGTCCAAGGCGTGTCTCAAGTTGAAGTCGCACGAGGTACGTACGTCGTCGCGAGTCACGGCGCGCGACATCGATGTTTTACGTCCACTCGCGAAGTCAGTGATGAAAAATATTTTGATTCCCGACACTCGTGAGTGAGGGTACAATCAATCACTCTAATTTTTTACTGAGACTTTGGCGATTCGGCGTCGCGCGCTTTGCGCCGCAAACGCATTCTCGCGACAATCGCGACTGACTGTGATGTGTCTTCTTTTCTTTACGCAGGGGTGGGTGTCGTGCATTCGTTGGAACCCAGACAACGAAAATCACGTCGTGAGCAGTGGTTACGACGGAAGTATCAAGCTGTGGGATATTCGAGGCAGAGTCCCGTTGCACAGCGTCAAGACGCACGACGGGAAAAATTTTGCGGTAGATTATCACGGAGGAGAGCGACTCGCGAGCGGAGGAAACGACGGGCAGTTGCGTTTCTGGAACATAGGCGAGAAAAGCGACAAGTAGGTTATTAATAATATACGTTCTCTATCAGAATCTAGGCGCGATGGGTAACCCGTACGATTGTTCGTGTTCGGGCGAGTTGTACTTGCAGCCTTCGACGTGACCGATTTCGTGACCGACGTAATTAAAGCCTCGCGATTTCATCAGAGCGAGCACGGACGGTCCGGGGCAGCACAAACCGTCATGGTTGACCAAACGTTGTAACGAGATGCCGAGCTTACCACCGCTAGCGCGAGACCACGTCTTCTTCGGCTGCGTGTACACCCGCTCCGGATGACGCGTGGCGACGTACGACGCGTACGACGCGTATTCGCTAAAACCGAGTTTAAGATCTTTACGATCGAGCGATGACAAGATCGCCGTGGCCCACCTGGGCATGCTAGAGCTCATCGAGGACGCCATCGGCGTCAACTCCACCTTTTTCACGAAGACGTCGAGCATTTCATTCATGATGTCCGCGTCGACCACCATTTGATGCGTCACGTACGACGTCCCATCCGCGGCGTACGTCATGTCCTCTCCGGTGAGATCGACGTACGATGATTCGTACGATTTGATGACGTTGCCGCCAATCTCTCGCACGTCTCGCATCGTTCCCGCGACGTCTTCGTGGAATAAATCCAACGGTCGCAACGGTATCATGTCCAAATCCCACAGTAAAAATCGGCGGCTCAGCGCGGGCTTGATTAAATCAGACGATGCCGCCCCGAGTTTAAGTAACTGCTGCAGATACCACCCCCCGAGTTCGCGTCCGACAAATCGTCCTCGGGAGCCGTCAGCGCCGAGTTCGAAGCTGTACAACATTTCGAGTGTCTCGCTGACGAGTTTCTTCGTCAGGCCTCGCACGAACGAGTCCTCCTCGAAACACCGGACGTTACTCGCCATGGACTCGTACGACGCGCATCTCGAGGCATCCTTCGTCACGACGATGATCCTTCGCGGTCCGACGTACTGATTCAGCGCTGCCACGGCGACTGCGTTCACGCACGACGGTTTCACCGCCACCGTCACGACGTCCAAATCCGGATACGAACGCTCGTTCGCGCACGTCCCTCCTCGCTCCCCGAACGCCGCCCCACCGACCCCACACGCGCCATCTTCCCCCTCCAACGCACCCTGCACCCAAAGCGTCGGATCTGCCGACGGTTCGGCCGCGAACGCCTCTCCGTCTCCTCCGTCGCCGCGCTCGTCCCGCGCCGTCTCCGCCGTCAACCACCTCGCGAAGATGGCGCGCGCGAACACCACCAACACCAACGCAACCAACAGTTTCATCACCCAGCGCACGCGCGCGCGAGTTTTACGCCGTTCGCGCACGCGCATCCGCGTCGTCGACCCGTTCGCGCGCGCCGGAGATGTCATCGCGCGGCGCTCCATGCGCCTCTATCCACGACGCTTCCGCGCGCGAGAGAGACGAACGACGCCGCCGCCGACGACGACGAACGCGCGTTCCTCTTTCACGCGCTTTCGCGAAGACCACGGACCGAACCGCGCGCGCGCCCCACTCGCGCCCGCATCCTTCACCCACCAATCCAATCGTTCATCGTCATCGCCCCCGCGCGCGCCGTCGTCGATCCCACTCGTCGATTCGATTTCGACCGACCGTTCGACTCGACTCGACTCGACTCGACTCGCGCGCGCCCCCCAACGAGGGTTCGGGCGGTGTCGAGGGTTTGGTCGAGTGGACCCTCGAGGCGTCCTTCCTGTGACCGGTCATGACTCGACTCGACGTGACGTCGACCCCGTGCCCACGGGTTTTCGTGCGCGGCGCGCGAGTGCGCGACGCGCGGCGTCCGTCGGCGCGATAGCGACAGCGACGGCGGTGGACGAGGTCGAACGAATCGGAACGGACCTCCATGGTCAAGGTGACGAAACGCGCGCCGAGCGCGGCGATGGGGGCGGACCCGGACGATGAGGTGTTTCAGCAGCGCGCGCTCGAGCTCAAGGATGAGGCGAACGCGTTGTACGGGGAACATAAACTGAAACAAGCGCTGGAGGTGTACGAACAGGCGCTGAGTTTGTTGGAGGAAGGTGACGCGACGCGTGCGATGATACACTCGAATCGAGCGGCGTGTTATTCGAAGATGGGGGCGTACGCGGATGTGGTGTCCGAGGCGAGCCAGTCGCTGCGCGTCGACGCGAAGAGCCACAAGGCGTATTGGCATCGGGCGCAGGCGTATTTGCACCTGGGACAGGTGGCCAAGGCGAAGAAGGATTTACAAAACGTGCTCGCGCTCGATGGATCGCACACTGAGGCGCAAGAGACGCTCGATTCTTTGAATGGGGTGCAAAAGCCGTCCGCGCCGGCGGGCTTGGGGGGCATGAACCTCAAGCCGTCGTCGAAGAAGAGCACCGCGGGAGGCGATAAGAAGAAGGCTGCGTCGTCGGCCGAAGGTGTGAGCGCGGCGGGACAAGCGGCGGCGAGCGCGGCGCAGACGTACAAGGAACAACCCTCGGCTATCCAAATCAAGGCTGTGTACGGGGACGATATTCGCATGTTTAGCGTGTACGCGCACATCGGGTTCAGGGATTTGGTGACGAGCATCTCCACCAAGTTTGCCACCACTGCTCAATTTTCCATCAAGTACGAGGACGAAGAGGGCGTGATGAGAAATCTTCAATCCAGGACTGACTTTCAAAAGTCAATCTACGCCACGTCCGCTCGATTGAAGGCTCTCGAAAAGCCTCCCATCATGCCCTACGTCAAGCTCTTCGTGCAAGACCTTCCCAAGATTGAAGAGATCAACTTCGTCGACGACGACGGCAATCCCACGGGTTTGGCGCCGAACGAAGTCGTGGAGATTGATGAATGGATCTTGGATTTCTCTTCGCTCTTCCGCGAACATCTCGGCATCGACGCCGAGGGACACTTGGATCTCCACCAAGAGGTGCGCGCGCTTTTTCACTCGTTTTTCTTGCAGAGCGCGCTTTTTGACGACGACGCTCTCAGCGAAAGAAGCGATGACGATACACCAAAACTTACTACTTCACTGACTACCGTGATGAATGTTTTTGCAAATGTCTTTCGCTCCTATCGTGAGCTTCTTCGATGGGGGATGAGCTCGTCGTTCACCTCTCTTGTTTACATCGGGCGCGCGGGAAAACCTCGACTGACGACGCATAATTTTATACTTCTTCGTTACAGGGTATGAACTTGTCTACGGATCTCACGAACGTGAACCTCTCTGAAGAAGAGACCACCACCACTCGTGACGCCGCCATCGCCAAGTTCCAAGAGGCGGCGGCGGTTACCATCTTCAACTGGGGTAACGTTCACATGTGCGAGGGTCGCATGATGATGGACGGCGGCCGTGAAAAGCCGCTCGAAGAGGGTGGTCAACAAGGTGCCGCCATCGCTGTCGCCGACAAGTTCGACGAAGTCGAGGCGCTCTTTGACCTGGCCAAGACTCGATTCGAGAAGGCTCTCTCCATCAAACCGGATCACCACGATTCTATCATCGCTCTCGCGCAACGACGCTACGAGCGCTCTCGCTTGCTCAGCGCCGCCGCCGGTTTGAGCGGCGACAACGGCAAGGCTCCGGCCGGTCACGACGCTAAGAAGCGCACCGCCGAAGCCGAAGAGGAATTCACCGCCGCGGCGGCGGATTACAAGGCTGCTCTCGCGAACTTGCCGGAGGAAGTCCCAAAGGAAAAGACTGAGGAGGAGAAGGCGCAGTACCAGGCGCTCGTGGATGAAGCCGTCGCGAGAGGCGAAGAACCGCCTCCCGAGGATGACACCACCACAAAGTCTCAAGTGTGTGTGATGCTCGGTAACACGCTCTTTGAGCACTCTCAACTCTTAGCTCGCATAGGAAAGGCATGGCAGCCGATGCTCGACGAAGCGCTCAAGTATTTCCACGATGCTGGTTGCGCTCAGACTGACATTGAAAACGCCATCAAGATGCACAAAGGCAAGCGCATGGAGGCTGCAAAGTAGACTATAGCGAGCGAGCGACGCGCACGCAATGTTTTATTTCAAAAAAAGTATTCTTTTGATCACAACTCATCCTGAGACTTGAGTAACGTCACATGTTTCGTCGTCGCGACTAAAACGGGGGGTCATCTTGGTTGAAATTTTGCTCCACCGGTTCGTATCCTCCGGCGTCCAGAGGCTGGTAGCCACCGGCGTATTGTTGGCCTTGCTGACCGTATGGTTGACTGTAATCGGCTTCATACGCGGTCGGATTCGTGGCTCCACGGTACGCGTCAGAGTCTTGCTGCGAGTCTTGCTGAGCAGCGCCGCCACCCAACGTTTCCAAGACCCACGTCGGAGTATCGCGGCTCTCGATCCACAGCGCCTCACCGGATTCTTTGTGCTTGAAATCAGGCGAACGCGGGTTGGCGCCCGGTTGAGACTTGCGCTCGCGGTTGTCCCACCACGTGTCCGGCTCCTCGGCGAGCGAGCGCCAGAGCGCCTCCTTCGGCGAGGCGCCAGTCGGCATGCCCATCTGCTGCTGCGGTTGACGCTGCTGCGGCGGTGCGGCATTTTGCTGTTGCGTCGGCGCCCCACCACCGTAGTTGCTCGACTGACCGTATCCTCCGCCGTTCATGCCTCCTCCCTGTTGCATCTTCGCGCTCTGCACCAAGGAAAAGTTCTTGGCGACAATCTTCACTCGAGAACGCGGCGCACCCGTGTCCTTATCCGTCCACGTGTCCGACTTCAGTTGACCTTGCACGCAAATAGTCTTTCCCTTGCTCACGTGCTCCGCCATGCGCATCGCCTCCTCGCCCCAGATGTCGATGGCGAACCAGCTCGTCTTGTCCTCCTCGACGACGCCGTCCGTCATCTCTTGCTTGCGCGGCCCGTTCACCGCCAATCGCACGTTCGCCACGCACGTCCCGCTCTGGAAGTGTCGAATCTCCGGATCAGCGCCGACGTTGCCGATGATGGTCACGCTGTTCGCCAATTCCGGCGACCAAGTCACCACGCTCGGCGGCGCCGTCGTCTGCGTCTGCTGATCTCCTCCGTACGATTGCGCCCGCGCCGACCTCGGTCCCGCCGGCGTGTACGATCCTCGATTATTCGCAAACTGCGCCTGCGCGGAAAATTTCCGCGTCACCGCCACCGCAGATCCTCGTCCGCGCGCCCCGATCGCCATCCCGCGCGTCCCCCATCCCGCGCGTCTCGCGCGCATCCCACCGAAGAATCCACATCGCATCGTCGCGGCTGTCGACACCGACGCCGTCGCGGTCGTCGCCGCGTGCGTCATCTCGCGCGTGATCGTTCGCACGACGCTCTCGACCGTTCGTCGCGTCGTCCACGTCCGCATGCACGTCCGTCGAGCACTGCCGCGCGGTCGACCACTTCGATTTCGCGATTGAAATCGAATTTTGGCGCGAAACCGCGTCTCGGACGGGTGCCGAGACGTTGTTGGGTGTAAAATGTCTTTACTACAAGAC
>Ga0208277_1001273_pt1 | contig 14758 bp, 8 predicted proteins | sample ETNtaG_5_FD_185782 | JGI IMG/M metagenome (GOLD analysis project Ga0208277, IMG submission 185782) | Marine microbial and viral communities from oxygen minimum zone, Eastern Pacific Ocean - ETNP201406SV205 (SPAdes) (version 2) | ecosystem: Environmental > Aquatic > Marine > Oceanic ...
CGCCTGAACCCCTTGAACGATTTGATCCTTGCTTATTGCCTCGATTTCCTCTTCCCTGAGACGAATTAGAATGATGATTTTTAGGACGATTATTTCGACCTCGGTTTCGATTATTGCTCCTAGGGCTACGCCCTTCATCTGCCCGTCTCCGATTCGACCGTTCACGACGAAGATCTGGTTGCTTGCGTGTTGTTGCTCTCGAGGTGTGTGATTTCTTCTTTCGGATCTCCCCTGGCTTCTGACCTGGCTTTGGAATAGAGTCAGGGAAATGGTATGGGTGATCGTCGATTACTGGTATGTCATGACCGAGTAACATCTGGATGCCTACAAGATATCCGCTCTCGGATTCATCGCAGAATCCTAATGCTGAACCACTTTTACCTGCGCGAGCTGTTCTCCCTATGCGATGCACATAACTCTCAGGGATATTGGGGAGATCGAAATTGAACACATGAGATATCCCATCTACATCGATTCCACGGCTTGCAATATCTGTAGCTATCAATATGGAAATATCTCCATTTTTGAATTGGGAAAGCGCCCGCGTCCGAGCACCTTGACTCTTATTTCCATGAATTGCAACCGCTTCGATTTCAGCATGTCCGAGTTGTCTAACCAAACGATTAGCACCATGCTTTGTCCGAGTGAAAACAATTGCTTTGTCCACATTCAGTTCCTTGATTAAAGTCGTTAGGAGGTATTGCTTGTTTGATTTCTTAACAAATAGAATATGTTGATCAATTCGGTCGACTGCAACTTCTTTAGGAGTTATCTCTACTCTGACTGCATCACGAAGAAATGACTCTGCAAGTTCAGATATCGAATTCGGCATAGTTGCACTGAACAGCAGATTCTGTCTTTTTTTAGGGAGCATTTTCAGAATTTTTCGGATATCTCGGATGAAACCCATATCTAACATTCGATCGGCTTCATCTAGAACGAAAAATTCAACATTTGATATGTTGACATGACCCTGTGATATTAGATCAAGCAGACGTCCAGGAGTAGCAGTCAGAATATCGATTCCACGTTTAATCGCCCTTACCTGGGGTTTCTGACCTACGCCCCCAAAAATGACATGATGGTATAGAGGAAGATTAGCACCGTAAGCAGAGAATCGTTCGCCAATCTGTGCAGCAAGTTCTCGAGTAGGGGAGAGAATTAAAGCACGGATATTTCTATGGCCTCCTTGATATGAATCAGCAATCCTCTGTAGGACAGGTAGAGCGAATGCAGCGGTTTTTCCAGTACCAGTTTGAGCGACACCAAGCACATCACGACCTTCGAGAAGAGGTGGGATTGCAAGTTCCTGTATTGGGGTTGGTTCGACATAACCTTCCAGATCAAGAGTCTGTAAGAGATCCGTTGAAAGACCTAGGGAGGCGAATGACATCATGAATCACCTATACCTTCCAAATGTCGAATCCAACGTCCGCAAACCTTTGTCGGTCGGGTCCTGTGGTTAAACTCGACTGAGTTTATCCATCCAAGAAGTCAATCTAGATTGAATGGAGATCTTCAGAGATGCCCCTAGAGGGAACCATTCCATTCAACCCACTCAGTATCTGAATCAGATACTGGCCGGTAGTACTGGCGCCCTCCATGTTCCAACCATTCGTATCCATCTTCTCTAGGGGATCCGCGAATCTCTCGATTGGGAACCGACCCCGATCCTTCACGAATCTTGCTCTGCTCCTCCATCTCTGCTACAACTAGGTGAGTATGGTCTCCCTCCGTGTTGTCAAGAGAACTCAAGGTCTGATTCATCGATTCGAAACTATCGTCAAGTTCGACACGGAGGCGTTCCAAACGAATTCCCTGATGTGGCCCTATCAATCGCATCATCATGGCATATTCCCAATCCAAAGCAACATTCTCCAATTCATCACGCGTTCTCGCTTCCTTGAGACGATGTTCAAATTTCGCAGTTCTTGAGTTTCTAGTCACGAATCCGAAGGCAAGCCAAGTGAACAAAGGGATTCCCCCCAACATTCCCATAATATCCCATGCGCCTAGACCAACCGTTGTTCTTGGAATTACGATTTCAAATGGATCAACGGGCATACTTAATGCATCTCGATGATTTTTTCCTTGTCGAATTTCATCTGCGTCTGACCATCCATCTCCATCATCGTCGATGTCTTCATTATCTCCTAATCCGTCACCATCGAAATCAAAACATTCTGTCGGATCATCTGGGAATACATCGGGATTCTCTCCTTCATCCATACAACCATCGGCATCTAGATCACCTGGACTTGCAAATTTCGGAAGAATATCAATGGCATCTATGAATCCATCATTGTCAAAATCAAACAGGTGGAGGTCAGGTTCTATTCCTGATTGGTTATCTCCTAATCCGTCTCCATCAGCGTCTTCCCATTGAGTTGGATTATCTGGAAACATATCAGCTAATCGACCACCTAAGTTGTCCCCCCACCCATCACCATCTCTATCTGAATGTTGAGTTGGATCTGTAGGGAATCGATCAGCATTGGTTCCGGTCAGATTATCGCCATAACCATCACCATCAATGTCTGACCATTGACTCGAATCATCTGGGAATTTATCTGACCCAGTCCCTCTAGGATTATCTCCAAATCCGTCACCATCAGAATCTATTTGCTGTGAAGGATCAAATGGGAATGCATCATTCTCATCATCAATTCCATCTCTATCTGAATCTGAATGCTTATTTGGGTCGGAAGGAAATGCATCACCTAAGTTTCCATTTACATTATCTCCATAACCATCTCCGTCGCTATCAATTTGTTGAGTTGGGTCATATGGGAAATCATCTGCATTGTCTGGAATTCCATCATTATCTGAATCTAAGTATTCATTTGGGTCATATGGAAAATCATCACCTACGTCGCTCCATCCATCTCCATCCGTATCTAAACATCCTCTTCTATCGATTGTAGAGTTTCCAGAACTACTCGGGCAGGAATCACCCGCATTCCCATATTCAAAATCTCCAAAACCATCTCCATCTGTATCGTTCTGTTGTGTGGCATCGTTTGGAAATACATCGCTATTATCTCCGACTCCGTCTCCATCAGTATCAACATATTCTAATGCATCATTTGGAAACGGATCAAGGATGTCTGGGCGACCATCGCCGTCAGAATCTGGGCAACCCTTTTCGTATTCTATCGTTGAATTACCTGGAATTCTTGAACAGTAGTCTTCGTAATCATCGTATCCATCTCCATCGTCATCATAATCTTCTAGAGCGTCATTACATCCATCTCCATCAATATCAGTGGAATTAGTGGATATCCACCCAATCATGCCAACAGAACATGAGTCAATGTCGTCCAATATGTTGTCATTATCATCGTCCAAATCCTCGTCTGAATCTCTACATCCGTCACCATCATGGTCAAATGTGCCAATGGATTGGAAGCCATTTGGAGAAAATTGGCAACTATCTATAATATCGGCGATGAAATCATTATCGTCATCAAAATCTTTCACATCTGGTTCTAAATCACCATCATAATCTGGTGATAATCTAGCAAGAAATATGTCTGTGAATCCGTAGTTTGAAACTGAGTTGGAACCGAAGATAGAGTTGCCTTCAGAATCACCACTTACGTATACAATACCCGAATTATCACTACCAATCCGATACCCTTTATCGTCACCCGCACTCCCTCCTGAAATTGCCCAATCTGTAAATCCAGAATTATTGAATTTAATCACAAATACGTCTCTTGAACCCCCAGCTGGAGGTAGGTTGATCGAACCTACATTTAGAGTTCCAGAATATTCTCCTGTTGCAATTATACCTCCATGATTACTATAGGATATTTCGTGAGGAATAGTTGTTCCTGATCCATCAATTTTCATTGCCCATTGCCAATCTCCAGTAGAATTGAGTTTTGCAACAACACCTCTTTGATTTCCTCCTGAACTTAGGGACGAACTACCTAGATCTAAATCACCATAGAAGTATCCTGAAACAAACACCTCATTTGAGTAACCAACGTCAATAGATTTGAATTGTGAGGTGCTAGTCGCAACTGATGCTGTAGAAAACCAATTGAAAACACCACTTGCATTAATTTTGAGAATGAAAGGTTTCATTCCAGGATTCGATGATTGGAAATTCTCAATGCTCCCATTTATGTTCATATTAATGGAACCTGAAAAAGATCCACTTACATATTTGTTATCACTATCGTCAATAAATAGATCAAAGATAAATGTATCAGAGTTCCCGATGTCAGTATAATCCATGTATGTACCTGTTGAATTAAATCTTGAAATTCTAGCATTATAGGAAGTCCCTGGTTTTGATGTAATGAATATATCACCACTAGTATCCACTGCAATACATATTGATACAGAAGATGTTGACTGTCCGAATCCGGAAACCCAATCCCAAGTCCCGTTGTTATTTATTTTAGCAACAAAACCATAGGTAAGTGTCTGGGTTAAATTACCAAAATAGTATGAACCTGCCGAATATACTCTTGATGTAATAAATAAATCGTTATTTGAATCAGATACGATTGAAACGATAGAGTCAGATATCGTGGCTGGAACACTTCCTGCTCCAGAGATTGTAGTTATCCATTCACAAGAACCGTTGGGTGAGAATTTGATGAGAAATAATGATTTAAATCCGGAGTTAGAATTTGGTGCCATATTACCTACACAAGATCCAACAGTAATTGAAGAACGGAATTGACCTGCAACATACACTTCACCATTAGGTAATGTCGCCATATCCATTACTGTGTCAGGTAAGGACGAACCTCCTGAGGTAACCCATTCCCATGCTTTACGATCTGTTACAGATGAATCATACCTGTATTCTAATGATTCAAGTTCATCTATATCCTCATGGGAAAAGGCCATTGGAGTAACTGATGCAAGCAATAGAATTAGAATCGAGAGAATAACTCTGATGCTCAAACTCCGTGCAATCATGTCAATAGAGGGGAGCAGTATAGAAATGAAGGGTTCGCTACTTTTTCATATCTATGCAATAAGGGCAATACTGTTCGATTACGTAATTTTCAGACTCCTGTTCCTCTACTGAAAGTGGATTTCTGCACTCAAAACAAAGAACATGATCACTTTCTTCTAATTCAGGAGTTATTGACACTCTTTTATCGAATACAAAGCAATCTCCGTTCCAATGTGCTCCTCCACATTCTTTGAAGTAGCCAAGGATTCCTCCCTTGATTTGATACACATTTTCCCAGCCCTGGTTTTCCATTACTACACTTGCCTTTTCACATCGGATGCCACCTGTACAGAACATTACTACAGGTATTGATTTATCTTGTTCCAATTTTTGAGTTGCTTGAGGGAATTCACGAAATGACTTGATATCAAGATCGATGGCATTTTCGAACGTCCCTACTCGTAATTCGTAGTCGTTACGAGTGTCCAATACCATTACTTCTTTTCCTTCATCTAACCATTCTTTGAATTCCTTTGGTTGTATGTACTGTCCTGTACGGTCCCCTGGTCTAATTTCATCCATTCCTAAAGAGATAATTTCATTCTTAAGACGAACAAGCATTCGCTTGAATGGTTGATATTCTGAGTATGAGATATGTAGTGAAATGTCTTGAAAACGTTCATCTTTCTCCAAATATGCTACATAATTATCAATCGAATCTTGTGTTCCTGCTAGAAAGAAATTAATTCCATTTTGACTGAGCAATACTGTCCCCTTTAGTCCAAGTTCTAGACAGCATTCCAGTAGGGGTGCTCTCAATTCATCTCTATCAGGTAAATCGATGAAGCGGTAACCTGCGATATTGACGTAGCTTTCTGTTTCGAGCATGCTCGCTGCAGATACATTCTCCGCTACCATCACCTATCGGGTATAGTGGCTTCTTCTTCAATGGAACGGAAGCCAGCTATAATTGTCCATGCTTCAATTTGATTTTCTACCAACTTCGTTTTTTCAGAATCGATATGATTCAATGTTCCACATGGACAGATGAATCTCCATGAAACTCTTCGATTTCCTCCAGTAAATCTTTTTTTAGTTACATTCCAACGGCCGCAAATACATCTCCATATGCACGTTTTTCTCATTAATTCCATATTCATTTCATATTTCAATCGCCTTTTCCGGGAGGAAAATGTGATTGAATATGGAACTCTAACCCTATTTGGTCCTAAAGTACCTCTCCACCAAGGTCGGTATTTTTTCATTGATCTATCTCCTAAACCACTTCTGGGTAGGCATTGGATACGATCTGATTCTGCATATGGAGTATCTGAATGGAGAGAGAGAGTTTGGAAAATATGCTGAATGTGATATTTTAATCGTCCGTCAAGACTAACTCTTTGACTGTTGATGGACAATCATGGGGGTAGCCGTACAGCGCTTCCGTCTAGTTTCTCTTCTTCTTTTGATTCCAAGTATGGCTTTACCTGTGTATCTTAACGGACCCCGATACCTCTACCTCTATGCAACACAGTGGTCAATTGAATTGGCAACAATTGCATTGCTGATTGGATACTTGCATGATCGATATCCTACATGGGATTTGGAGAAGGCTGCGAGTGCATCACTGGGGGCCGCTATATATCTCTCAATAGGGACAATGGTTGGTTTTTGGTACGCCTTTGCTAGAGTATATTTCCCATTAATTAGTACATATTGGATAGTCGCACTTACTTGGAGCCATATTATTCCTCAAGCATTATTGCTGATTAATCTAAGACTTTCCAATATTCAATTAAGACTATGGCATGGCTTTCTAGGTGCAACTTTCGCTATACTTTACTTACTCATCGATTGGTATCGTGTTGTGGTCACTTCATCACCTACAACTTACGAATTTTTGAGTTGGGAAGGGAGTGATTCGATGATCAAATCATTATTTTTTGTTTTAGGTTCTATACTTGTTTACATCATTATTATGCGTCTAAATTTACGGTTTCCAGCCCGGTAAATCTTCGTTCTGGTGCAATCTTAGAATACTGGTTCCTGGAATACACTTCACCTGTTTTCTTCGTGCAAATTCTCCTGGTTCAGCGTTTATGATTGCGATTATGTCACCTCTATTTACTCCTGTAGATGTATCTGGTACATTCATTTTGAATCCGACTACATTGATTACTCCGGTATGATCAATCATTGTAATCGACCATCTATCCGAATATCTTCCATCAGGTAAAGGTCCCTTTTGAGATTCTACTGACCATACTCTACCAACGACGTTGACTCTAGGATGGATTTCGATGATTTCTATATCGGTTGGTTCTGGACCTTCAGATAGTTCAATACTTGCATATTGGTCAATTGAAATCTCAGTTTTCCCTCTCCAGAGACTTGGTAAGCCTCCTCGAACTCTAACTCTCGCTCCTTTACGAAGTGACCTAGTAACCTCCTTTGGAGCGGTATTCCATGCATTTTTTACTATGACATTATCTAGCCCTTGACGAAGTTCAAATTCAAATATTACTCCACCATCTTTTAATTTAGGTTCTCTAGGAATTGTGAAAATTTCACCTTCTAAATCAACTCTTGTTACTACATCGATAACAGGAGTCAAGAGCAAATCTCTTCCTTTAACTTGAGCAGTTTTGTTATCCGGTAAGGATGCATCATGTCCACCTTGAGGACATAATGCTACATATGGGCATATTTTACAGCGTTCATTAGAATCTTCGGAAACACCCAAAAGAACCCCACCTTCTTCAAAATATGAGATGGGAGTTGGATTTGGTAAAGCATCATTTTCTGATTCGACACTACTAAGAATTTTGTACATGTCTTCCATTTCATTACTAATTATGATTAATTCACCTTTATCCGGAGCATTGATTTTTTTACGATATCCCGGTCCAAGATACCAGATTTCAAGCCCATCTACAGTTTCTTTTCTGTCATGAGTTTCCCACCATAGCCATGAATACATTCGTAATTGTTCTGAATAAAGCCTAGATCGGTCATTATTTCCCATGGATGCTTTCAAATCAATAATCCTAATTTTCCCATTCCATCTATACACTAAGTCATATTCTCCTTGGAACCATTGTTCAGGATGTATTGTTTGCATAGAGAAAGTAGGTGCATCTGGATCAACAAACCATGGTCTTGAAATTGCCCAGGCTTCACTCCATGTTATCGCATCCTCACTAGCTTCAGGCGGCACATGAAATCCTGAATTTGCAAATCCATCAGGAGGGGGAAATGATTCTCTTTCACTGCCCTTCCTCCAATCATTTAGAGCGCTTTGAGTGAGATGTGAATGGCAATTTTCAACTTCTTCTAAATGAAGGTCAATCCCTCTATGGGCCATTTCTACAATCTCATCACGATTGAGGTCATCCGCATCTCCGATTCTATGTGGGCTAATCAGCCACGCAACCAATGCATCATCTGTACAACGTTGAACATGAGCATCAATCCTTGAATGGGCCCATTTCGATAGACTATCGAAATCACTTGGTCGTTCATTATGGGGGATGATGTCGAGAGTTGGGCCGAGCCATCCTTTTTCTCCATCCATTAAATCTCCCTGTTCGTTTAATGGAGAGATAAGAATTCTATCTGGTGAATCAGCTCGAATTAAAGCAGGGCTTTCTCTTAGGACTCTAGAGATACAGGTTTCAACTGCATTACCTCTAACCACTGCTGATGGTAATGGTTCTTTGATCTTGAGATGATATTGCATCCAATATTGCCTTGGACAACTATTCCATGCACCAATTTTCGATGCAGAAAGCCGGTCCCAACCTTGGACCACAACATCTTCTGGCGCTAGCCTAGTCACCGGCATGCAGGCTATTTATCGCGGGGGGTATTGAACTCAACTATCCGAATTGATTAATTCAAGGATGGTTTGTTTGTTGATTTGAATCTGAGGATTGCCTTCTCTCCATCCTAATTCTCCATGCTGGATTGTCACCAAATCTCCTATTTTCAGAGATTCAAATGTTCTAGAACGATTTGAACCGAATGCTGCGATTTCTATAACTCCTGTTCCATCCCAAAGGTGAATTGTTCGAATTGTCCATGGGCGACCTTTACTGGAAGTTCCTTGGTTACTTCCCATTGAAACAACCTGCCCTGAAACACTTGCCTTTGTAGGAATTAAGCCTAATCTGGTCCAATCTTCATTTCTATTGTAATCAATCAATTTGGTTCTACTATCTAAGAAAAGATGAGGTGTGCCTCGAAAAATACCCGGATTAGCATTGATTATCCCAATCTCTCCATTCCATTTTTCTGGATCAACAATTCCTTCTTCAGTTTCTTCAATTGTAATCATTGTATTACCTGCTCTTAGTGTGGCAACCCTTACTAATTCACCATATGAATTCTCAATTTCATGCCATGAATTATCTATAGAACCACGTACTGATAGTCTAGAAGGTAAATCTTGTATCGGGGTAAATTTTTCTGGAATGATGCATTCTATTGATGGAAGGAATTGACGTATAGATCTATTTTCTGGGTCAGATGAATAACCGCATATCTCTAGCCCTTTACAGTGAGGGCAATGTAACGGGTGCCCCTCAGGAGTGCCTTCAGGAGATAACCAACTCCAATCTTGTTCTTGGACTCTTTCCATTTGATCTCTAATTGCCATTAGTCGTTGTTTTTCTGTTTCCATCTCCGAATTAGGAAGTGCAGTGATTTCATGCACATGGCCATCAAGGAGGAACCAACCTGCTAGTGTGTCAACTCCTTGTTCATCAGAAGAACGAGTTTGATGCCATAGCCAACGGTAGAAATTAATCTGAGCTTCTAAGTTTGGTTGTGGTTTACCTTTTCCGAATCCAGATTTAATATCTACAATTGTTGCGTGTTCTTTCCATCTATGGACCACATCCATCTCTCCAGATGCCCAACCTTCAGGGTGATGTATTCGTTGTGCAGAGGCGATTCTTGGGTCCTTCATCCATGGTCTAGAAACCTCCCATGCTTCCCACCACGAAATGTCATCTTCCGATTCTAGAAATCCTACTGTAGAATTTTCTTCTCCAGGTTGAGATTGCCATCTTGGGGCAATGGGTGTAAATGGGTCACCATTTCTTCTGAATTTCTCTAGATGTGGCCCTCCTCCGGAAACTAGACATTTTTTTGCTTCAGTAATTTGCATTTTTATTGCTGATTTAATTTGATTTTGTATTGTTTGAATTTTAATGTCATCTGGTCCCTTTCCTTCCATTTTCCAAGGTGTTTTCTCCCATTCAATCAGAAAAATTTGGTATACGTATTCCGATACTGCTGGGACCAAAGAAGACAACCATTCTTCGATTCCATCCAACGAATCAATTTTTTTGGTTTCTACTTCTTCATAGTTATGCATGCCATTAAATTTCAAGAATGAGGCAATTCCATTTGGAAGCGAACCATCGTGAGGAGGACTTTCCATTAGCAGTCCAACTACTGCATCTTCCAACAAGATTCCTAGAATCATACTTGGTCGAACTGGCCCTCTCAATCCTATTCTTCTCTTTGCCATCCACGACCTAGGACATCTTTCCCAATTAACTAAAGAACTTCCACTCAATCTATTCCTTCTTCTTCTACCAGCGCCTCCAAATGGGGGTTCATTAACTGGCATCTATCTTCCCTCTATGATGAATAAAAGTATTCTCCGGATGATTTTTGTTCTCTGTCCTTCCTACTATCTTGCTTGTTAATTCTAGGTCTCTTCGAGTCTTGATCACGTCTGAATGTGATTCCTACATTTTTCAAAAATCGATTCATCCCCTTTCTTAGATGAAGTGGGCCTATGGCATTTCCTTGAACTCCCCCCTCACCTTCAAAGACAAGCAGCGAATCACTAACAATATCAATGAAGTAAATGTCATGATCTATCACCATTGCTGCTTTTTCTTTCGAAACCATAGTTCGTCGAATTGCTTTAGCTGCTTCCATCCTAGCATTTGCATCTAAATGAGCAGATGGTTCGTCTAAAAGGTAAATGTCTGCATCCTTCCCTAAACACAAAACAATCCATACTGCTTGCAATTCACCACCTGATAATTTTCTTGCTTGTAGTTCAAGGAGTTGATGCACATTCAGAGGCCTTAGGACCTTAGTCTGAAATTCTCCTGAATGCCATGCTCGTCCTAATTCAGTATCAAGCCATTCACGCACAGTTCCATCGAAATTTGCTTTCACATGTTGTGGTTTGTATGATACTTTAGCATCCATTGTTGTCCATCCTTCATCTAATTCTATTTCTCCTGCAAGCATTTTCACCAGTGTTGTCTTTCCAGTAGCATTTGGTCCAACAACACCTACAACTTCAGCAGAATGAACTGTTCCTTCTTCAGAATTTAATGTGAATTCTCCTAATTTTTTAATTAAGCCACCCCATTGTAGAATTGGGTCTCCAATTTCTTCCGAACGAATTCGACCAGTATGGAACTTGATTGGTTTGTCTCTAATTCTCATATTTTGTTCAACTAAATGTCCATCCAAATATGCATTGATTGCTACCCTTGTTGCTCTTGATGGCGTAAATATTCCATAACCTGCTCGTTCACCATATACAATGTGGACTTGATCACATAGGACATCTAGAATAGCTAGGTCGTGTTCGACAACAAGCACCCTTCTACCCATTTCTGCTAAAGATTGGATGATTTTAGTTACACGCATTCTTTCATGAATATCCAGGTATGATGTTGCTTCATCGAAGAAGTAGACATCTGCTTCTTTTAGCAAAGTAGCACATATCGCAACTCTCTGAAGTTCTCCTCCTGATAATGCACCAAGTTTACGATCCATTAGGTGGAGGATTCCCATTTCTTCAGCCCATTTGCCTACTTCGTCTCGTTCATCGACTCGTTCTAGAAGTTCTCTAACAACACCATCAAAAATCTTAGGAAGTTTGTCAACATACTGAGGCTTTACTGCAACTTTAACTCCTGATTCAGCCACTTGTTCAAGATAATCTCTCAGTTCTCCTTTGGGATAACTTTCAATTATTTCGCCCCATTCTTTTTCTTGACCCCAATCACCAAGATTTGGTTTCAGAGCACCTGAAAGTATCTGTACAGCAGTCGATTTACCCATTCCATTCTGGCCTAGAATACCAATAACTGCTTCTTCTCTAGGAGTTGGGAGGCGAAAAACTCTGAAACCATTTTCTCCAAAACAATGAGTCATGTCACTATCGAGTTCTTGAGGCAGATTGATCAGAATTACGGCATCTCCTGGACAATGTTTTGCTCTATTCAGGCACACTGGGCAAGCCGTTTCAAGAATTTTACATTTATTGTCTATTACTTGAATACATTCGCTTCCACACATTCCAGCATATTTTTGGAGATAAGCGAATGCAGGCATGTTTGGAGCACATCTGTCTTCAAGTAGAACAGCGACTCGCATTTTTCCATCTCCTTTGTCTTAACTATTGGTAATTACCTGCCAATTTGGGGCATTGAGGTTCAAAAGAACGTCAAGAATCTATGACGGATGTATAGACTTAGAGCCAAAGTGATTTTTTCCGCTTTGTTTAATCGGATACGTTCAGAGAAAACATCTCCATTAACTCGATTAATTTTCTTTAGAATGGATCGATAAAGTCCCATCATAATTGCAGGGCTATACCTCATTTTTGGTTTTAGCATAGGTAGGAGACCCAATGCTCTATCCCTATACACTTCAATTCGTTCAATGAATTCCATCACAAATGGATTCCATCCAGGATGATCTTTTAGTTTACCTTCTAGAACATCTTCTGGTTTAATGCCATGTCTTGCTAAATCCTCAATTGGCAAGTATATTCTTCCTCTTTCTGCATCTTCTTGGACATCTCGTAAAATGTTCACTAATTGCATGAACACGCCCCATGCTTCTGCATGTTCTCTTGCTGACGGATTTTCATACCCATATATCTCGATACATACTAAGCCAACTGTAGATGCAACTCTGTAACAGTATTTGTATAACTCATCGAATGTATCGTAACGATCTCTGAAAAAATCATCTTCCATTCCGGTGATTAAATCATCCATGTGAATCTTGGGTATTCCAAATCGCTGTACTGTGTCTTTGAGAGCTAGGAAAATAGGGTCTGTAGATGCCAGATCATTATATGCAGTAGACAATTTCTTTCTGAAGAAATATAATTGAGCCATCTTATCCATGAAACTACTTCGTTCAACTACGGGGACACGTTGTATCATTTCCTCTAATCTATTGATATATTCCTTTGCTTCAGGGTCATCTGCTCCATCTGAACCTGGAAATAAGTCCCTGTAGTCTCCATCAGCAATATCATCTGCTCTTCTACAAAATGCATAGTATGCACACATTGCTCTGCGTTGCTCATCAGGCAAGTATTTGAATGAGTGATAGAAGTTTGCAGCCTCTCGAATTGTGAGTGCTTCACAGTAGTCATAGGATGTATTTACAATGAAGGGAGGAATGTCCTTTTCAGACCATACCGGGGCATCTATACTATCAAAGGGGTTGGAAAGTTCTTCACCAGATTTTGAAACACCCATAAATTTCGCAGACGCACGTAATGCATCAAACGCAGTAACACTAACTGCACGAACTGCTTCCGATGTTAATTCGACAGCAGATCGTAGTGAACGAATCCCTTGCTCGTCACGATTTTCATTGCTTAGAGGAGTTTCTATAGTGGTCTTTGAAACCTCTTGACGCACCGTCTCCCCCATGTCAATCGCTCCGAACAGACTCCTGCCCTATATCAAAGGGTGCGATTGTCGCTTGAAATATGCCGATTTGAAAAATGAGTTTTATCTGTTCTTTTTCAGAAGACGCCTAGTGCCTCCAGGAATTATTGTAGATAATATCGAACGAATCATTAATCTCTTCACTGTCTTTCTTGGAACTTTCACTCGTTCTGAAGCATCTAAAACATTGCTTGTTCGTAGTAAGTTCACAGTTTTTTGTCCAATTAATACTGGTAAAAGGCAGGCAATTCTTAGTCGGATTTGTCTTTTAGGTAGCATGAGTATGTATTGCTCAGCAGCCTCTAGATGGCCTTGTGTAATATCTAAAAGAGATTGGTAAACTGGATTGAAGATTTCATAATTTGAAGAATTACGTAATTCAATTGGTTCAAGATTAATTTCTTTCAATTGTTCAAGAGGGATATAGCATCGTCCAAAAGCTAAGTCTTCAGGAATGTCTCTAAGGATGTTAATCATCTGTAGTGCTTTTCCAAATCTAATACCAAGTTCAAACATTTGTTCACTAGTAGGTCCATCTACTGAAACAAGATGTGCTAAAGTCATTGAAGTCCAGAATTCACCTACGCTACCCGCTACCCGGTATGCATAATCATCTAATTCCTCTTTGCTTTCAAGAGAAGACACTTCATCCGAGTCATTCGCTGGTCCAAATCTCTTGAGATCCAAGGTCTGACCGCCAATTATGATTTTTAAACATCGGCGCATATGTATTCTATCGTTATTTGAAATCGTCTTGAAAGCATTCAATGGTATCTCTAAATTTCTTAGAAGCTTCTCTTCGGCAGGATTAGATTGTAGAGTCGCAAGATATGAAATGTCACTCATAATTTTGTCATCTTCGCTAGTTGCATTATCCCAAGATTCTAATGCTTCAAGAAGCAAATCTACTTGTCCAGTTTTCGAATCTGCAATTGTATCTGCAACTCTTGCAAGAAGATAGAGGAGACCTACTTGTTTTCGAATTGAAGTGGGTAGTATCCGGAGCGTAAGGAAGAACGAACGTGACGTTTCTTCTAAGAGAGTATCTGCGGACGAGTCAATCAGCATGGCCCCACCCCTAATTAATCAGGAGTGGCATTTGTTA
>Ga0208277_1001276_pt1 | contig 14739 bp, 14 predicted proteins | sample ETNtaG_5_FD_185782 | JGI IMG/M metagenome (GOLD analysis project Ga0208277, IMG submission 185782) | Marine microbial and viral communities from oxygen minimum zone, Eastern Pacific Ocean - ETNP201406SV205 (SPAdes) (version 2) | ecosystem: Environmental > Aquatic > Marine > Oceanic ...
CCCTCAAAAACTCTTTTGATCTTTTGCGTTAATTATCTTTTGCAATTTGATTTAAGATCTAACGATAAGAAAGTTTTAAAAAGTGCAATAAAAGATGGAATTGGTAAAACTGCTTTTATTGGAGATTTAGAAGATGCATATCAAGATAATGCATGGGCAAATGCACAAAAAACTACAGCTATCTTTTTTTTATCTTCAGATAATTCACGTGGGACCTTTGATGCCTTAGCTGAAATAGCTCTCCAAAATATTAAAAAAAATGGCCTTTTTGTTTTCCATTTAATGAGGGCATATAATTTTCAAGAAACGAAAGATGATAACTGGGCATTTACAAGGTGCCTGATGTTATACTTAATCGGGAATAAACTGCCGGAGCCTCACAGTAAAACCAAATTAAGCCCAAAAGATATTAAAAAGGAAATATTATTAAACGGTGATATAGTTTTATTTAGCGCTATGGAACGGCTCTGGGAATGTGACTATGTAAGAATAAAATGTTATCAAAGAGAAATTAGTCACTGGTGTTCTAATGAGGTTCATAGTAGTCTTAATAATATAAAACTAAAGCCTTTGAATTGGGTATTTAAAGGAGGTAAAAATAGGTTTATAAATTATACCGAAGATTTGGTCCAATGTTTGAATAAAGATTATATTCAAATAAAATATTACTTGATTTTAATAGAATCTCTTCGGGCTTTGACAAAGAAATTAAACTCAAAACAGCTTTTAATTCTAAAAAAACGATTTAATGATTTAAAATGAATGATGAAAAGAAAAAAAAAGAACTTTTTCTAGAAGGCTTGAGACAATATAAATTAATGGATTATTATGAATCTCATGAGGTTTGGGAAGAGTTATGGTCTGATTACTATTTAAAAGGTAAAAAGTTTATTCAAGGCTTAATTCAATTATCAGTAAGTTTTGTTCACTTGGGTAATGGTAATATGATTGGGGCAAATAACTTATTAAAAAAATCAAAAGAAAAGTTTATTCAATTTTCAGGTATACATAGGGGTATCGATATAGATATATTATTAAATCAAATAAAGAAGGTTGAATTAGAGTATAAAAAACTAAAAAATCCAGATAATTTTCAATGGGACTTGGTCCCTAAATTGGAGCAATAATGATAGAAATTTTACTATTTATAAAAGATTTTGAATTAGGATCAAAAGTTTCAGCTGCTTGTATTGATCAAGAAAAAAATGTTCAATTCAGCGATGAGAACTCAGATCCAAATTTATTTCCTGAGTCCATTCGATTGGCAATTGTTGATATGGATGAGAAAGTATTTTCTTCAATAGGACTAGTTGCAGAACTTAAAAGACTAAAAATATCAGTAATTGGAACTAAAACTAAAATCACAAATAAAGAACAATCTAAAATTCGATTTGCAGGTTGCGATGTGTTAATTTCGAAGTCAAGTCTAGTTAAAAATATATCAAGTTTGATTCGTGAATTAATAAAGTAACTCTTTTTATTATAAAGTTTATATATGTTTCTATAAATGGTTCGCTGATCTTTTTGTTATGATTTTAATTGTTAATTAATTTTTACTTAAAATAAAGATCAAAAATAAATAATATGGGTAATCCAATAATTACAAAAAAATATCATTTTTCCTCTTCACATAAATATGGTAATTCGTATTGGAGTGATGAGAAAAATTACCAGGTTTTTGGTAAAGATTATGATACTCATGGTCATAATTACATATTAGAAGTTTCAGTTCAAGGACCTATTAATCCAGAAACTGGATGGTTGACAGATCTTCAAAAGTTAAATAAAATAGTAAAAAAAAAGGTTGTTAATGTTTTAGATCATTCTCAGATAGAGTTAAAGATTGATTGGTTTAAAGATAGGCAACCATCATCAGAAGAGATATTAATTTGGATTTGGGATCAAATATTTTCAGAAATCAAAGAAGGTGTTTTATTTAAATTAAGGCTTGTGGAAACACATTCTATTTACACTGATTACTATGGACCTAAATAAAAAAAAATTTAAAGATCAATTCTATTTAATTCTATCTGGAATTTTTATTGCATCGTTAGTTACTTGCAATCTGATAGCAAATAAATTTGTTACTGTTGATTTGGGTTTTAAAGTCTTTATTGTTTCTGCGGGCATACTTCCTTATCCATTTACATTTCTGGTAACTGACCTCATATCAGAATTATATGGACAAAAGAAGGCAAACCTAGTAGTCTTAGCAGGCTTTTTTGCTTCAATGTTTGTATTATTGTTTTTATGGCTTGGAGGGCAATTTAATGCAATACCTGATTCTCTTGTAACAGATCAGGTATATGATTCTGTTTTTAGAAATGCTTGGAGAATTATTGCTGCATCAATGACGGCATACCTGTTCGCTCAATTTATTGATGTTCGTATTTTCCATTTTTGGAAAAAGTTAACAAATGGTAAGCATTTATGGTTAAGAAATAATGCCTCTACGGTTGTTTCTCAGCTACTAGATACAATTTTAGTGATCTGTATTTTATTTTTTGGTGTTTGGAGTACTGATCAAATTTTTTCAGCTATCATCGATGGTTGGTTATTTAAAATGTTAATGGCATTTATTGATACGCCAATAATTTATGGTATTATTCATCTTCTAAAAGGGAAAATAGATATCGCAGAAGATTAATTAAAGGAATAATAATGATGCAAAATAAAAATATTGAAAATCTGACTCATAAGCTTTTAATAGAAATAGGAGAAACCCCATCTAGAGAAGGTTTGTTAAAAACCCCATCTAGGGTTGCTAAGGCCTGGGGCTTTTTTTCTAAAGGTTATAAAGAAGATTTATATAAGGTTATTAATGATGCGATATTTAATGAAAAGGCAAAAGATATGGTTATAGTTCAAAATGTCGAGTTCTTTTCATTATGCGAACATCATTTATTACCTTTTTTTGGAAAAGCGCATGTTGGATATATCCCCAATGGAAGAGTAATTGGATTATCTAAAATTCCTAGAATAATAGATATGTTCTCTAGAAGACTTCAGGTTCAAGAACGTTTGACACATCAAATAGCAGATGCTTTGCAAGAAGTTTTAACTCCAATTGGAGTTGCTGTTGTTATGGAGGGTCGTCATATGTGTATGCAAATGCGAGGAGTTGAAAAACAAAATAGCTTTGCTTCAACTAGTGCAATGTCTGGACAATTTAAAAAATCTGCGGAAACACGATCTGAATTTTTAGATATCATCAGTAGGAGCACGATCTAATTTTGGAATTTGACTTAGCAATTATTGGAGGTGGACCAGGTGGGTATCTCGCGGCTATCAAGGCAGCCCAGAAAGGGAAAAATGTTTGCCTGATTGATAAAGACAGGTTGGGTGGTGTATGCTTGAATTGGGGTTGTATTCCAACGAAGGCATTGATTAAAAATGCTGAAGTATACAATTATGTTAAAAATTCTGAAAAATATGGTATAAATATAAAAGATATCTCTGTTGATTTTAAAAAAAATATTAAACGTAGTAGAAATGTTTCAGATAGATTAAGTAAAGGTATTCAATATTTAATAAAAAAAAATAATATCACTCATATTCAAGGTAAAGGTATCTTAAAGAGTGAAAATCAAATTCTTGTAGAATCTCAAAAAAAATCCATTTTAGTAAATGCTAATTATATAATTTTAGCAATGGGTGCTAGGCCAAAATCATTTCCTGGATTAGAGTTTGATTATAAACGAATTATTAGCTCTAAAGAAGCTATGGTATTAGACTCAGTTCCAAAAAAAATAATTATAATTGGTTCTGGTGCAATCGGGTGTGAATTTTCATATTACTTTAATGAATTTGGTTCAGAAGTGCATCTCATTGAGGCTAAAACAAATATTTTACCAGTCGAAGATGTAGATGTGTCTAAAGAATTAGAAAGAGAGTTCAGAAAATCAGGTATCTTTGTTTATAAAAATTCTAATGTAATAAAAATAGAAAGCTTAAAAACTAAAGTTAAAGTTCATTTATCCAAAAAAGATAAAGTCCGCATTTTAGAAGCAGACTATGCACTTTTAGCAATAGGAGTTACGGGTAATATTGAAAATAGCGGCATTGAAAACATAGGAATAATTTCAGAGAATGGATCAATCAAAGTAAATAAGTACAATCAAACAAATATACCTAATATTTATGCTATAGGGGATGTAAGTGGTCCTCCTTGGCTTGCACATGTAGCATCAGCGCAAGGAGTTGTATCTGTTGAGCATGCTTTTGAAGATAATGCAGAGACCATTGATTATAATAATATCCCAGGTTGTACCTATACACAGCCTCAAGTTGGATCTATAGGGCTTACGGAAAGGGCAGCCTTAAGTAAAGGGTTTAAGATTAAGGTCGGTAAATATTCTTTTAGGTCAAATGGGAAAGCAATGGCGGTTGGTCACAATGATGGGTTTATTAAGTTAATATTTGATGAGAAATATGGAGAGTTATTAGGAGCCCACATCATTGGTTCTGAGGCAACAGAACTTATTGGGCAATTAAGTATGGCGAAGGCATTAGAGTCAACTTGGGAAGATTTGGCTTTTGGAGTTTTTGCTCATCCAACATTTTCAGAAGCTATTATGGAAGCTGCTCTAGATGCTTATGATATTGGAATTCATCAATGATAAATGTTTACAAGCAAGATGAAATTAAAATTTTAGACTTAGGTCATAGTTCTTATAGAGAAGTTTGGGATCTACAAAAAAAAATGCATAAAGATCGAATTAATTCAAAAATTAATGATACTTTAATCTTTGTAGAACATGAGTCAGTTTATACTTTAGGTAAAAATGCTAATAAAGATCATCTTCTTCAAAATAAAGATGATTCAATAGATGTTTTTGATATTGAGCGAGGCGGAGATATTACATATCATGGGCCAGGGCAGTTAGTTGTTTATCCCATTCTAGATTTAACAAATTATCAAAAGAGTGTTAGTTGGTATATGAGAAAATTAGAGCAAGTTACAATCGATCTGCTATCTGAATATGATATCAAAGCAACAAGAAGTAAAGGCTTAACAGGTGTATGGGTGGGTGATGAAAAAATTGCAGCTCAAGGTGTTAAAATTAGCAGATGGGTTACTATGCATGGATTTTCAATTAATGTGAATACAAATTTAGATTTTTATGATGGTATTATTCCATGTGGAATATTTGATCGTGGTGTAACATCAATATCTGAAATTTTGGGAAAGTTAATTGATATGAATCAGATTAAAATGATAATTACAGAAAAATTTAATAATAATTTTAAAAAAGATATTTTATAATTATGAGATTAAAAGGATTTACAAAAAAACAAATTCTTGAAGTCTATAATAATATGGCTGTTTCTAGGCGGTTAGATGAAAAGATGTTAAACCTCTTAAAACAAGGTAAAAGTTTTTTTCATATGGGGGCATCAGGTCATGAAGCAGCTCAGTTAGCGGCCTCTTTTGAAATGAGGGCAGGTAAAGATTGGTTTTATCCTTATTATAGAGATGCAGCATTATGTTTGGGATTGGGGATGACTATCAGAGAGCAACTTCTTAGTTTCCTCTCTAAGGCGGATAACGCAAATAATGGTAGACAAATGCCTCATCATTATAGTCACAAAACCTTAAGAATTGTTAGTCAGTCAAGTGCAACAGGAACACAGTTTTTGCAAGCTGTAGGTTGTGCATTATCAAGGAAATTAGAAAAAAATAATGAATTAGTATATGTCTCAGCAGGTGAAGGGACTACTAGTCAAGGTGATTTTCATGAAGCACTTAATTGGGCAAGTAATTCAAAAGCTCCAGTTATTTTTCATATACAAGATAATGAATATGCAATTTCAACTCATAAATCGATTCAGAATGCTGACTCAGTTTATGCAATGTCAGCAGGTTATCGTAATCTAGGAAGATATGATGTTAACGGAGTAGATTTTTTTGAAACAAACTTAGCATTTAAAGAAGCAGCTGAAAGAGCTCGTAAAGGTAAAGGCCCTTCATTAATTGTATCAAATGTAGTTAGGCTACTTCCTCATTCAAGTTCAGATGATCAAAGAAAATATAGAACAGAGCAAGAATTAATTGAAGATAAAAAAAGGGATCCTATTGTTATTCTTAAAGATCAATGTATTAAACATGAAATTATCAGCATTAAAGAATTTGAAAAAATCGAGAATGAAGTAAAAAAGTTAATTGATGATGATATTAAATGGGCTCTAAGTCAAAATAATCCAGAACCCCTAGAGGCAAATATGCATGTTTATAGTAATAATTTGTCATCGATTGAGCCTAGTTTAAATTTAATATCATCAAATAAAATAGTTTTAGTTGATGCCATCAATCATGCTCTAGAAGAGGAAATGAACTTAAATGATAAAATGGTTATCTACGGACAAGATATTGCAGATCCTAAGGGCGGAGTTTTTACAGCAACCAAAGGATTATCAAGTAAATATGGAGATGAAAGAGTTTTCAATGCACCGTTAGCAGAATCATCTATTATTGGGACAGCTATTGGATTAGCAGTTACGGGTTATAAACCAGTTGTTGAAATACAATTTGCAGATTATATATGGACAGCAATGATGCAGATTAGAAATGAAGTTGTGACAATGAGGTATCGATCAAATAATATTTGGAATTGTCCATTAGTAATTAGAGCGCCAGTTGGTGGATATATTAATGGTGGAATATATCATAGCCAGTCTATAGATGGTTTTTTTCTTCACATGCCTGGGATATATATTGCTTATCCATCAAACGCTGCAGATGCAAAGGGGCTCTTGAAAATGGCATGTAGAATGAAAGATCCTGTTATTTTCATGGAGCATAAAGGTCTTTACAGACAAGGATATGCCTCAACAGCTGAACCAAGCAAGGATTATGTTTTACCCTTTGGTAAAGCGAAAATTTTATCTACTGGCGATGAATTATCAATAATAACTTGGGGTGCAATGGTCCAGAAATGTATTGAAGCAATTAAATCATTAAATCTTATAGATGGACAAGTTGAATTAATAGATTTAAGAACATTGAATCCCTTAGACTTAGATTTAATTAAAACTTCTATTAAAAAAACAGGTAAGGCATTAGTTGTCCATGAAGATAACATCACTAATGGGCCTGGAGCGGAGATTTCTGCATTAATTTCTGAAGAATGTTTTGAATTTTTAGATGGTCCAATAAGACGTGTAGGTTCTAAAGACTCGCCGATACCATTTAATAAAATTTTAGAAGATGAAGTCTTACCCCAAACTTATGATATTTCTACAAAAATTATGGAACTACTGGAGTATTAGATGATTGTTGATATTGTTATGCCTAAGATGGGTGAATCAATTAATGAAGGAACGATATTAGAATGGAGAAAAAAAATTGGAGATTCTGTAGAGTTAGATGAAATCCTTTTAGAAATAGGCACAGATAAAGTTGATTCAGAAATACCTTCTTCTAGTTCTGGAATTGTAACAGATATTCTATTTAAACCAAATGATGTTGTAGAAGTTGGTACGGTTATAGCTAAAATTAATACAGATCAAAAAAATGAAGTCTTAATAACTAATAAAAAAGAATCAACTGCAATAAGCAATGATACCGATGAAGAAAAAAATGAATATATAATTCACAACAAAGAGAAGCCTGATAAACCTTCAAATAAATTTTATTCACCCGTTGTTATGAAAATTGTGGCTGAAAAAAATATTTCAATCGAAGAGTTAAAAAGTGTGCCTAGTTCAGGTCGAGGAGGAAGGGTAACTAAAAAAGATATACTTTTATATTTAGATAAAAAACAATCTGATTTTAAAAGTATTAAAGAGCCAATAGTTAAGATAGAAAAAGTGAGCAGCCCTGAATTAGATGTAAATAAAATAATGGATACTGATTCTCAAAATGAAGAGATATCAAATTCTGGTCAAGTTAAAGAAATGAGCCATATGAGAAAGCTAATCTCGAAGCACATGAAAAAGAGTATTGAAACTTCTGCGCATGTTTACTTAATGACAGAAATAGATATGACTCATATTGTAGAATATATAAAGTTAAAAGATAAAGAATTCCATGATAAAGAAAGGTTTAGTCTTACCTATACCCCATTCATAGTACAGGCTACAATAAAAGCTTTACAAGAACATCCCCAAATGAATACATCGTTATCCAAAGATACCATCCATTATCATAAAAACATTAATATAGGAATGGCCGTTTCTACTGATGGAGGTCTTATGGTCCCCTCAATTTTAAACTGTGAAGAGAAAAGTTTTTTAGGTATCTGCAGATCGGTAAATAGTATTGCAAAACGGACGAGAGAAAATTCTATATCAGCCGATGAATTAGCAGGCTCAACCTTTAGCATTACAAATTTTGGAGTATTTGGGATATCTATGGGCACTCCTATAATAAATCAACCGAATGTTGGGATATTAGGCATTGGTGCTATAAAGAAAAGGGCAGTCGTTGTAGAGTCAGGAGGTAATGATAGTATAGCCATTAGGAGTATTATGGTCGCGACCTTAGGGTTCGATCATCGATTGATTGATGGTTCTGGAGGCTCACTATTTCTTAATTCTTTTCAAAAGAATATAGAAAGTATGGATTTACAAGGTTTATTGTAATGGCTATTGATAATGTTTTGAAACTTTATTCAGAGACAATAAGGTCAGAATTTTTACATTATGGTTATTGGAATAAACCGGAATTAATTGACTATGATAAAGTCACTTTAAATGAAATTAAAAATGCTCAAAATAAATATATTGAAAACCTATCATCTTATATCCCAAATAACGTAAAAACAGTTTTAGATGTAGGATGTGGTATTGGAGGCAATACTAAATTTTTAATTAATAAAGGTTATAATGTTGAAGCTCTTTCCCCTGATGATTATCAGAAGTCAATTATAAATAAGAATTTTAATGGTGAAATTGTTTTTCACCATACAAAATTTGAGGATTATATATCTCAAAATAAATATGATCTTCTCTTAGAAAGTGAAAGTGCTTGTTACATTAAAATTGAAAAAGGTTTTAAAAAAGCTAGAGAAATATTAAATAATAATGGATACCTATTGGTCTCAGATTATTTTGTCTATTTTAGAGATAAAACAAAGAATCCACACCTTAAATCATCTCATGATTTAAATAAATATTTATCCAGTGCAGAGAAGTATGGTTTTAAGTTAGTTAAAGAGTATGATCAGACAGAAAACACAATGCCAACTCTTGATTATGCAACATACTTTTTAGAACGTTTTATAAATCCTTCAATTGAATATGGGGTTTACTCTATAAACAAAAATTTTCCTAAACTTTCAATGATTTTTAAAAAACTTGTTGGGACAAAATTGAATAAAAAAAAAGAACAGCTAAAACTTATCAATAGTAATGAGTTTAGAAAATATAGGAAGTATATGATTTTTTTATTTCAAAAAAGAGATATGTAAATACTATGCAACAGATATTAAAACCTAAAATTCGTCTTCGAATTAATCAAGGATACAAAGATGTAAATAAAGTTGTAAAAAGTAATAATTTACATACTGTATGTGAGGAAGCACGCTGTCCAAATATTTTTGAGTGTTGGGATAGAGGTACTGCAACAATAATGATTTTAGGAGATACTTGTACAAGGGCCTGTGGGTTCTGTGCCGTTAAAACAGGAAAGCCTACTTGGGATGATCAAATGGAACCTTTTCGTACTGCAATGGCAGTAAAAAAAATGAATCTAAATCATGTTGTAATAACATCTGTGGACCGTGACGACCTCAAAAATGACTTTGGATCAAGTATATGGGCTGATACAATAAATCAAATTCATAAACATGTTCCTAAATGCACAGTAGAGGTTCTAACTCCTGATTTTAAGGGTCATAAACCATCTTTAAGAAAAGTATTTGAAGCTAAACCAGAAATTTTTAGTCATAACATTGAATGTGTTGAGAGAATAAGTAAGAAAGTAAGATCTCAGGCTGTTTGGCAACGTAGTTTAGATGTTTTAAAGTTTTCAGTAGAAAGTGGGCTTAGAACAAAAACAGGTATGATGCTTGGATTAGGAGAAACATTTGAAGAAGTTATTAAAACTATGCAAGAGATAGTAAAAATTGGAGTAAATATTTTTACAATAGGACAATACTTACAACCAAGCAAAGACCATCTTCCAGTAGATAGATATGTTGAAGAACAAGAGTTTTTAGAATTAAAAAAAATAGGTTTAAGGATGGGGTTCAAAGTAGTAGAGTCTGGCTCATTAGTTAGAAGCTCTTATCATGCTGATGAACAAGCAAGAATGGTTATTGATCAATGATAAACGTAAAATTCCTAATTTTATTAATAACCTTGATTATTTCTTCAATATTAAGTTTATATATTTATTCAGAGGAGTCTAAAAAAGAGAAAAATTTTCAATCAGATAAAAATATAAAAGTCTTAAATAGAGGTGAAGATAGAATCACATTAAAACCAGGGTATGAAAAAATTGGTACATTGCAGGCTAGAAAAGTAGAATCGTGGATTAGGGAAACTCCATCAAGTTCAATGAGAGTTGCTCAATATAAATTAGATTACATGAAAGGCAATGGCCAACTAGCAGTATTTTCAGGAATAGGAGGTAGCCCTGATGAAAATATTGAAAGGTGGTATAAACAGTTTAAACCTGAATCAAACTTGCCAATAGGCGAGACTTCATCAAAGTGGGAGATAGTTAAGGATAAATTTAAAATAAAATTTGTGCACTTTGAGGGAACTTTTATGAAGTCTGACATGAGAATGAATTCTGTCATTGAAGAATTGAAAGATTATGCTTTATTAGCCGCAATAATTTCAGGAGCAAATGAACCGTATTATTTTAAAATGACTGGACCAAGTTCTTTAATTAAATCTCAAAAAAAAATATTTGAATCTTTTATAAAGAGCATTGATAAATTATAAAAACATGTCAAATATTCATAAATAAAATATTTTTATAGACAAACTAGCATTAGAATATAAATGGTTCAATAATTGTAAGGTGTTTTAGTTAGTATTTAAAAAGGAAAATAATGACTGACAAATTATCAGAAAAAGAAATAGAAAATTTTAATATAAAGGATAACGAAGAATATCCTGTAATGCCTCTAAGAAATACTGTATTATTTCCTCAGCAAGTTATTCCAATTTACATAGGTAGGGAACGTAGTCTTAGACTTATTAAGGATTTAGACCCCAAAGAAAGGTATATTGTTGTAGTAGCGCAAGAAGATGGTTCAATTGAAGATCCAAAAGATGGAGATTTATATTCTTACGGAACACTTGCTCAAGTTTTAAAGGTTTTTGATATGCCAGATAATAGTAAATCAGCTATAGTTCAAGGCATTTCAAGACTCAAAATTTTGAAATACACAAAGACAGAACCATTTTTCTGTGCAGCTGTTGAACCAGTAGAAGATAAACCTCTTGATAATACGTTAAAAATGGATAGTCTGGCAAAGCAGTTAAGACAAGGTTTTGAAGATTTAATGAAGGTAGCACCTAACTTAACAGAAGAACATTCTGGAATGCTAAAAAATATTCAGAAGTTAAATCGATTAACGGATAGAGCAATTTCAGTTATTACTATTCCAAATAAAGAAAAACAGCAAATTCTTGAAGAACTTGATATTAATAAAAGGGCTGAAAAAGCAATTAATCTTATTTCTCGGGAAATCCAAAGAATAAAATTAGGTGATGAAATACAATCTGAAGTTCATGACGAGATTACAAAAACTCAAAGAGAATATTATCTTCGAGAGCAAATGAAGGCTATTAAAAAGGAGCTCGGAGAAGATGAAGGTTCAGTCGACCACAAGGAACTAGAGGAAAAGTTAGAAGCGGCTAAACTACCAAAGGAAGCTAAAGTTGTAGCTATGAAAGAATTAGATAGACTTTCAAGAATTCCAACTCAGTCTCCAGAATATAATGTATCAAGAACTTATATTGAATGGTTAGCTGATCTTCCATGGAGTATATCATCTAAAGACCGTATCGATCTTAAAAAAGCTTTAAAAATTTTAGATGAGGATCATTATGGACTAGAAAAAGTAAAGCAGAGGATCATTGAATATCTTGCAGTTAGAACTTTAAAACAGAAAAAAGATCCAAATGGAACTGTCCGTGGTCCAATTTTATGTTTTGGTGGACCTCCTGGAGTTGGGAAGACTTCTTTAGGAAAATCAATAGCCAGAGCGATGGGGAGAGAGTTTGTTAGGCTTTCGTTAGGAGGTGTTCGAGACGAAGCTGAAATTAGAGGTCACAGAAGAACGTATATCGGAGCTTTACCAGGCAGAGTAATTCAAAGTATAAAGAAATCAGGTAAAAATAATCCCATATTTATGCTTGATGAAATTGATAAATTAGGTTCTGATTTTAGAGGAGACCCGTCCTCAGCTTTGTTAGAGGTTTTAGATCCAGAACAAAATCATTCTTTTAGCGATCATTACTTAGAAGTTGATTTTGATTTAAGTGGTGTTATGTTTATTGCTACTGCTAATTATCAAGATGCAATACCTCCAGCTTTAAGAGATAGAATGGAAATTATTGATTTCTCAGGTTATATTGTAGATGAGAAAATTGAGATCGCCAAAAGACATCTTGTACCTAAGCAAATAGAAGAAAATGGACTTTCTAAAGAGAATGTATCATTTGATAATACATCCTTGAAAGAATTAATAAGTTCCTACACAAGAGAAGCTGGAGTTAGGAATCTAGAAAGAGAAATAGCTAATGTGTTAAGAAAAGCTGCTAGAGAAGTTGTAGAAGATGAAACTAAGAAAATTAAGATTAATAAAAAGAAGGTTGGTGAATATCTTGGCGCTGCAAGATTTTACTCAGAATTAGCAGAGCGTACAACAAAACCGGGTGTAGTAACGGGCTTAGCTTGGACAGCAGCTGGAGGTGATATTTTATTTGTTGAATCTACCAAAATGAAAGGTAAAGGAAAATTAATCCTAACAGGGCAACTTGGAGATGTCATGAAAGAATCAGTCACAGCTGCTCAGACATACGTTAGAGAACATGCTGAAGAATTTAAAATAGATATAGATTTCAATGAGAATTCAGATATTCATGTTCATGTTCCTGCGGGAGCTATTCCTAAAGATGGTCCATCAGCTGGGGTCAGTATGGTCACCTCACTAGTTTCTCTCTTATCAAACACTCCTGTTAAGCCAAAAATTGCAATGACAGGTGAAATTACACTTAGAGGGAATGTCCTTCCAATTGGAGGAGTTAAAGAAAAAGTTACAGCTGCGCACAGGTCAGGTATCAAAGAAATTGTCTTACCTCAACATAATAGAAAAGACTTAGAAGACGTACCAAAGCATGTTGCAAAGGATTTAAAGTTTCACTTTGCAAAAGAAATAAAGGACGTAATAAAGGTTGCACTGCCAGCATTATTAAAGTCTTGAAAAAAATCTAATATTTTGTTAAATAATTAATTAATATAGGTTATACGATATAGGGGCGATTAGCTCAGTTGGTTAGAGCACTGCGTTTACACCGCAGGTGTCGGGAGTTCGAATCTCTCATCGCCCACACTATGTTCGTTTAAAGAAGTACTAAATTTTTAGTAAACAAAAAGGAAAAAGAAAGTGCCAGAAAGAAAACAAGGAACCGTTAAGTGGTTCAATAATTCTAAGGGCTACGGCTTTATTGAGAGTGAAGGAGACAAAGATCATTTTGTTCATATGAATGAAATTTTGATGGATGGCTTCAAAACACTTTCAGAAAATCAGAAAGTTGAGTTTGAAGTTGGTGAAGGACCTAAAGGCCCTGTTGCTAAGCAAGTGAAACCTTTATAGTCCCACCCTTGTGAATGAATAAAAAAGCCATCTATTTAGATGGCTTTTTTATTTATATTAACTAATTGTCCTAAATAAATAAATTTAATAAAAAAGTATGAGTTTTTATAAAAACGTTAAAGATGCATCAATATTTATTAAAGATCATATTAGAAAGACTAATTTAGATTATTCAAAATACTTTTCTACACTTTCTAGCAATGAAGTCTACTTTAAATTAGAAAATACGCAGATTACTGGATCATTTAAGATTAGAGGGGCTTTCAATAAATTATTGTCTCTTTCTCAAAAGGAGAAAAAAAAAGGAATAATAACTGCTTCAACAGGGAATCATGGTCTGGCTGTTGCCTATGCTTCAAATAAATTAAATATACCATGTAAAATTTATGTGCCCAATATCGCATCTAAAATAAAAGTAAATAAAATAAAAAAATTAGGTTCTAGGGTAATATACTATGGAGAAGATTGTTTAGAAGCTGAAAAAAAAGCAAGAAAGGACTCTATTCAGGAAAAATTAGCTTTTATATCACCCTATAATGATGAACATGTCATGAGTGGGCAAGGAACGTTGGCTGTTGAGCTTATTGAACAAATAAAAAAATTAGATGTTCTAATTGTTTCGGTTGGAGGAGGAGGTCTTATCAGTGGGGTTTCAAAGTATATAAAGTCTATTTGGCCAGAAATTCTAGTTGTTGGTTGCTCTCCAGAAAACTCACCTGCAATGATAAAATCTATCTATGCAGGTAAAATTTTAGATATTGATTCAAAACCGACCTTGTCTGATGGGACTGCAGGTGGTTTAGAGTCTGGATCAATTACATTTCCAATTTGCTGTGAATATATTGATCAAACTATTTTAGTTACAGAGGATGAGATAAAAAAGGCAATGGAGTTATATTATAATAATGAAAATCAGATAATTGAGGGCGCTGCGGGTGTTGCAATAGCTACTTTTTTAAAA
>Ga0208277_1001279_pt1 | contig 14710 bp, 11 predicted proteins | sample ETNtaG_5_FD_185782 | JGI IMG/M metagenome (GOLD analysis project Ga0208277, IMG submission 185782) | Marine microbial and viral communities from oxygen minimum zone, Eastern Pacific Ocean - ETNP201406SV205 (SPAdes) (version 2) | ecosystem: Environmental > Aquatic > Marine > Oceanic ...
CAAATGGTACTGTAGACCGTCATGCACTGGGAAAGATTGTTTTTGCTAACCCACTATGTCTCACGCAATTGAATAAAATATCTCACCCAATGATAGCTGAGATGATAAAAAATGAATATGAAAATTTAGTTTCAAACAGTCCAAACAGAATTGTATTTTTAGAAGCTGCCTTATTAATTGAAGCTAACTGGCATAAGGTTTGCGGACAAATTTGGGTAGTAAACCTAAGTCATGATATTGCCATAAAGAGATTACAGAAAAGAGACGGTTTGAACAAAACTGACGCACGTTCACGAATAGATGCACAACTTACTCCCGAAAAGCGTTTAGCCTTCGCCGATATTGTTTTGAAGAATGACTGTTTGCCAGCTGATCTAATTTTTCAAACACAACGTGCTTTGCAGCAATTAAAACAAACAAGATCCTACGGCCTTTAGATTCATACGATCACTAACTGAAGTATTATGAAATCTCCTATGCACCTGATTCTCGATAGTTATTCTAATCCAGGAATTTCATTATTATGGAAACGTCACGGTCTTAGTATAATGGAACAATTAGTTCCAAATGAGTTTTTCTTTACAACAGGGGACACACCTCTCGAAAAACTTGTGGAACGTGAAATTTGGTCGGGCTGGAAAAAAATTATTTTGATCGGAACTCCAAATACAATCAGACGTGGATTTAATACTTTAATGCAGGCAAGTTATGAATGTAGAAGTACTCTAGAAATTGGTTTTTGGCCGCTACACCTAAAAAGCGTAGTTTCATGTATTAGTCAGTCATCTTTTTATTTAAAACCATTTTTACAGGTTTTTAAATCAGGACACACACTTCATGTAGACGTTATGAAGGTACAGTTTTTGGCACCGGAACTGGAAACAAAATATTTTTGGAATGATTTCGAAATCAACAGTACTCTACCATCAGCACAAACTACTATATTCATTGATGAAAAAAACAACGAACTAAGCGGAAAATTTAGGTGTCGCATTGCTTTTCACGACGAAATATTGAGTTCGTTGACTATGCATCCGGGAAAACTGACTAGGACTCCAGTATTAAAAGTATACCTTAAACGCGAAGAAACCTTAACCTTTAAAGAACGTTTTAAACAACTCAGTATGTGGACTCCATCAGAAGATAAAGAATTTGAAAAAGAGAAACTCCTGAAAACAGGGAAACAAGTGGAAGTTCAAGGAAACTGGGAAAATCTTACCCTAAATGTGGGAGCAATTCAGGATTCAGTACAGTCGGTTCATTTTGAGGTTGAACGCAAAGCATTACCTTTAATTATACCAGCTAAACCTATACAAACTGCAGAAAGTTCAAATAATGTAATTCCTACTTTTAGTCCGAGAGAAGTAATCGCAAATAACCGTGAAACAACAAAAAAAGTTAAACTGCATTTCGAAGAGTAGCTCGGGAAATGGGGAAATGTTATTTTTTATTGTTTTGTTTCAACAGATTCTTCTTCTGATTTAGTATTTGAATATGGTTCATTTTCAGAATCTTGAATTATCTTTGGAGGTGTAGTTGATTTTTCAACTAGTAATTTTGGAATCTGCTGTGGTGATAGACTTTTCATTTTTTCTTCATTTTCAATTTTACACTGGCCTTCAACAATACCACCATCATGTATAATCAAACAGCCAGCGAGATTTGTAACATCACCATGAACACGTCCTCTTGACATTATCTCAATTTTACCGGAAGCATATAATTCTCCTTCAACAAAACCATTGACCTTAATTATAGGTGCACGTATTGTTGCATCTATTTTTGCCGGCTCACCAATTATCACTTCAGAGCCAATATCAATTGACCCTTTAACTTCGCCATCAATCCAAATTGGTCGCGTACCCCATATCTTACCTTCTATGCGCATACCTTTTCCCACGTAAGTAGGAGCACCACCACCTTGAAAAGGTGCTTTCTTGTTGTTTGTGAACAAAATTTATCCCAATTTTATGATTAGTAGATTTTACATCTGCATTTTTAAGTTTTTTTCTATATTTTCTAGACATTAGACAGATTTTTAAACAGATGCACAAGATAATAATTGTTTCTTACGTTTTTTATGAACTTTAAAAAATTACTCAATACTCTTCATAATTTAGTTCGCATTTAGTGTTTTACATTGCAACCTTTTTAAGAGGAAGATAAAATGTATTAATTAAGAAAAAAATCACTTAAATAATTTCTGTATTTTAAACCGATTTAAAGAAATGTCTTACCCAATAAAAAACAGCATAAATTACCAATTTAACTTTAGTTGGATAACTATTTTGCTTACATTTATTTTATTAAGTACAATTTTCAGCGACAGTAAAGCTAAAGAACACGAAGATTTTTCGGAACGCTTTAGAAAACTCTCTAACGAATTACGCTGCCCAACTTGTCAGGGATTGTCCGTCCAGGATTCAGAAGCAGGATTTTCAAAGAGTATAAAAAACAAGATCATTGAACTGATAAAAGAAGGTAAAACTGATATAGAAATAATGGCATATTTTGTGGAGCGTTACGGTGAGTGGATCTTAAGGTCACCAACAAAGACCGGCTTCAATTTGGTGCTTTGGTTACTGCCTATCGTAGGAATTTTTTTTGGACTAATTTTTGTCCTATTTCGCTCTAAATCCTGGGTAAGACAACCTAAGTATGTTAATTTGGCATCACTTACTGAGGAAGAAGAGAGAGTACTTAAGGAGGATTTGGCACAATTTAAAGAAAGTTAAGACTGTTCTTTTATACTAAAAGCGTTAAAATTTTCAAAATTTATCCGATAATCTATTTGCTTCTCTACTTCATATTTTTTTAAATAGTCTGAGTAATACTTGCCCTCTTTCATTTGATATGTTTCGATGAACGATTTATCAAAATTTTCACGTTCATCAAGGGCAAACATACGTGCTGCTGCAGTTTTTTCAGAAAGTTCGAGTAATAAACGCAGATCAATTAATTTTTCAAACTCAGGCAGAAATACTGTAGTACCCCAAACCAGTAAAATCATTTCCGGCGCAAGAAAAAATGGAAAAGTACAGATCTCAAAACCCTGAATAATTTCTGGAGAATTTTCGATAAATACTTGTTTACCTTGACTATAAGGAATTAAAACATCATCAATAACCCAGTCACGAATTTCATATGAACGCCAGAGAGAAGAACTTGCCTCTCGATCAGGCTTGTCAAGATTTTTAAATTCTGTACCTAATACTTTAGTCAGATCCAAACTTGAGACCAACAATTCCTGATCCTCAAGTGCATCGAACAGTTCACCGACAAAGAATGAATGTCCGCATTCATCAGGGCCACCAATACCAATCATCAAAGGAACCTGCTGTGAGTCATGCTTTAACTTTAAGATGGTCGTGGACAAGTCAGAGGTTGTTATTTTACTAGGATGAAATATCTGGAGGGTATCGTATAAATGTTGATATTGCAGACCACCGTTATTTTTAGTTTCTCCGGTACTACCTGCAAAGTTTGCGTTAGAATTTGATATTTTTTTTTGAAGAGAACCTTGCTCTGAAAACCAAAAAACATCTGTACCAGAAAGAGAAGAATTGTTTTTAAATGCTTCTTCACCAGTACTTTTTATAACAGAGAGTTTTGCAAATGAAGACCATTCAGAAGCTTGGATAGAATTTGCAATAAGTACAATTGAAAAATCGCGATCGTCTAGAACACATAGATATTGACGAAAATTTTCCCATGCATTCTGATCAAAATTAACTGTTAGGCTGTCCAGTTCAAAAACTAAACGTCGAATACGACTCGGATGAAATCCTTTCATTACAAATCTATAAAATGATTAATAAGTACTTTAAAGAAGACTTAACTGTTTATTACTTGTTACCTCTTCTCAGGGAATGTAAATGTTAAAAAGGCATACTCAGGTTTTAACAACTGTCTTACGACTGTTGGACATGTCTTTAGCTTTTGCTGCATGGGAACTAGCATATCATCTTAGGTTCTTCTGGGTTAATCTACCAAATGCTTTGATGATCCCTTCGCATTCTGAATATTTGAAAGCAGCGATTTTTGTTGTTGTTTTAACTGGTTTCGTATTTTCCTTAAGTGGAATTTACAGTTTGCAAAAAGTTGTTCGCCCAATTCAGGAATTATATCATCTTATAAAAGGAACATTCACCATATTATTATTGACACTATTGGCGGCTTTTTTCTACCGTGATTTTTCTTTTTCACGTGTACACACACTTTATTTTCTTATCTGTTTTTTAATTTTATTATTCATTTCACGTCTTATTTCAAAAGCCTCATTGCGTTGGCTTCACAATAGAGGAGCATATACTGAGCATATTTTGTTGATCGGAAACGGGATAACTGTGAAAAAGTTTATAGAACGTCTCAATCAACTTAAATCATTAGGGATTGTCCTGAAAGGTGTAGTCGAAACAAATGAATGTCAGAACTCAGTTGTTCCAGCTAATATTCCAAGGCTTGGGAAAATTGATCAGTTGAACCAGATTATTCAGGCAAACCATATTGATCAAGTTTTTATTGCTCTTTCTTTAGATGAACAACACTATCTGACGGGGCTAAAAGAACTATTAGCGGAACAATGGGTTGATGTAAAGATTATTCCGGAACTTGGAACATTCCGCACACTGCATACAGAAGTGGAGTCTTTTGATGATATGCCGATTATAACAATTATACAAAGTCCAATGAGCGGCTGGAACAAGATCCTCAAACGTCTGCTGGATATTTCAGGATCTTTTTTAGTCATTCTTCTTTTTTCTCCATTAATGCTTTTGATAACAATCTTAATCAAACTTAGCTCATCTGGACCAGCAATTTACGGTCAGGAACGCATGGGGCTTGACGGTCGAAAATTTAGAGCATTAAAATTTCGTTCTATGCATGTTGATGCTGAATCACAAACCGGTGCTGTCTGGGCCAGTGAAAATGATGAACGACGGACAGAACTTGGAATCTTTTTACGCAATTACAGCCTAGATGAACTGCCACAGCTTTTTAATGTTTTCAAAGGTGAAATGAGTCTTGTAGGCCCAAGGCCTGAACGCCCTATTTTTATTGAACAATTTAAAACTGAAATCCCAAATTACATGCTTCGTCATAAGGTCAAAGCAGGTATCACAGGCTGGGCACAAATCAATGGCTGGCGTGGAAACACATCACTCGAGAAGCGAATTGAATTTGATTTGTACTATATCGAACGCTGGTCAATCTGGTTTGACATTAAAATATTATTTCTGACTCTGTTCAGAGGATTTTTCGATCCAAATGCATACTGAGGAAAAATCTGGAAGATATACTTTGCCAAATAATGGTGTCATGCTAATTCTATATATTAGTTTAGTATAAATAACTGTAACTAAATTATTTACGGTAATTAATACGAATTTATGTTTTCAATGTCAATCGTGGGAATTCTTTTAGACCTGCTTTCAGTTTACACTGTTGGAGCCAGCTGAATTTGTAGAAACGACCGATCCCTCCAAAAATGATCTTCAGCGGGCACAGTGGATGCTCCTTCGTTAAGTGCATTCGACTTTTCCGCCGTAGGTAGCATCTCGTTGGTAAGTGAGACTTACAGCACAAAAGTCGTCGTCATTCCTATTGGCCGTATCAGGTAGACCGAAATGAAAGATAATATTAATCTAGTATGTTCATGAAAACAAAACTTAAACTCTTCCTTACGTGCTTCATCCTGATCACAACATCTCTATTACTTGTCGCCGGGTGCGCAAAAAAAGAATCTATCTCTACAACAACAAGTTCACAAGATAACTCAACATCAACTTTTGCTGTATCAGAAATAACTCAAACATTAGGCGATGATGGATATTATAACGGTTCTTTCGTCGTACCCTCGAACGGAATATCTTTTATTTTATCAGTATTTAAAGATAATAACGGATCGGCTGCTTTTTATTCACTTTCCGATCCTGACAGCACAGATATTTTGAGTTCTTCTTCAACACCAACATTATATGGAGCTGCAAGTGGAAGTACATCAGGTAAGGGATATGCAAATGTACTTGTGCCGCAATCACCCAGCTTCAAAGCAAAAGCAGGTACATGGACATTTAAATACATACTTGGCGACCGCGTTAAATTGGCGCTGCGGACTGGAAACTTTCCAAATGCTGCGACAATAGTTGTTCAGCCATATATCACCGGCACAACCTGGTCGGCTGCAGATCTGAACGGTGCCTTGAGCGTCATGTCAAGAATCTACTCAGCAAACGGAATCACTCTCAGCATCAACAGTACTATCACAATCAGTGACTCCCAGTATGCCACTGTATCTAAAGATTTTACTGACACGACAACAAGCGCTCTTGTTTCACAGGGTAGTACAAATGCAGTCAATTTATTTTTTATTGAGGACTATGCCGGAAGTGGATCATCAGGTATCCTTGGAAATGCTGCAGGAATGCCGGGATCAATGGGTATTGCAAATGCTTGGAATGGAGTGCTTAACAGTTTGACCGCACATGCTTCCGGCAGTACCCTGAATGAGCAACTTCTGGGTGAAACAGCTGCTCATGAAATGGGGCATCAGCTTGGCTTGTATCATCCAACAGAAGCAAATGGTACAACGTTTGATATTTTAAGTGACACAGCAGAATGCTCTAAAAGCAGCAGAGATAATGATAGTAATGGTGAAGTGTCTGCTGAAGAATGTGAGGGTTTCGGTGCGGAGAATGTGATGTTTTGGACACCCTGGTCTTCATCTTCCAGATCTGCCGGTAAAAAGCAGGAAACACTTTCCAGTCATCAACGGCAGGTCTTGAAGTATTCACCAATTGCAAAATAATTTACTAATATTTCAAAAATTCATAAAACGAAAATTACTTAATTTTTCCTAAAATAGTTACAGCTCTAGCAAAACTAGAAATATAATTTTAAGTCAAGAACTAATAAAATTATGATTTCTCAATATGATCGAAAAGGCATCTTTTAGTTTAAAGAGTTTTCTCGAAATCAATATAAAATTACAAAAAGGAGGACCATGAAATATCTTTTAATTATTTGCGTCTTATTCTCGAACTTGACAGGAATTTCAGTTGCATCTCCTGAAAAGTCTAAGGTTATGAAATTGCTTGAAGGACGTCACTGGAAATTGGAAAAAAAGTCATTTAAATCTCTTGGAGATGATACAGACATACTCCTAATCGAAATTGCCGGGGACAAGGCATTGATCAACTATTTACGTTTTAGAGCAATGGAGGCTTTGTCGCTTTTTCCTACAGAAAAAACTGCAGTCTTTTTGGAGCACACCGCAGACAAATCATTTGCAGCATTAGCAAGACGTGGATTTGAAGCCTTGAAAATTGGTTTTAGCAAAACTGAACCTGAGAGAGTAAAAAAGCTAGCAGAACGTTTGCTGCTGCACCGTAATGCCCAAGTTAGAATAACAGCAGGGCGTGCATTACGCAGTCTGGACACACCAAGTTTTAAGAGGTTTCTGAAAGTTGAAAAAAACGCCTGGGTTCGAAAAGAAGCGCAGAAATAAAAACTGTTTCAGGTGAGTAACCGTAATCCGCTAGACAACAAGACCAGCAATAATGTCAACACAGCCGCACCCACGAAAAAAACGTGCATAACAAATAAAAGTGGGGTTTTCTGTCGCAAATGTCTAAGGAGAGATATATAATTAGATATTAAACTTTGCATAATTTAATTAATCAACGCATTTGTAACACAGCAGATTAGCTTGATATAATTGAAAATTGCAATATGGCTGAATAATAAGAACCAAGATTTATAATTGTACGGGTTTTAATTTCATCCTAACGTAATTTTAAGCCTTCAGGATGACCGAAAAATGGGAATCACATTATCTACACTTGCGTTTAATAAAAAATATACAGTTAAATCGATTCCACCCATCCGAAAGGATCTGGTTCTTTGCCGTATTGGATTCCAGTCAAATGGTCATAAAAACGAGTAGCGACAGTTCCTGTTTTTCCATTACCTACATAATATTCCTCTTCTTTGTAACTCAAAACTCCGACCGGAGAAATAACTGCAGCAGTTCCTGCACCAAAGACTTCTGTCACCGAACCATCTTTTAATCCTGTCAGAATTTCATCAATGGGAATTCTCCTTTCTGATACTTCTAAACCCCAATATTTACCAAGTTCCAAAACTGACATCCTTGTTATCCCTGGAAGAATAGAGCCTGTAAGTTGGGGAGTTACAATTTCATCATTGATTACAAAAAAGATATTCATCGCACCGACTTCTTCTATAAAACGCCTTTCAACCGCATCCAACCAGAGTACTTGAGTGTAACCTAGTTTCTTTGCTTCTTTTTCTGCTAATATGCTTGCCGCATAGTTACCACCTGTTTTAGCATAGCCAACACCACCCGGAACAGCCCTCACATATTTGTCAGAAACCATTATTTTTACTGGATTGAAACCCTGGGGATAGTATGGTCCCACAGGACTCAGAATAATAAAAAATAAATATTTGGAAGATACTTTCAAACCTATTGCTTCTTCTGTTGCCACGATAGTTGGTCTAATATAAAGCGTGGTTCCGGATTCATTCGGAACCCATGAAGATTCCAAGCGTAAAAGCTGCTTAAGTGCGTCTAGTACTTCCTCTATATTGAGATCCGGGAGGCACATTCGCTGAGAAGTATTGTTCATACGTTTAAAATTTTCTCTTGGACGGAACAGTACGTTTTCGCCTGAATCGGTACGATATGCTTTTAACCCCTCAAAAGCCATTTGCGCATAATGTAAAACAATTGAAGAAGGTTCCATCAATAACGGACCATAAGGTTTTATCTCAGCATTGTGCCAGCCTTTCCCATCTTCCCATTCCATAGAGAACATGTGATCCGAAAACTGTGTACCAAAAACAACTCCTGACATACTCTGCGGCGGATTTTTTAGTTCATTTGGTCCTGCTTTCCTTAGCTTTACCTTCATAATTTGTTCTAAAATAATTTTTTAAATAATATTAATACAGGGCTAAAACATAATTTAAGCTCAATGTGACAGAAAATATTTCATACTATTGTTAATATGCTTTTTTAATACTTTATTTATTTTATTTTTCAGTCATTTTTATAAAACAACCTTATATTTTTCACTTTTTTTCAAATTTATGATTTAAATACCACATTTGACGGTATGACTGTTCAGCCACCAAATCATCATAATTTATCCAGACATATGATAACAGAGTTCCCATGCAAATGAAAATTATTGTTGCTAAATTTGTAAATAACCTTGGCGTTTTTTTCATCTTTACTGAATTTAAATAATTGCTTTTGATATTAATCTAAAACAAACAAGCTCAGCTTTCAATATTCTTGTATATTTATTTAATGCTCAGCATAATTGAGTTGGAGTAGTAATTATATTGGTTTTTAAGATAAATAATATTCCTATCTTTGATTGAAATAAATTTCACTTTAGGATTTTTTTTTGGCTCATCAATAATGATCAGGGATCAATTTATTATTAACTTGACAAAAATTTATTTTATACTAGTATATTTTGTCCAGTTAATATTTTGTTGCACAGTTCTTGTATTTGAATTCTTCAAAAAATAAGCTTAGTTGACAGCAAATCGTAAGAATGATGGTTTTAGTCCACGAGGTAGCTTAAATATTTTTTGAAAATAGAAAGAAAAAGAACTGATGATTAAAACTGAAAATTTAGGACAACTTATGCCGGTACGATTTTTTGGATTGTTCGGCCAACACCATGGATTGGAGTTAGAGCTGAAGAAAAAATTAGCTAAATCTATCAAAAAAGATATATTCTTTGACTACAAAAACCGTTGCTACGAAATTCAGAGTTTTTCATTAAAAGGGACCAGACGTTACATTAACGTACGTGAAATACCAAATCCCGGATTGTATAATACAAGAGAACGACTGCAGATTCTTAATTGATCAAGAATAAATTTTACTTTCTAAAGCGATTTTTTTCTTGAGTTTAGTAGAAATAATTCTATATGTTACTTCTCTTACCACAAACTCCAAGGTTTTGACCATTCAAAGACTTTTGCCCAGAGCGGTTCATCCTGCTCTAGATTGTGTAACGTAGTTTCGACACTGAGCACCTCTCCCGATTGTCTGACAATCACAGTCAAAAATTCTTCAACTTCTAGAATTGTAGCCAACCTTTTCCTATTAACTATATTCTGAACTCCACGTGTCAACATAGAACCGTTGTCTGCGGGATAACGATAAACATTATCACAAATATGACATGATTTAGGAATTTTACTATCAAACCATGTATCCGCAACTTCTTCCTGTAGCCAAGGGTGAAGCCCCCGTTCAACACTTTGAGTGAAAACATAACGTACTGCAGTCTTTTGTTCATCAAGCGGCTTTTCCTCTGCTGAAATAAAAGATGAAAAAGCAAAATTCAAAAATACTGCCAGTAGTATTATTGATTTATTCTTGTATTTTCCTGAAAAGTGTATCATTTTATTTAAAAAAATACTCCAAATCCTAATAATAATCGGCTAAGATCTTTTGCTTTAGACCATCGATCTTTGACAGTCGAACGCTGATTTGGATCTACAGGTATGCTTGTTTCTTCAAATCCGTCTTTATAATAAAAATAGAATGAAGGCTGAAGTGAAACTTGAAAATAGTAGTTTTCTAACCCCTGCCAACCAGCGTCTAACACTGCAAAAAGACCGACTCCTTTTGTTGAATGGGAATATACTGTGGCTGTTGAATTAAAAGTCTCTATATCACCTGAGACACCTGTTGTCACATTTGCATCTCTGCCTTTATATTCTAAGGTTGCATAACCCAATCCACCCCCTGCACCATAATAAAAACCTTCCGTAATTCCCCAAATCAATGAACCATCCACAAACCAACGGTAAGTAGCTGATAGCAATGTACGGTTAATTTCTAGCGAGTTTCCGGATAAGCTTGACTCTATACTCTGCATGTCAGTACTTTCTTCGGTCAACCTCAGTGATTTAAAAGTACTGCCAACCTGCGGGCCGGTAAGTTCAATAGAGTAATGCAATTGCTGATTTTCATCCAGATTATAATCATAAAAAGTTGCAATTCCATTCAATCCGGACAAAGAAAGTCCAAGGCCTAAACCTCGATACTCAGAAATCCTCCAATCAGGAGCTCTCCTGTTTTGACTCTCAATTAGTTTCCCCCCGACTGGGGGATTATCCAAATACCCTTTTTTATCTCCCGCCTTTATAGTATCTTTCTTAAAATTTGTAATAGAAAAGTTTTTTAATCCTTCCTGGATCTTAGTAATTTTTTTTCTTTTCTGTTTGCTTCCATCAGGATCTTCAATTGCGACACTTGCAACCGGCCCTATAAGTCTTCTTTCTGCATCATCCTGAAACCAGAATTTCTGCTGAGTGTATGCCAGAATGTGTGTTGCGTCTTTAGGAATAAAAGTTTTCAGTGGAAATTCATATTTTAATTTTCGGACTGCATCTTTCACTGTTGATACCTGCAGGTTTTGATCCATCACAGTCAACGTGGAAACTTGTATTTCTTTTACAGTCAAACCATCTTTGATTTTATTTATTTCAAATTGAGTAATCGCCGGCAAATCACCTAATCTTGTTTTTTCATCTTTTCCCCAAAACAACAAATAGTGTTCAGAGTCAGTTTCTTCTTTAGGCAGGACAAGACTTACTTCACCGGCTATCATTCCTGAAGGAGCAGTTTTTAACTTCAGCTGCATTTTTTTGTTCTTGACTTTTTTTTCTTCTTTAGTTACCGAAATTTTAACCGATGTACCATCATTCAGTTGACCTGTCAAATTTCTGCTGAAGACGAGCAGGTGTGTAGCCTCCGGAGCTAAGAGAACGTCTATTTCCTCGCTCAATGTGTTTGATTTCCAGGGTGCCTGTAGCTGAGAGGCTAGACTACCAAACCAGGATTTTTTTTCAATCACTGTAACAGGTGGCTGAGATCTCAACACAGTTTCAGGAGACTCACCCCAATAAACAGCATAGTGGGTCAAATCACGTTCATCCCAAGCCCGTGTTATAGTAATTTTACCCTGAATACGGTTGCCCTTCTTTCCTGTTTGTTCAAAAACAATTTCCTGCGGCTTACTTTTTGGAACGCCTTTGTCAATCAATATAAGGCTGTAAAATTCTTTTTCCTCTTCATTTTCGTTGCGTGCATAAAGCAAAATGTGAGTGGCCCCTGGTGGGATCTTGGTTTCTTTAAACTTGATTCGCATCCTGGTCCCGGATTTCTCTGGCTGTAGAACCACAATTGGAAGAAACATTCCCAGACGCTGATGGGGATTATTACCCCAGCGCAGTACATATTTAGAAATTTTTGCCGATTTTTCTGCAGAATCTACACTTTCAGGAACAGTGAAAATCAGTTCACCACTGAGCCAACCTCCTCGGGAATCGTTATCTGTGAATTCAAGTAGCTTTTTTTCTTCAGCAGACAAAACCCCAGGAATTCCCGGTATTAGTATAATCATCAAGGTAAGGACATTTAGAAAAAATAAGATCGAGGAGCTGCGTTCTTTTCTTCTCCAAAAGTCTGGAGCTGTAAAAAACATAAAGCTTAAAATGCAGGAGGTTCTGCAAATGAAAGACTGGTTGGTACACCACTGGTACTGAGACGTACCCAATATCCCTTACCCTTCTCAACGAAAGCGAAAGTACTATAACCCTGAGTCACTAACTCCGCTGCGACCGAAGTTTTTGGAGAGTAGGCTAACCATTTACTGTTTGTGTCATCCCACTTCCAAACTGAATGTACACGGTCATAGGAACCTGTGTAATCAAAAGTTGAAGATGTTGAATCACTCTGAGGGGGAGCACAAGCAACAACCAGCATTAGGACACCAACTACAAAAAATATCCCACTTACCGGTAGCGGCAGATTGAATTTTATGGATTGTTTCCATCTCCTTTCCAGAATCTTTCTTTGATACCACAACAAACTTGCTGATGCTATCATTAACATTACCAATAGTAGAGCAATCCTTGAAGATTGGGTAGCTTCGTTTAAAGCTACTTCAAAATTAACGTTTGAAATTTGCATACCGGAAGAAGGTCCATTTCCTGCTGAATTATCAAGGAATCCCAATAGATTAGACTCATCCTCAGAAGTTTGATCAAAATTTGCGGCTTGAGTTATTTCTTCAACCGAAATCTTTTTCGCAGTTCCGGCCAAATTCCACTCGGAAGTCATACTGCTTAACTGCGCTAATCCAGTATATCCCCCATAATTCGCAACTTCAAAATTTGTAGGATTAACCGGTGCATTCAATTCAACCCAAAATCCTTCCCCCGCTTCAATGTTTGAACTTAACTCCGTATATCCTTTCTCAGTGTAGGCAGTTTTGTTGTCACTACTTGTATAAAATTGCCATGCATTATTGCGGCGTACCCAAATCGCTTTGTAAGCACTGAATTGACTTTCAAAGCTTGCAGGTGAAATTGTGGTGAAAGCCGGTAATGAAACTAGATTTCGTGCCCCGTTCATGGTTACAGATGCAGGTGCACTGCTCACAGATACAGTTCCACTAAATGCAGTAGGAGATTCATCACCGATGCGCAAATTCGCCGTTCCGGAAGACAGGCTAACATTCGTTATGTTGTCGTAAGCATTTTCCAGTACAACTGTCGCGCCGCTAGATGGAGATTGGACATAGACCGGTTTTCCAGAAGTTGTGTCAACTCCGACCCATTGTCCTGTCTCCGAATATTCTGAGGAAACTCCAGTGCGTGTTGAAGATCTGAGAGAAGTTCTGTTTTTTGAAAAACTGCGTGCGCTCCCTGAACTGCTCAAAGGAATTGAAACTACCATTTTACCGGATTCCTGACTGACAGTACCACCAGCAGATACTCCAGGGAATATCTGCTTTGCGTTGTTAGAAACAGTGGTAATCGTCGGTATCATAAACCCTTCGCTATTCATACTCACACTGCTACTCATACTGGAACTTGGTGCAAAAGTGGACGTAACTGTACGATTTTTACTGAGAGCAATAGTAGAGCCGGTTGCTGCCTTAAGAGTGCTTTCAGAAACACCTGTACCCTGCAATTGAATAGCTGTCTCCGTACTACTGGTGGTACTGGTGAACGTCCTACTTACACCATCATTACCTGTTTCCGCACTTGAAGTACTCACAACTTTACCACTCTTGACCTCAAGGTCCATACCAGTTAGTGAGCTGAATGTTGTTTTACTGGAACCATTGTCAAAACTTGTCGACGAACTTCCGTCGTTTAAAATACTTGCGGCAAGTGTTCCTTCAGTTACAGACATACTAGCGGCAACTCCGCTGCTGGTATCAATTGCGACTGACAAATCTGAATCTGTTCTTAAACTTGACTCACTTGAATCGGAACTGGCAGCATTTGTTGTCCTGCCCGAACTGCCGCCACTAAGGGTTATCTTTGTGAAAGTAGAACCATCTGGACTAAGCGTACTTACTACCGTAGAAGTTACCCCACTAGTAGCATCTATAGTTGCAGGCGGAGAAAGAATCAAAGTACCATCAGTGGCGATATTAGCTTCAGAACCCTTTGGCCCTTTTACATTTGCACCTGTATTCCCGGAAGCCACTCCGACTGTCATGTCTCCTTCAGTACTGATGTTTGTTGTCAGGATTGCTCCACTGTTGAGTGACATTAAAACACTAAGAGAAGCATCCTTGTTCATATTGACTTCTGCACCAATTGGAACATTCACTTTGGATTCTGTTGTGCCGTTGTC
>Ga0208277_1001280_pt1 | contig 14699 bp, 10 predicted proteins | sample ETNtaG_5_FD_185782 | JGI IMG/M metagenome (GOLD analysis project Ga0208277, IMG submission 185782) | Marine microbial and viral communities from oxygen minimum zone, Eastern Pacific Ocean - ETNP201406SV205 (SPAdes) (version 2) | ecosystem: Environmental > Aquatic > Marine > Oceanic ...
CATTGCTCGCCGAACGGCGTGGTTGACGGCTGGCTTTTTTGCGGGGCGAACCAAACGGCAGCTGCCATCCCTTTCCAGTTCCAGCGATCATGGAGGCTTCTGCAAACCTCTCTTTGAACAGCGGATGTTCGGCGATTACCTCGGCCTGGAGGGCTTTGAGTTTCTTGGGCTGCTTATCGAGCAAGGACATGACCATGCCAATACCGACGTTCACGACGCCTTCAGCGACCGGGAAGAGCCAGAAATATCCGGGAATGATGGTGTCAACAAAGTGGATTTCAATGTCCCCGACATTGTCTTCGCACCCCTTGACGCCGCGCCAATATTCGCGGTAGCCGGCACAGTAGTGGGCCCGGTCCACCATGGGCTCGTCATAGGTCTCCTCGAGCATGGATTTGGCCACAGGGCATCGGTAGCCGGCTGCGCCAACCACGTTGGGAGCAAAATAAGTGAATTCCTCACCCTGCCTTCCACCGATTCGCACCACGACACCTTTCGCATGCCGTTCTTCTCCGCTTCCCTTTCCGGGGTCATCTCCGCCTTTCCCGTCATCGTACAGAACATTGCGAACATCGCCACCCTGAATGACCGTGCCACCAGCATCTCGAACGAGCTGTTGAACTTGGTTGAACAACAAGTAATCGAATTGTTGCCGGGGCAAGGAATACCCCGCTTCAAGCCGTTGAACATCCTCCTCGGGAAGAGCGACACGGACGTTGTGGCCTTTTGGAGACGAGAAGACGATGCCGGTTACCCGAAAGTGGGGTGTCGCCTCAAGCGTCTCTTTGACGCCCAGATTCTTGACGTGGCTGAGTGATTTTCCACCGACGGCATCGCCACAGATTTTGTCCCTTGGCCACGTTTCCTTTTCGATGAGCAACACGCGCTTTCCTTCCATCGCCAAATAACCGGCGGCGGCTGAGCCACCGGGCCCCCCGCCAACGACGATGCTGTCGTAAGATTCTCCATCCTCGGGAGTGGGGCCGGAATCAATGGGCTGCTTCCACATCACATCGTCAGCCGTTCGTGGTTGCCCCATGGTTTGAATTGGGGCGAGGGCACCCTTTGAGGATATGGTAGGGCAAACCTCAACCACCACCACCCTCATCATCTGCGGGTCTTTCCCAGTACCATGGATGGGGGGCTGGCTGGATTGGAGGCGCCCTTCCATCCACAACGTCGCAAAGCGGCCTTGGTGCTGTTGAGCGTCACGCTGGTTTGGGGGGCGACCTTCATCTGGATGAAGCAGGCCTTGAACGCCCTTGAAGTTGAGATTGAAACCTTCGGAACGTTTTCAGTCGTCGCCTATTTGGTGGCTTTGCGTTTTCTTCTCGCGATGGTGCTTGTGGCCGTCTTCTTTCCGAGAGCTCACGCCGGACTGCGGTCCCCTGCCATTTGGAAAGGAGGGGCCATTTTGGGCGGACTCATGCTCGTGGGCTTTGTCAGTCAAATGATAGCACTCAACGAAATCAACCCGTCAACCTCTGCCTTCCTGACCTCGCTTTACGTCGTGATGACGGCCCTGCTGACCCTGCGCATGAGCCAGCACCCGCCGCGCCGGGCGTTGTACTGGGGCGTGTTCATGGCCACGCTCGGAGCAGGATTCATCGAAGGTCCACCACACCTCTCGTGGGGGTGGGGAGAAGTCACGACCGTTGCTTGTGCGCTGTTCTTTGCGCTTCACATCATCTACACGCAAAAACTCACCACGGCCCTTGACCCACTGATGCTGACCCTCACCTCGTTCATCGTGATTGGCGTGGGTTCGCTTCTCTTGGCCTTCCTTTCTTCGGATCAAGCGCCAGACATGATGGTGGCCGTTCTCCAAAGGGAAGGAGTGCTTCTTCCCGTGGTTCTTTTGGGTCTTGGAGGCTCGTTTTTCTGCCTCGTGGCCCTCAATATTTTCCAGCGACACATGCATCCTGTCCAAGCCGCTATCATCTACGCTTTCGAACCCGTCTGGGCCACTGTGTTTGGACTTGGGCTGGGTTTGGTCAGTTGGACTTGGTGGATTCCATTTGGTGGTGGCGTGCTTTTGGTAGGAAACTTACTCGTTGAAATTACATCCCCTGTTGAAGAGCCGTCACCCTCAACGCAACCTGCCGAGTAGAATGGTTGAAGGGGCGAGTTTCGCTCGCAAGAGCGGAGATGCGTATGACGGACAAAAACGAACCATCCCGTTTTGCAACGAACGCTGTTCACAGTGGTACTCAGCACATCGGCGATGCGGTCAACACTCCCATTTTCCAATCATCAACCTACAAGCTGACCGACGAACGTTATGCGGGTTGGGCTGCCGGTGCCCAACACACGTTGCTCTACGCTCGCTTATCCACTGTGAACTCGGACGCTGTGGCTCAGAAATTAGCAGCGCTTGAAGGCGGCGAAGACGCGGAGACCTTCTCCTCGGGGATGGCCGCCATCTCTACAACTCTCATGGCGATGTTGAATCAGGGCGACCACATCGTTGCGAGCACCGACATCTATGGGGGCACCTACGGGTTGCTGACCGAAGAATTCCCACGCTTCGGCATTTCCACAACCATGGCCGATATGCGAGATCCGACTTCCTACGAAGCCGCCATTCAACCCAACACGAAAATTCTCTACATTGAGACGTTGACCAATCCTGTTCTGAAGGTCTGTGATATTGAGGCCATGGCTGAAGTGGCCAAACGTCACAATCTGCTGCTCATCATCGACAATACCTTCGCCTCCCCATGGGGATGCAAACCCTTGACCATGGGTGTCGATTTGGTCATTCATTCCACGACCAAATACCTCGGCGGCCACTCCGACATCCTCGGCGGAGCCGTGGTGGGGTCAAAGGAACACATTGCGGAAATTTTCATGCGAAAAGTGCACTTTGGAGCAGCCCCTGACCCCCACTCGTGTTATCTGCTTGAACGCGGCATGCGAACCCTGGATGTTCGAATGCCACGAATTTGCGAGAACGCATTCACGCTTGCCACCCGCCTCGAACAGCATGATGCAATTGAGCGAGTGTACCACTCCCAGCTTGAAAGCCACCCCGATTACGAAGTTGGACAACGCATTCTCCCGCACGGTTCCGGTATGATTGCTTTCGTGGTCAAGGGAGGCGATGAAGCGGCCTTGAAGTTCATGCGAAAACTCAACCTCATCTACGAAGCGACCAGTCTTGGAGGCGTAGAATCCCTCATCGAGTGTCCATTCAATTCGAGCCACATGTTTGTTCCTGAAGACGTCCGTGTGGAAGCGGGAGTTGTTCCTGGCTTTGTACGGCTGAGCATTGGCATCGAGGATGTTGAAGACCTTTGGTCCGACATTGAGGGCGCTCTCGCCTCGTTGTAAGTGGAGGGGCGACATCCCCGTACCGTTGCATTTCCGTCAAAGCGTTGAGTGAAACCTTCACGGATTCACGAATGTCCCGTGGTGGTTTTGAGCGTTTCAAAGGTCTCGTTCCATTCGCTTTGGAGACGATCCAAATCGTCGCCCTCAGCCTCTAGCAACTGTTTTCCTAGCGCCCAAAGCACACCGGTGGGCACGGCCCAAACGCCACCGCGGTCTCTGGCGTTGGCTTCGAAATGCCACTCTTGGCCACCCGAGCGGCCAACGGCCACCAGCCAGGCCCACGAAGCGGCCGCTTCGTCGATGGAAGCGTGGCGCGCCGTTGCTTTGCGTTCAACTGAGCCCATGCCTTGCGTGAGTCCAGCAACGATGTAGCCGTGAATCATTCTTGATGCAACTCCTGCCTCTTCACACGGCGGGAAGCGTGATTTTTGTTGAGCAAGAGCCTTGGCTTTGTCAAGTCCTTTGAGGAATTTCCCAAACGGTTTGGGGGCGTCTCGCTGTTGTTCCCAAATCGTCTTTGCATCTTCGCCTTCCAGACCCAATACTTCCAATGCTTCCCACCCATGGGTCGTCCAGAAAGCGGACAGAACGTCGCCGCAAGCGGCGGATGGCATGATTCGAAGGCACCGTTCCTCACGTTGTTCAGGGCTTCCTTTGGCTTCAATCCGGAGGCCGATGGAATCTTCGTGGGGTTCGGTGATGGCCAAGCGGAGAATCTCCGCTGCCAACAACCGTTCTTCGTTTGAGCCACTGGAATCTTCGAGCGCTGCTTCCAACGCTTCGGTTTCAACACCGTCAAGCCAAGTTTCGCCAATCAGCACACCGTCTTCGATGCCTTCCATCACGGTCTGTTTTATCGCCGACGCGACAATGCCTTCGTTCATGCTCAAGCCTTGCCATGCGTCGATGACTTTGTTCATGCCTTCCACGCTCGCTTCTGGGAGCTCACGGTCCTCTGGCCACCCTTCCGGCTTCCAAACTGCATCCATCGAGAGAATACTCGGAAGCAAAGGAGGGAGCATGGAGAGTGCCAAATGGTGGACGAAGGGACTATCTTTTTTCGAGAAGGTTTGCAAGGCATCGAGACCCAAACCGATCACGGAACCGTTGTGGAAACGGAACGCTACATGCCCGGTGGAGGAGGGGGCGCCGTTCATCAAATCCTCAGCATCGAGCCCTTTGGTTGTCCATACTTGATGCCCGTCAACTTCGTTGTGCTCCAAGTCAAACCGAGAGCGCTTTAACACGTCTGCAAGCCAGTCCTTCGGAGGATTGGGGTCGGGCCCAGTGCACACAAAACCACCTTCCCAACTGAAAAAGTGCATGCCGCGCTTGGCGTGGTCTTCCCACGGGAGCATGCGCAACGTCAAGTTGGCATAATTTTGAATTCCAGCAAGATAACCCGGTTTACCGTCGCCCCGTCGAACGTAGGACCCGGAACCAAAGGAGCCCGATTTGAACTGGCCCACCATGGTGAATTGTTCATCGTGGGCGGCGTGCAGGGAACCAGCAAAGGCCTTGGCAACATCATCGCCTCGCTTGGACATCATGCGCTTGGACAACCACTTGAGGTCGTCCTTTTTCTTGATAATTTTTTCAAGTTCCGACAAGGTCTTCGTGACCGGGTCAGTTCGGCCCCACCGGAGTTTTCCTGAGAATTCCATCGCAGGAAGGTGGCTTCGAGGGTTCTCTCTGAATTGCCCAAGTTCTCGTGCCAGTTTTTTCGCCGTCGCTTCGTTGGCCTGTTTCGTCCCGCGCATCCTCGCCCGTGTCTTCTTTTGGCCGGGGAATTCCACTTTGGACGGTGCTGGCAAAGGGTTCCCTCACAGCAACGGGTTCTGTGGTGATGTTTGAGACCTTCGCGTGAAAGTCCTCATGTTGTGAACCGTCTTCGCCCCTCCATGGCGAAGGTTACCCTCCTCGGAACGGCCCAAGATGGGGGGCGCCCTCAACCGGGCTGCCAACGCTCGTGCTGCAGCGACTTGGGCCCCGAAGACATTCGCCACCCAGTTAGCCTCGGCATCACCGATGAGACTGGCCGGGGGCACCTCATTGAAGCGACGCGAGCGCTGGGGGATCAACTGAACATTTGGGGGCACCCCCCACTCGATTCTGTGATCCTGACGCATGCACACTTTGGCCACGTTGATGGGTTGGGGCTCTTCGGTCGAGAAACCCTGAATGCAAGAGGAATCGAACTCTATGCCTCCACGTCCATGCTCTCCCTCATCGAACAGACTCCACAATGGTCATTGATGGTGGAACAAGGAGTGTTCTCTGCTGTTCCGACGGCGGCAGGGCGTATTCATTCTCTTTCTCCAGACGTTCGTCTCGAAGCCGTTGAGGTCCCTCACCGAGCTGAACTCTCCGACATGCATGCATTCATTGTTCGTGGCCCGAACCGCTCTGTTCTCTTTCTTCCCGACCACGACCGATGGGACGACACGCTCGCTCATCACAACGCTTCTTCAATCCGGGAATGGCTCAGCACCCTTCGCGTTGACATCGCCCTTGTCGATGGAACCTTTTGGAGTGCGAATGAACTCCGAGGCCGAAGGCAAGACGAGGTGCCTCACCCGACCGTTAGCGAAACGCTTGAGCGATTGGGGCCACGCGCTGAGGGCGACCCCGAGGTCGTGTTCATCCACCTTAACCACACCAACCCGCTTCACGTACCAACTTCCCCAGAACATCAAACCGTCATCGATATGGGTTGGACGGTTGGTGAGCAGGGCGTGACCTTCACGTTGTGAGAGGAGTCATGCCGCTCGGTTGGAACACCAGCAGGCTGAGCGTGACGGTGACCGATTCAGTTGAATCCCCGCCGAAGAAATTTCCATTGTTGGCATTCAAACTGACGTCCATGTTCAACGCTCCCATCATTTCCGGTGATTTGCCGAGCATGTTCAGGACTTCGATAAGATCGTCTTCCGTACCGTTGAGCGTGTAATCACCTACGCCGGAGGCGTATTCCTGAAGGGCTGCATTCGGGACGATGCTGCCCACAACGGTGGTGGTATCGCACGCATTGGTGCTTCGCTCTGCGTCGTCGCTCTCCGAAAAGGGACCAGCGAGTGCGCTGTAATCAGGACTCGTGACGATGTCATCGCACGCATTTGTGGCCGTTTCACCGGTGTCACTGTACGTGATGGTGAGGGTCGCACCGAGAACAGCAGTCATGGTCTCGTCAATGGAGACACTGAAGGTCTGTGTCTCGCCATCGTTGAGGCTCAACGTTTCGGATTGCGTCCAATCACTGACGGTGTAACTCAGTTGGTAGGGGTTGTCTCCGGAAGCCTCACTGGCATCTGGCGCCATGGTGTAGTAGGTGCCCTCCAATGCTCCAAAGAGGACCAAGAGAACGACCGCTCCGATGGTGGTGGTCCGTTGGGTTGGCAGGCTGTACCGCCCAAACGGTTCTGAAGGGGATTCCGACCGCTTCCAACAGAGAATGAAGTGCGTGGCGAACGCCGAACTCATGGCGGGAATGGAGGGGAAGATGTCTGCGCCCCACGGGCTAAAACTCCAAACGATGACGGCGCTCAGAGCGGCGATCATCATCCAAATCGTGTGCTCTGTATCAGGTTCATACCCCATCATGCGAATCAACAACAAGGGCACGAAGATGCCGCCCAAGCCGTACACTGCCAACACCACAAGCGCAAAGACTGAATCTCCGAAGCCGGGGAATTGCTGCCCGACCAAGGCGATGAGGGTGGCAAACACAGCGACGACCATGGTCACGATTTTCGTGGTCTTGTGCTCTTGACTCCATTCGGGTTTCACGTCGTCGGTGATGGCAGCCGTACAGGCCAGCACCTGGCTGTCAGCTGTTGACATGGTGGCTGCAAAAATGGAGGCGAGAATCACACCTGCAAGGAAGGGACTGAGCACTTCCATGGCCAACAAGGGCAGACCGTCCTGGGCTTGAGAAGCATCCAGGTCGAGGAAAATAGCGCGACACGCAAGGCCAATGATGAACATGAGGGCGATGAATGGCGTCTGCCAAACGAAGAACCAAATCGCTGCCTCTTTTCTGTCCTTGTCGTCCTTGAGTGTCATGACACGCGACACCACTTGAGGTTGGCCTGCCACGCCAAGTCCGCCAAGGAAAAATGCGCCAATCCACAACGTGACACCGAAGGTAAGGTCGGCGGGGAGGAAATTCACCATCCCTGGGTCGATGTCCCGAAGCGTTCCATGGAGGCCCGATAAGCCGCCGACTTCGGAAACCGCCACGTAGCACAGGATGGTTGAGCCGACCAGCATGACACAGGATTGCGCCGCATCGGTCCAGATGGAGGCGCGGATGCCACCGGCATAGCAGTACGCCACAACGAGCACGAAACCGATGAGGATGCCCGCTACTTCCGACCATCCAAGCATGGCCCGGAGCGCCACACCACCAGCGACGAGTTGCGCCGCGGCATAAATAGCAAGAAACACCACTGAGAGGATGCCAGCTAATTTTGCTTCAGGAGACCCTCTTGTTTTCGAAACGAGTGAGGAAAGGGAACGGACGCCGCGTTCGGCTCCTTCTTTTTGGATGAATTTGTAGAGCCATATCCACGCCACGGCTTGCCCCAAGGTTGAGACGAGGCCAATCCATATGCCCGAGTATCCTTGGACGAAAATGAAACCGATGAAGCCGATGAACATGTAGCCCGAGTTCCATGTGCTGACGGCACTCAAAGCAGCTAGGGCCGGATGCATTCCTCGCCCTGCGACCAGGTAATCGTCGGTTGTGTCTTGCTTCACGCGCATGGATGCAAGGCCAACACCGGCAAAGAAGCCCATGAACAACAGGAAGGAGAGAAGGAGCACCAGTTCATCCGAAAGCCCGAACATTCCCCTCACTCCTTTTTCCAACGAAGCAACGCCTTGTCTTCAACCTCACCCGTGCTTGCTGGGAAGACGAGGCAGTTCAACCGCCCCCCCTGCTCATCGCCGAGTCCTCCAAGCGTGGTGGTCACCATGGATTGCTCGCTGGTCCCCATATCGGAACACAACACCACTGGGATGTCATCAAAGGATTGCTGAAGGTAGAGTTTGGTCGCCATTTGTCGAAAAGCCAAGCGCACGTATTCTTCTGAAAGCGGCTCATCCGCCGTTTCCTGAAGTTTTTCCCACATGAGGCGCATGGATTGGACGGCATCTTCTGGCCGCATGGGGCGCTGGTCACCGGTTCCCAGCCCGGTGGGATCGAGGTCCAGGAGCGCCAACGTGTGCAGGTTTTGCTCCCAATTTGCTGCTAAGACCTCCAATGGAGAGGTGGCGATCCAATCTCCATAGGGATACGTCAGGGTTGTCTGACGTCCAAATTTGTAGTTTGAGAGCCCAATGGCTCCAGTGACCACGGTGGTGATGGAAATTCCATGGACGACCCGGCAGTCAATTCCGGCATCTTGAGCGCGCAACTGCAGGTCGACGTGCGTGGTGGCTTGGAGCGGGTCGCCCACCACGAGCAGAGCAACAAGGGATTGTTTGGCGAGCATAAACAATTCATCTGGCTCTTCAACCTCAGGGCGCATCACGCGTTGAATGGGCCCGACCTTTTCTTCGAGTCGCTTCAATTCATCATCAGGCCAAAGGGCCGTGTAAGCCTCGTATCGCCGATGGTCAGCTGCCTTTGCAGCCCTTTGGGCTTCAACGGTCATTCCATCGAGTGAACCCATGCCCATGCCGACCAACAGCAAGCCTTTCTCAGGGAAGGCATTGGATTCGGAATCTGTTGCCGCCATGCTCAAACCACCGAAGCGCTTGGACAGGGCGAGGGCCATGCGTCATTTGAGCGTGCCGAGCGACCAGACACAGGTTTGGTTGGAGCGTTGCAAAGCGAATGGGTGGCTTGGTGGAAGTGGGGTTCTTCCGTTGGATGAAGGCCGACGAGGCATCCCACTCAACGACAACGCTCCAGCCGAGGATGACCCTTGTTGGGAGGGAATGAACCACATCGATGCACCTCCAAGAGAGAACGGACCAAGGCATTGGAGGGAGCGTTTACCGACCGAACTCCAAACCCTTCCTGATTCCTTTTGGCCCTCGTCTTACGAGGTTCAAGGAGACGTTCTTCTCGTGAAATTGGAGGAAGAAGTTCGCTCTCACGCTTCGGCCATGGCGAAAGCGATGATGGAGCAGATGCCAAGCGTCCGCATTGTATGCGCGGATGAAGGAGTTGTTGGCGATTTCCGCGTCCGTGACCTCCGGCCCATCGCCAGCCGCGATGGGAGCCAGCACACGACCACCACCGTCCGCGAGCATGAATTCACCATCCATGTTGACCCGGGGGAGATCTATTACTCTGCGCGCCTGTCAAAGCAGCGATTGAACACGTATGAATTGCTTCAAGGCTTTCGAGAACGACTCGATTCTCCTTTGGTGGTCGCCGACCCTTACGCCGGTGTTGGCCCTGCCTTCCCTCTGTTGTTGAAGCATGAAGGCCTTGTTTCGGGGTATCTCGTCGGAGATTTGAACCCGAAAGCGGTCGATTTACTGAGCAAGAACCTTGACAACTGGACAAGGAAATCCACCACCTCATTCTCACCCTCAACCGTGGTGTGCAAGGACGCACGAACATGGAAAGAAGACGAGGGGCTTCGCGGGAAAGCCAATGTGGTGTTAGTGAACTTGCCTCACGATAGTTTTGAACACCTTCCAGACCTTTTTCCGTTGTTTGCGACTTCAACTTCAGGGCTTCTGCGTGGTTGGGCCATCATTGAGCGCACCTCCCTTGACGGGCGCGTCGCCCAACTGGAAGCGATGGTTGAAGCTGCGGGAGGAATACCAAGCGACACGCTGGTTTCAGAAGTCAAAGGGTTCTCCACCACGCGATGTTTTGTGGTGTTTCAATCCACCATCACATGGGATTGAAGCGTTCACTTCATGAAGCACCGATGACTCGGATTGCTCATGGAGAACATCGTGAAGTGCACATGCGGGGCGAGCATCAACATCGCTGGCATTCCTCCACGAAAGGACGGCATCAAGGTTTGGTGCCGAGTTTGCGGGACCGTCACGACCCATCAGCGCTAAACGTCTTCTTCGAAATCATCGTCGGTGAAGCGCTTCACGAATCCCCGTGCATCGGCATGTTCATGGTCGTTCCTCAACCACATCCGGGAGAGTGAGCACCATGTCAGACAGGCCCCTTGTGATTGATGTCGTGGACAATGGAGGCCAGTGGACACACCGAGAATGGCGCATGCTCCGTTATCTCAAAGTGGACACACAGATCATTGACAACACCACGCCGGTTGATGAACTCCGTGAACTCGACGGCCTCATCCTCTCGGGCGGGGCGGCGCGTGTCGGCTTGAGCGGCGAGTTGGGCAATTGCGGAGCTTATTTGGAATTGGACATCCCCATTTTGGGCATCTGTGCCGGACATCAATTCATGGCCCGCCATTACGGTGGCGACGCTCGCGAATCACCTGAACCTGAGTTTGGGGCGATGGACATCAAATTGATTGAAGGAGGAGGGGCCATCTTTGCAGGCACCAATCCTACTCAAACGGTCTGGGAATCGCACAACGACGAAGTTCATGTCGTCCCAGATGGCTTTTTTATCACGGCGGGGAGCCCTTCGTGCAAAGTTCAAGGCATGGAAAATGAAGCCGGTGACCGTTTTGGCTTGCAATTTCATCCCGAAGTGAACGATTCGGAGTTTGGAAAAGAAATGTTTGAGAATTTCGTTGCCGTGTGCCGCGAGAGACAAACGAGGGCCTAACCATCCTTTCTCAGGGAATATTCCGATGGCGGGTTGACACCATGTCACAAAAAAACAAGCGCGACCTCGGTCAATTTTTCACGCGAGACTCCGTTTGGCTTCGCCCCCATATCCAAAAACACATCCAAGCATTGAGGGCGGATTACGGTGCATGCGTTGACCCCTTCGCCGGAGACGGCCACCTGCTGGATCTTGCCCAGGAGTTAGGTTTTGAAACACACGGACACGACATCGATGAACACATTTGCTCCTCAAAAGGCTGGGGTGAACCAAACGATTCAATTCGAAACGTGATTCGCCATGAGGGGGCTTTTGTTCTTACCAATCCTCCATATTTGGCCAAAAATTCAGCGAAGCGAATGAAATCACCGATGGTTGAATACTTTCAACCAGAAAACATTACTGGAATCGATACCTGGCGATTGAACGTTCTCGATGACTTGTTCAAATTGGCCATCGAGCAAACCTTGGCCAATTACGACGACTCCATCTGGATCGTCCCGGAGTCCAGCATCCAAGACCTTGAAGAACTGCCGCATTGGAAGCAACGCCTTCACTCGGTGACTATCCTCGAGGACAATCCATTCAACGATACGGAACATCCCGTTTGCGTGATGATTTTTTCTGCTTCAAACCCTCTGAATGAAGTATGGAAAAACGACACCTTCCTTGGTTTTTACAACGACTTAAGGTGGCTTCATCAGCAGACAGCGAACGGCCCAACGCACCTGACGCCGATGAAATTTAACGTGGCCGAGGGGAACCTTGGATACCGTGCGGTTGATGGCACCAAAGGCGACGGTTCCATGCGCATCAAGTTTTGTCGAGGAGATGAATTGGGGTACGCTCGAACCAACATCAAAGTGAGCAGTCGACACCTTACCTACATCAAGACAGGGTTAGAGGGCGCTCTTCTTGACAAGGTGATCATTGAAGCAAATCACCTCATTGACGTCTATCGGAAAACAACCCACGATGTCTTCTTGACCGCCTTCATGGGGAACACAAAGACAGGCGAGCGACGACGGCGTTTGGATTACAAACTTGCCCGGCGGATTTTCAATCAAGCCCTTCAAAACCAATCGTGAACGAAGCGAAATATAGGGAAAGGGGATAAAATCTCAGTACAATACTGTTAAATCGCATAGTTTCACGCATGTGAACGATGTCTACGTTGCGACGAACCTCACCAGCCCTATTGCTAACCGCTCTTTTGCTTGCAGCAATCACCCCCCTAACCACCGTTTCTGCTGTACCTACAGAAGCCTCCGAGTATTACTACGGTGTGGAATACGACTGGACAAGCCTTGACAGTGATTTGCAAAACGTCACTGGATTGGACATCCAAGAACTGTTCTCAGAAATCATGGAAGACGCTGACGGCGCAGGGTTCAACCTCGACCTTGGTCAGTTGACCACGGGTTCCTCAAACGTCTACATTCACCAAACCGAAGATATCTCGGTTCAGACCATCCAAGACCTGGACGGCAACGACGTGCAAGTTTGGAGCCGCACCAGCGATGTGGTGCTCCGCCACGGTCTTCTTTCCAACGCTGTCATCATGACGGACTGGACAGAAACCACCTTTGGCAGCGACCCAACGGGCTTTGACATCGACGTCATTGCCGAAGCAGAAAACGTTCTGACGGTTGACATGCTCTATACGGAGTACCTCAACGACCAATATCAACTTCTTGGAGCAGACATGGATTTCGATATGATGATCTCCAACGACATGAACCTCGGAATCGACATTATGGTCGAGGGCGGTGGCGAGCAGTTGAACATTGATTTCGACACCGGCATGGATGTCAGCTATTCCATCGCCTCTTTGGCAGAATGGCGCTTGGGCGCACCCAGCCCGATTTACGTTGAGGCGGCTGCCAACGACAACACGGATTGGGACTGTATCGACGACCCATCCGATGTCGGCGTATACGGAGAAGGCGGCGAAGTAGAAGTCGAAGATTTGTGCGGAATGCTTGATGGCACCTACATCGGTTCAGCCGATTACAACGTCTACCTCACTGGCCTGCCAATGGAAGAGTTTGGATTTGATGAAGGCCAATTCGATATCAGCATCAGCGACGAACTCACCAACGAAGGCGACTACGAAGGCGAGGCCAACATGGAAGATGTCAACTTCAACATGCGCTCGGACGAGACCTTGGAAGTTGACCTCGGCGACGGCACGGTCATCGATGCCACGCCCTGTGACACATGCCCCCCTGGAAACCCAGTCATGTTCATCATGATGGGCAACGTCATTACCCACGCCAGCGAATCCTTTGGCGAGGCGGTTGCAGAAGACTTTGAGGCAGAACTCGAAGATTCCTTCGCAGACATTTTCGAGAACATCTTCGGTGGAGACGCCGAGGAAGTGGATTACGATGACGGAGAGGCAGGCTGGTTCATGTGCGACGACGGCGAGATGATCGAAAAGTGGTACGTGAACGACGGCTCCGAAGACTGCATGGACGGTTCGGACGAAGACGACTTCTTCCTCCGAGGCAACACAGGGGAAGATTGGGAAACGGGTGTGGATTATTACGGATTCAGCGGCCGCGTTGATATCGCCACCCTTGGATTCGAAACTTCAGCCAGCATCATGTGCTTTTACGACGAAGAGTATCAAGAATTGACCATCGAAAACGTGAACGACGGCTGGGACGATTGTGATGACGGCTCGGATGAATACGACAACGGCCACATCGAGACCTATGTCTGTTTGGACGGCTCAGAGATCTCCTTTGAACTTGTGAACGATGGAAGCAGCGATTGCGCAGACGCTTCGGATGAACCGGCCGACAACGAAGGCGATTGGTTCATGTGTGAAAATTATGACCAGATTCCATGGCAGTACATCAACGACGGCACGCAGCATTGCGAGGATGGCGATGATGAGCACGAAACTCGCCAGTCAGGTAATTTCTACTGCGATGACTACACCACGAACCTGGACTTTACCCTCGTTAACGACGGTACGGCCGACTGCGCAGACGGCAAAGACGAAGGGGAAGCCATTTTCTTCATGATGGACGCTTACATGAACGACGGCCAAGGCACCGCGCTTGCCTCGTTGGATGATGTTATAGCGTGTGCGGGATGGAACTGCGATGTTACGATCAGCGTCGACTCTGGCTACATCTCGGTTGAGACCGAAGTCCCAGCCGACAAGGAATATGGTGAGAACACGATGTGCGTCGGTGGAAGCATGACTGCTCCTGACGGCACCTTGCTGGTCTCCGCTGATGAAAACTGTGAATCGGAATGGATCGGACCAGAAATCTGGGAGACCAACATGAACAACGGGGGCGACAACACCCTCGATGTAACGGCCAGTGCCGGTACGGAGGGCGATTCCTACGACGATATCACGATGCATTGGGCTGTTTCTGATGCCGACAACGCGATCCTCGATCAGGGTAGTGTTGCGTTTAATGACGAATCCGAGGTGTCCACTGAGAACTACGTCGACATTGCTGGTGAGGGCGAATACTGCCTCTCCGTCGAATTGGTGGAGAACGGCAAAACCGAACCCTTTGACACCTACGAAGACTGCATGACCGTTGAAGACGGCCCCGAGGTCAGCGACAAAATCATGACCATCGGTGAAGCGCTTGCTGAATCAGGTCTTGGA
>Ga0208277_1001281_pt1 | contig 14698 bp, 16 predicted proteins | sample ETNtaG_5_FD_185782 | JGI IMG/M metagenome (GOLD analysis project Ga0208277, IMG submission 185782) | Marine microbial and viral communities from oxygen minimum zone, Eastern Pacific Ocean - ETNP201406SV205 (SPAdes) (version 2) | ecosystem: Environmental > Aquatic > Marine > Oceanic ...
AGATCCAACTAATGGACCGGCAATAGCACTGGGCACTTCTGAGGCCACTCTTCTTGATTTAGTTGGCGCTTACGCAACTATTTTAAATAACGGCACTAAGGTCGAGCCATTCGGTTGGGAGAAGTTACAACTAAAAAAGAATAAAAATGAGATCCTGATGGGCAAATCAGAAAGACCCAATATGAAAGTAATCAACCAAGAAACTGCTCAGGATTTAATTTTTATGATGTCAGAAGTGACAAAAAATGGAACGGGCAAAAGAGCTAAATTTCCTGATTGGGAAATAGCTGGAAAAACTGGCACATCACAATCGGCACGTGATGCCTGGTTTATAGGATTCTCAAAGTATTATATTGCCGGTGTCTGGATAGGCTATGATAATAATACACCACTTCAAGGAGTTACCGGAGGAGGATTACCCGCTGATATTTGGCGTAATATTATGGAGGAAATTCACTCAGACCTAACACCAACACCACTCGTGGCAAATAGGCAGAACTGGAATTCAGGTAAGAATATAAGCAATATGGTTGGTGAGCCATCTTCGTTAGGAACAATACTTGGAAAATTTTTTAATAATCTTTTTTAAACCGAATTAAATAGAATTTTGCAAATCTTCCATTACCTTCTCAATATTACCACGGCGTTTGTCTAACATGGCACCTATTTCGGTTCTTTCAGATAAAAGCATATTTATTCCTTCGATAAACATATTGAAGAAAAGCAATCTGCCAGATCTGTTTGAAACCAGAAATGAGACGGTAAATGGCTCCCATCCTTTAAGGTGAGCCAATGTTTCTACTTCAAAAAAACTTTTGACCGGACGTGATTTTTGAACCACGATTTTGCCGCCAATAAACTCTCTAAACCGCCGACCATATTTATGCGAAACATAAACAGAATAAACTTTTGTGAACCTTTTCATTTGGGATTTTGAAAGAGCTCTCGCATCATTTCCCAATGCATACCGAGCAATTGTTGGCACATCTGCATACGATTTAAAAATATTTTCGAATTGCCTTACCATCACTGATTCTGAACTACCAGATGAGATGACCGCGTTAATATCAGCAACCAAATTTGTAACCAAAACTTCTGCATCTTTTGCATCTGCAGCCCATCCAAAGGTGGCTGTCCCCACAGCAGCTAATATTGTTGTTGAAAACAAAAAACGACGCCTGCCAATCATATTCCTAATCATCCATCTCATCGTAGGGATCAGAGTACACTTCAGAAATTTCTGGGTTAAGCCGAAAACGGCGCCCTTGAAGATAGGCTAGTTTCGTCTGAGAATAACTATCCGCACTGTCGTATAGAACGCTGTCGATTGTTGACCCCAAAGCTGCTCTATTCCCTAAAACATTGCCAACATTAGCAGTTGTCCTCAAGCGAGACTGCCACGGATTGAGAACAAAGCCCACCGGGTTCAATACCAAATCAGCCACTTTTCCCAAGGCGTCCCTTTCTGTTGAAGGACCTAGAAAAATTATTTCAACGTAATCACCTTCGGAAACTCCCCATCTGTGCAAAGTTTCACCAAAATCTGTCCCTCGGGCATTTATTCCAAATTTTTCAGATGGGTCAAATACCCCGGCAATTCCTATTGTGGAGTTAATCAAAAACTGGCCAGTTGTTTTACTTACATTGCCAATATCACCTTGAAGTGTGTAGTTCACTAAATCTTTTGGCAGCCCCCAATTTTCAGAAAAGTTTGAAATAGCATTCCTAGGCTTTTCGCCAAAAACTTTTGAGTACGCCTTAGAAGATGGCCTCAAAACTTTTTTATCAATGGCTTTATTAATCTCATGACTTTTTCGATTAACATTCTCATAAGGATCATCGTAATTTCCTAATTTGAAACTTGGAGAACAGGCAGACAAGATAAATAATGGGAGGATGAAAAAGAGTATTGATTTGTACAAAAGTTTCATAATTGAACATATACATCCAAATATATGATAGTCTAGATCTTAGAATAAAATTTAGTTTTGGAATTTAGATTTTCATACCTAGAAAAAAGCTCTATTAAAAATTTAAAAAAATTTATTTTCTGCTACTATCAAAATTATTATAAATGGAAAAAATGTTTCAAACTGAAGAATGGGATCTAACATGACGGGAATTTATGAAAAAAAACTAGCTGAAGAAGGCATCACGTTACCAGATGCTCCTGCTCCTGCAGCCAATTACGTTCCCTATGTTCTGGTCGGAAACGTGCTCTATGTTTCCGGTCAAATCTCACAAAATGCGAGTGGGCTGATCTTAGGAAAATTAGGCGAAAGCATGACAATAGATCAAGGCGCGGAGGCAGCAAAGTTCTGCGCTATAAATCTTTTGGCTCAGGTTAAATCAGCCTGTGCGGGAGATCTAGATAAGTTGGTGCGTGTTGTAAAGCTTACTGGTTTTGTAAATTCTATGCCTGACTTTACTCAACAGCCTCAGGTCATCAATGGAGCCTCAGATCTTATGGGAAAAGTACTTGGTGACGCAGGAAAGCATGCGCGAGTTGCAGTGTCTGCCAATTCATTACCTCTTGGTGTTGCTGTCGAGATAGACGGTATCTTCCAAATAGCCTAGCAGCTTGACTACATCAAAAGCTATTAATCTGGACGTAGGAATACGTTAGATAAAAAAATTGAAAGTTCCCCTGGCAGGATTAGTTCTTTTTAAGGCGTTAGAATGAGAATTCGTAATTATTTACAGGCATATGTCGGATAACTCTGTCAGCATAAAAGTTATAAACTCTATTTCCGAATTAAATCGGGAAGAATGGGATAGATGTGCAACATCTCGTTCAACTGATAGTTTTGTTGAAATTGACGATCCATTCACAAGCTATGATTTTTTGAATGCTTTAGAAAAAAGTAAATCTGTTGGGAAAAATACCGGCTGGTTGCCGTATCATTTAGCGGCAATATCAGAAAATAAATTAGTTGGAGCCGTTCCTCTATATTTGAAATCTAATTCACAGGGCGAATATATTTTTGATCATAATTGGGCACATGCTTTCGAACGTGCTGGTGGCCGCTACTATCCAAAGCTTCAAATCTCAATACCATTCACACCAGTCACAGGACGACGGCTTCTAGTATCAGAAAATGCTCCTAGTCATACTAATTCTTTATTGCTTAAGAGTGCTATCGAACTGTGTAAGCAAAATAAATTATCAAGCCTTCATGCAACCTTTTGTAGTAAGCAAGAATTTGAACTGGGCCAGCAACTTGGGATGCTTGGCCGGGTTTCACAACAATTCCATTGGCTAAACGACGGATACAGTAATTTTGATGACTTTTTAAGCGCATTATCTTCCCGGAAAAGGAAAAATATCAATAAAGAACGCGCAAAAGCAAACGATTTTGGTGGGCAAATCGAAATTTTAACAGGAACAGAAATCAAAAAAGATCATTGGAATTGCTTTTGGGAGTTTTATCAAGACACAGGCAATAAAAAATGGGGAATACCATATTTAACAAGACAATTTTTTGATCAAATTCATGAAACTATGCGGCCAAAAATACTTCTGATATTAGCAAAAAAAGATGGTAAATATATTGCCGGTGCTTTAAATTTCATTGGTTCGGATACTCTTTTTGGGCGATATTGGGGTTGTATCGAAGATTATCCCTTTCTGCATTTCGAGATTTGTTACTACAGAGCGATTGAATTTGCCATAGCTAACGGTCTAAATAAAGTAGAGGCTGGAGCTCAAGGAGAGCATAAAATAGCCCGGGGTTATGTTCCAACAGAAACATTTTCTTTACACTGGATAGGTGAAGAAAGTTTCAGCAAAGCTGTTGAAGAGTACTTAATTTCAGAGAAAGGTGCTGTGAAACAAGATATCAAAATACTATCTCAATTTACGCCATTTAAAAAAGGAGAGAATAAAAATGATTGAAGATTTAGAAAATCTCACGAAAAACGGATGGGAAAAAAGCGCTGATGGCGTTGCAATTAAAAAAACCTTTATTTTTCCCGATTTCATTGAAGCATTAGGTTGGATGGTAAAAGCTGGGGTTTGTGCTGAAAAACTTAACCATCACCCTGAGTGGAGTAATGTTTACAAAACTGTAGATGTTTTATTAACCACCCACGACGAAGGATCCATAACAATTTTGGATATTAAATTAGCTCAGAAAATGGATAAGCTCTACGAGTCTTGAAGTTTTAACAATACAGCTTCAGCGCTCGACCCAGTCACAACACCAGAGGCGTCATCCAGATAGGCGTAAACGATTTCTTGATTATCTACAATAAAAGCACAACGTTTTGACCTATTAAAAAAACCAATTGGAGGAACAGTAAATTCTGTCCCAATTGACTTGGTAAAATCACTAGCAGGATCGGCTAACATTTTTATACCTGCATCATTGGCTCCAGTAGTCTCACCCCATTTTGACATTACAAAAGGATCATTTACCGAGATGCAAATTATTTCATCCACCCCTTCGTTTTTTATAAGCGCGCTTTTTTCTATAAAACCGGGAAGGTGCTTGCTACTACAAGTATTTGTAAAGGCTCCAGGTAGAGCAAAAATTACCACTTTTTTTCCCTTTAATAGGTCGGTAAGTTCTATGTGTGAAACTCCATCAGATCCAAAGTAGGAAAGAGTTGCATTAGGTATTTTTTGCCCAACTGAGATTTTCATGTAAAGCCTTTAAAAATTTGTTATTTTAATCAAAACTACATATAGAATAAAATATAAAATTGGCTACTGAAAAATATGGGAATGACATGGCAACTACCATTGTTATAGGCGCTGGTCAGGCCGGTGCAGAAGTGGTCTCTAAGTTGAGAGACGAAGGTCATGAAGATCGCATTGTATTGATCGGACAAGAAGATTATCTGCCTTATCAGAGGCCACCTCTTTCAAAAAAATATATGGCAGGAGAAATGGCTTTGGAAAGGTTATTTCTTCGACCTAAAGAATTTTATCAGGACAAAAGCATTGAACTTCAAATTGGAAAATCGGCTCTTAAAATAGATCCAAATCAACAGAGAGTAGAATTTAGCGATGGTAGTCTAAAATATGATCATTTAGTACTTTCTACTGGCTCTAAGCCTCGCGAATTACCTCCTTATAATAGTCGCAAAATCAAAAATCTATTTACTATGCGAGATTTAAATGACGCGAATTCAATCGAAGCATTTATGAAAAGTGGAATGCGCTTATTGATTGTAGGAGGTGGTTATATCGGGTTGGAGGCGGCCGCAACTGCACGGAAATTTGGAGTTGATGTCACATTAGTTGAAATTGAAGAACGTATTTTAAAACGTGTCGCGGCCAAAGAAACCTCAGATTATATACGCTCACTACATATTTCAAATGGAGTTAAGATAAAAGAAGCTATTGGTTTGGATAAATTGGAAATAGTTGGTGAAAAAGTTGTGAACGCCTCATTAACAGATGATTCAGATATAAATGTTGATTTTGTGATTGTTGGAATAGGTATTACTCCAAATACCGATTTGGCCGAGGGTGCAAATTTAAAAATCAATAACGGCATACTTATTAATGAAAAGTGTCAAACTTCAGTTTCGAATATATACGCTGCCGGCGATTGCACTTCTTTTAAGTACAAAAATACCTTGGTAAGGTTGGAAAGCGTTGGAAATGCTATAGATCAGGCAACGACAGTGGCGCAAAACATTATGAAGCAAAATACAAGTTACACTCCCAAACCTTGGTTTTGGTCTGACCAGTACGATTTAAAATTGCAAATCGCAGGCTTAAACACTGGGTACGACGAGGTTGTTGTCAGAAAAGGCGAAAGCAGGCAAGTATCTCATTGGTATTATAAGGGCCAGAGTTTACTGGCTGTAGATGCGCTTAACGATCCGCGTTGTTATATGATTGGCAAACGGTTAATCGAAGCAAATAAATCACCATCAAAAAATCAATTAAGAGATGAAAATTTCAATTTAAAAGTTTTATTAAAATAGTGCGTATTATCGGCGGTATTAATAAAGGAAGAAATTTAGTCGGCCTTGGTAAAGGGGACCCGTCAGCACACTTGAGACCAACAAGTGACCGTGTCAGAGAGTCCATCTTTAATCTCATAATTGGTGGAAGATTTGGCAATAAATTAGAAAATTGCTGCACACTAGATCTTTTTGCTGGGACTGGGGCTTTGGGTCTAGAAGCTCTATCGCGCGGCGCAAAATCAGTTGTATTTATTGATAACGGGCAACATGCCATACAACTTTTAAAAAAAAATATCTCTATTTGTGATGTGGAAAATAAAGCTAAGGTTATTAGAGCAGACGCCACAAAAAAGCTCCCAACATTATTTAAAGATAGTTTTGATCTAGTCTTTATTGATCCTCCTTATGGAAAGGGCTTAGGACAACAAGCTCTAAAAATTCTTGAAAAATGCGAGCTTCTAAACAATGAAACTTTAATTATTTTGGAAGAGGGCCAGCAAATAAACTCTTTTGAAAGTTTTTCGATCCAAGATTGCCGTAGATACGGGGGTAGCTATGCCCACTTTTTAACTCCAAACATGCTGCAACGGTTTGCTTAGTAAGTTGGATGAAACCTATTTTTGGGAGAAAGCGTAAAAATTTCGCACCCGTCCTTGGTTACGCCAATAGAGTGTTCAAATTGCGCTGACAATGCTTTATCGCGAGTTACAGCTGTCCAACCATCAGACAAAAGTTTAGTTTCAGGCCTTCCTAAATTAACCATTGGCTCAATAGTGAAAAACATACCCTCTTCCAATCGAGTGCCTGTACCTGGCCTACCATAATGCAAAACATTTGGAGGGGCATGAAAAACCCGACCTAAGCCATGTCCACAAAAATCTCTTACGACAGACATTCGGTTTTTTTCTACAAAGTCCTGAATTGCATAACCTATGTCTCCAAAAGTAGCCCCTGGCTTAACAGCTTCTATTCCCTTGAATAGAGCATCATGTGTAACTTCTATTAAACGCTCCGCTTTTCGAGTTAAATTACCCGCAACAAACATTCGAGAAGTATCCCCATACCAGCCTTCATAAATAACTGTGACATCTATGTTTAAAATATCGCCATCTTTCAATTTTTTATCGGAAGGAATCCCATGGCAAACTACATGATTGATACTGATACAACTCGCATGTTCGTAGCCTTTATATCCTATGGTTGCCGATATGGCACCAAACTGATTGACTTTATCTTCAATAATTTTATCAATTTCAGCCGTGGATTGGCCAGGATAAACAAATTCACCAATTTCATCTAAAATTTGTGCGGCCAGTCTTCCAGCCTTATGCATTCCTAAAAAATCATTTTTTGAGTACAGGTCGATCCCGTCCTTTGTAAGACCTACACCATTAATTTTTTTCACTCTGAATTTCCTTTAAAAAGATACTTTCGAAATAGATTGAATTCAAATTTCGACCACAATAGGTTTTCCTAATCTAACTCCAAATCTTGTTACCTGCGTATCATAGCAAATCAACTCAACACCAGATTTCAACGCCGCCTTGATATTGGCATTATATATAATATCCAAATCAGCAGCAATACGTACACGATTAACATCTTTTCGCATACATAAAAATAAAAGAACCGCTTTATGTCCAGATGTCACCATTTTTGAGAGATCCTCTAAATGCTTACTCCCTCTTTTTGTTATTGTGTCCGGGAATTCTGCTAAGCCTTTTTCTCTCATCAAAGTTACACTTTTTATCTCTAAATAAGTTTGTTGGCTCGGCGACGTTAATAGAAAGTCAATTCTGCTGTTATCACTATATTTTACTTCTGGTTTAAAGCTCCAGTAGCTTAGCTCAGGAATTTCTTTTTTTTCTAAGGCTTCTTTGATCACGATATTGGCGATGCTAGTATCGATGCAGATCATTTGATTTTTATGTTCAACCAAACGCCAACCATATTTTAATTTTTTTTTAGGGTCGTTATTTGGTTCCAGCCAAACTGTAGTACCTCCTGTTGCTAAACCCATCATCGAACCAGGATTGGGACAGTGAGCAATTACTTCTGTTCCGTCCTCTAAAATAACATCAGCCAAAAACCTTTTGTAGCGTTTGAGTAATTTACCTTTGATGAGATTAGTTTTAAATTGCATACCGAAAATATATGTTTCCACGGATGGAATGTTAAGGATAAATCATGGAACAACCGACAGCCTCTATGCTCGTAATTGGGGATGAGCTTCTTTCTGGAAGAACTCAGGACGCAAACATGCATCATTTAGCAAATAAATTGACTGAAATAGGAATAAACTTATCTGAGGCACGTTTTATAAGGGATGATGCTGCGGTCATTGTGTCCAATATCGTCGAATTGAGCACAAAATTTGATTATTTATTTACGTCTGGTGGAATAGGACCAACTCATGATGACATTACAACAGATTGTGTTGCCGAAGCTTTTGGAAGACAAGTCTCAGTTCGATCTGACGCTTTTAACATCTTAAAAAAATATTATGATGGAAAAGGAATAGAACTAAATGAAGCAAGGCTTCGGATGGCTAGAATTCCAGAAAAAGCAGACTTGATTGAAAATCTAATTTCTGGAGCTCCTGGTTACATAATCGAGAATGTATATGTAATGGCAGGTGTCCCAAGAATATTTCAATCCATGCTGCAAACAGTTTTACCAAATCTAAAAAAAGGAACCCCTACATTATCAATCTCGATTAAACTATATAAAGGTGAAGGCGATATAGCTTTGGAACTGGAACAAATAGTAAAAGCATTCAGTAAGTTAACTTTTGGATCATACCCTTTTAATGAAAACGGAATTCATGGCACAAATATAGTTATCAGAGGAAAAGATAAAAAACTGATGATAAAGGCCGAAGAAAAAGTCCGCACTATCGCATGAAATTTAAAACTAACCAAAGCGAATTTTTGAAATTTCTTGAGGATACTTGGCCACCTGAACAGGTTACTCACTTTGACGATTGGACAATACGTATCAGTGATGGAGCCGGAAAGCGAGCATCAGCAATTAGTTTAGAGGGAACTTGGGAAGAAAATTCTTTCAGAAAATTAAAAGACCTTTTAAGAAAATTAGGTAAATCTGAAATCTTTATGATTTACCAATCAGGAAGTTTATTAGAAAAAGAGTTGAACAAACTGAAATATCAAGTTTTTGATAAAAGTTATATTTTTGAAATTCCTGTAACTAAGCTAATAAAAAATAAGCCACCACCAATCAGTATGTTTTCGATTTGGCCCCCGCTACATATCCAAAAAGAGCTCTGGAACTCTAACGGTATTGGCTGGCAAAGACAGTCTGTAATGAATAGAGTAAGTCAAATTAAAACAAGTATCCTAGGGCGTTGGAGTGATAATCCAGTCGCATCAGCATTTATAGCAAAGAGTGGAAACGTGGCATTTCTCCACGCACTTGTCGTTGATGAAAACTTTAGACAACAGGGCGTGGCGCGGGCATTAATGCAGCATGCCGGACAGTGGGCAGAAAAACATAGTTGTGCAAAATTAATGGTAGTGACAACAGAAGCAAATGTTGCTGCTACTAGTCTTTACACTTCACTTGAGTTCCAACTTGTGAATAAATATCACTATCGTATTCCAGAGGCCTAAATATGAAAGCTAAAGATCTTACAACATCGTTAAATTTGCCGCCGGTCGATCCTCTTCCCGAAGGGATCCAAAAATATTTTAGTGCATGCCAAGACAAGCTTGGTCTTGTTCCAAACGTTTTGAAAGCTCATTCGTTTAATATCGATAAATTAAATGCCTTCACTGGCTTATATAATGAATTAATGTTGGCAAACAGTAATTTATCAAAATTAGAAAGAGAAATGATAGCCGTCGTTGTCTCATCAATCAACCGATGTTTTTACTGTCTAACAGCTCATGGCGCCGCCGTAAGAGAGTTGTCTGGTGACCCAATACTTGGTGAAAAGCTAGTAATGAATTATAGAACGGCAGATTTAGATCCTCGTTGCAGGGCCATGCTAGAGTTTGCTGAAAAAGTCACACTTGAAAGCCATAAGATTGATGAAACTGACCGCCAAAATTTACGAGATGTAGGTTTTAACGATGCTGATATTTGGGACATAACCAATATTATTGCTTTCTTTAATATGAGCAACCGCGTAGCAAGCGCCTTGAATATGAAACCTAACGATGATTACCACTCAAAAGATCGTTAAATTATTTTCTAATACATTGGCTAGTTTAGTGTGTTTGATGAGCACTTATGTCTTTGCCCTTGAATTGCCTTATTCAGCAAGATTAGTCCTCTCTGATGAGACTGATGTTAAAAATATTTCTGTAGAAATTTCTGCTTGGGATAGAGAGAAAGGCATATCTAGGCTCGATTTCAGGGGTAGAACCACAACCAAAGTTTTTCAGATCGATGGCACGTCATTAACACTAGATCAGATGTTGCAACCGATAATTACACATTTAAATGATAAGCAATTTAGCATTGAGCTTTATTGCAATACTAACGTGTGTGGTGGTTTCAATTTTCGTAAAAAACTTACTGTTTCTAACCCGCCCTTTATGCTTGTTAACGTTGCTAATTATTCAGTAATAACAGCTGTAAAAAATAGCTCTGCTATTTCTTTAGTTGCAAGCAAACTTGGCAATACAATTTATTTACAAATTCTATCGATTGGAACGACGGATAATGACTTAATTTTGCAAGACCAAGAACCCTTGAAAGATAACTACAGCTCTAAATTAAAGGAAGACGGCGCCATTGTGCTGGATGATTTAATTTATCGAAGTGGATCTGCTGATTTGGGCCCAGGCCCTTTTGAGAGCTTATCAGCTTTGGCAAATTTCTTAAAAGGTACGCCTAGTTCTTCAATTATATTAGTTGGACACAGCGACGCTATTGGAGAATTAAGAAAAAATATAGAATTATCTAGAAACCGTGCACAAGCAGTAGTAGATAGATTGATCAAAGACTATGGCATTGACCAAAGTAGAATATCAGCCCAGGGAATTGGCTTTCTTTCGCCAAAAACTAACAACTCAACAGAAAAATCTAGGAAGAAAAACAGGCGTGTCGAAGCAATTTTAATTATGCCGTAAGCAACTTATGATTTTTTTAAAGTTTGATTATAAAGAAAGAGCTAGCCTTACACCTTGATCAACGGCTCGCTTGGCATCAAGCTCAGAAGCAACATCTGCCCCTCCTATAATATGTACAGCTTTGCCCTTTTTCATCAAGTCATCAGCTAAACTGCGTTCACTTTCTTGACCTGCACATATAACGATTGTATCAGCAGCCACCAATCTTGGGTTTTCACGTGTTTCTCCTTCAGAAACCATAATACCGTGTTTGTTTATTTCCTCGTAGTTTAAGTTTCCAATCATTTGAACGTTTTTCATCTTGAGGGCACTACGATGAATCCAACCAGTAGTTTTCCCTAAATTCCGACCAAGTTTTTGCTTTTTCCGTTGCATCAATATAACCTGTCGTGAGGCTTCTTCTGGTCTTGGTCCGCTTTCTGCCAATCCTCCCGCTGTTAGCTCTGGGTCCCCTACACCCCATTCTTTCATCCAATCAGGAATTTCTATTTGCTTAAAGTCACTTCTACTTTCATGAACTAGGTATTCGGATACGTCAAAACCAATGCCGCCAGCTCCAACAACAGCAACTTTTTGACCAATTTTTCTCCCACCCTTTAATACTTCCGTATAACTCAAGACGTTGTTTTCTTGCTGACCCTTAATCTTTGGATCACGCGGAATAACACCTGTAGCAACGATGACTTCGTCGAACTCTATAACATCTGTGGAGGTAACTGTTTTGCCTAATCTAACATCCACCCCACTGCTCTTCAGCATCTCCTCAAACCAATCCACCAGCCCCCAAAACTCTTCTTTGCCAGGCACCATTTTAGCCAAATTAAGTTGTCCACCAATTGCCTGAGCCTTTTCAAATAAAGTCACTGCATGTCCGCGCTGTGCAGCTTCGACAGCTGCGGACATACCCGCTGGCCCTGCACCAATAACTGCAACTGACTTTTTATTTAATGCCTTGGTGCTAACTAACTCTGTTTCAAAGCAGGCCTTTGGATTTACAAGACATGAACTAATTTTACCACTAAAGGTGTGATCTAGGCAGGCTTGGTTGCACGCAATACATGGTGCAATCTTTTTTTCGTTACCCGATATTGCTTTTTTAATAAAATTTGGGTCAGCCAAAAAAGGGCGGGCCATACTAACCATATCAGCACAGCCAGCTTCTAAAACTTCCTCAGCCACGTTGGGAGTATTTATTCTGTTTGAAGTTATGATTGGGATAGACACCTTACCCATCAGTTTTTTTGTAACCCATGCAAAAGCAGCACGCGGAACAGATGTAGCTATGGTGGGTATTCTAGCTTCATGCCAGCCAATACCCGTATTAATAATTGTAGCGCCAGCTTTCTCAACCTCTTTGGCCAGCAGTACAACTTCATTATGAGTTGACCCATCTGGGATTAAATCAATCATAGACAATCTAAAAATTAATATAAAATCATGGCCTACAGCTTCTCGGACACGCGCCACAATTTCAACTGGTAACCGCATACGATTTTCATAACTTCCACCCCATTGGTCAGTCCTTTTATTTGTATGACGAACTAAAAACTGATTTAAAAAATATCCCTCTGACCCCATAATTTCTATTCCATCGTACCCAGCATCGCGTGATCGGCAAGCGGTTGTTACTATGTCATTGATTTGCTTTTCTATGCCCACTGCATCTAGTTCGGTGGGTACAAATGGTGAAATAGGCGACTTTATTGGAGATGGAGCAACGCAATTAGGCCCATAGGCATAACGTCCAGCATGTAAAATTTGCATTGCAATTTTACCACCTGAGTTGTGCACACGATCTGTTACAATTTTATGATTAGCAACATCATTTGCATCAAATAAACCTGCAGCTCCAGGGAAAACCCCACCCTCAATATTTGGTGCTATTCCACCGGTGACCATTAGAGCAACTTCACCACGAGCTCTAGTTGCATAAAACTCTGCAACTCTGTTCCAATCTTTAGTTTCCTCTAGGTTCGTATGCATTGAGCCCATGAGGGCTCTATTTTTCAGCGTTGTAAAACCTAAATCTAGTGGTTTTAACAAATGTGGGAAGTTAGTTCTCATTTTATAAACTCTTTTTGCCACTTAACGTCTGCCTACTTCAGACTTTAAAAAAGTTTCAAATAAAACGCAGCGTAACAGGAGCTTTAAATTATACACAAAAAAAAGAATATTAAAATATCAAAGGCCGTTTTTTCGGTCTTGGAATAGGATCTACGCGATCGTGAAAGTTTGCCTTGTCCAAGGACAGATTTTCAGGAACTGTGAAAGAAGGTCGTTTTTTCGGTCTCAAAACAGGATCTACGCTTTCGTAAATATTTACCTTTACCGAAGACGGACTTTTTGGGACTTTAACAGATAGCAAAATAGAGTTTAGGTAAGCTTTTGCTCTAAAATTAGGTAAATTTCTGCCTTTTGGGACATAATATTTTGCCATAAAAATATAGTTTTCTTTAACTTTTAGGATACGCAGAGATTTTTCATCAACCATTGGGTTTAAGTGATCATACTTTTGAAAACTAGCGAGTGAATTATTTAATTTTTCTTCAGAAAAGAAACCTGCACTTTGAGTTTGGCCCAAATTCAAATAAGTTAATGTTACTAGTGATTTATTATTGGTATGAGGATTACAATTGGAAAAGAACACAACACCGTAACCCTCCCTTTCTGACTTTAGTTCTTTTATTTGGCAAAGACCCGGGGGAACATTTCCAGATATTCCAGATTTAAACTTAAATTCTGAAATTGAAACAATATTCTGAGATTGGCCTTGAAAGCCAAAATCACTAGCACAGCCAGATATAAAAATTAAAAGCGTGATGAGTAAAAATCGGTTCATTAAAATTAAGTCACAACCTTTTTGAATTCATTACTTTGTTTCTTTAACCCCAAAGGTTGGCAAAAAACTACCAAAATAAAAAAACGCCCAAAGAGAATAAATTAAAATTATAAAAATCGTAGAAACAATCAAAGCTACGCCCATAGCTTCAGATTGTGGATCTAGATATGTTAACCATAGTGCCATCCCATCTAGATTTCCGTGGATACCAAAAAAAACCAGAGAAACTGTATTTCCACCCCAATGGAGGCCAAATGCTAAAGCTATGTTTCCTGTATGGAGCGTGACAAGACAGAGTAAGCAACCTACTACAAAAGTATTAAAACAATAATACCATGCGTTAACCCCATATGACTGACTATCAAAGTGTAACAGACCGAAAATAAGAGAGGGACAAATAACAGCGTATAAATAGCTAGTACTTTTTGTCCAAATAGTTTGCAGCAAATAGCCTCTAAAAACCAGCTCTTCAGCAGCTGATTGAACAAAAATAAACAAAATTACTGGCAGAAGCCATTTAATCCAATCAGATAAAAACAAAACTTTATTCGATTCATAGTAAATATATTTGCTTACTGCTGGTATAAATTGGAGTATTGTTTCAATACCGATACCCAAAAATAGCATTGCAAGAAAACCTTTTAACAAAAGTTGCGAATCTAATTTACTGGAGGGCCCTAAAAGCACTTTCATTGGAAGATGATGAATAAAATTCATAGCTATCCAAACACCAATCCAAATGGGTATAAAAGTAAACAGCACAAAAAGCAGATTTAAGGGAGTTCTGCCTAAGCCACTAGAAAAGGAACAGATACTTGTGCTTGAACAAACCAAACCGATT
>Ga0208277_1001285_pt1 | contig 14676 bp, 15 predicted proteins | sample ETNtaG_5_FD_185782 | JGI IMG/M metagenome (GOLD analysis project Ga0208277, IMG submission 185782) | Marine microbial and viral communities from oxygen minimum zone, Eastern Pacific Ocean - ETNP201406SV205 (SPAdes) (version 2) | ecosystem: Environmental > Aquatic > Marine > Oceanic ...
AACAACCTAGTCATGAGTTTCGCAAGATGCACACATTTGTGCTGCATCCCTGGATGGCAACTTGTTTCAAACACTCAAACCGATGACAACTGGACTCCTGGAGGAGGAGATGACGGTGGAAGCAAGATGTTCTGCATCTGCCACTCCAGCAGATTCGACCCTACTGCAATTGAAGTAAACAGAAATGCAAACAGGTCAACAGGAGCATCTTTCGAATATCTTGGAATTAGAAGAGCCGGTGGACCTGCTCCGCTTGGATTACCAATTATTCCAATCATTATGAATGGAGATACCATTGAGGCGTCTTCAGATTACACGGGCTGGTTGACCTATTGCGACTGAGGCGATAATATGAGCACAATATTTTGGGTACTTTGGTTCTTTATCGCATTCATCATAGTTCTGATTGCGTTCACATTACGAAAAGAAAACGAAGAGATTCCTCGCAGGGAAATCCTACGTGCTGTTGAATCCAGTGGTAAAATGGGATTCGCCGAACGTGCATTCCTTTGGGTGTTTTCGTTCTTAGATACTAGATTCAGAATACAAGATTACTGGAACATGAGCAAGGGTGCATATTACAATATGCATAGACAGATGCCACTTACACACGCTGAGAAATACAAACTCAGAATCATATGGTATTGGTATCCTCTTTACTGTCTAGGAGGAATTTCCTTCCTTTCTTTCATCATCCTCGTAATTACAGGAACTGTTCTTGGAATCTATTATGTTCCTGGCGGAGAAGGCGATCCTTCCCCTGCTTATGCAAGCATGGAGTTCATCATGACTCAACTTCCATTCGGATACATCATTCGTGCAGTACACCACTGGGGAACTCACTTCATGGTAGCATCGGTATTCCTGCACATGTGTAGAGTATACTTTACTGGCGCATATAGAAACCCAAGAGAGTTGAATTGGTTAATCGGTGTAGCATTGATGGCGCTAACAATCGTCTTCGGTTACTCTGGATATCTACTCCCGTGGGATACATTGGCATATGGTGCAGCAGTTATTGGTATCAATCTTGCAAATGCTACTCCTCTTATTGGCAAGTACATCGCAACTCTACTGTTCTCCGGATCCTCGCTATCTCATAGAACAGTAACAAGAATGTACTTCATTCACGTATTCATATTACCAGTTATTGTTACAACTCTAATTATCATACATCTGTTTATTGTATGGGTTCAAGGAATTGCGGAGCCGCATTGATATAGGAGGGATAAGATTGGGATTAATAGATAATTTTGGTGCAGTAGCTTCTTCCTATATGGAGCAGAAACAGCAACTAGAATCCGCAGAGCAAAAGCGAAAGCGAACTCGTGAGGGTCATGGTTTCTGGCCTCATGAAGTACTCCGTGACACCTTAATTTTCGGATTCATGATTTGTGTTCTACTATTTTATGCGTGGTTAATTCCACCACCACTACATAGTGCAGCAGATCCTTTCGCACAAGCAGGTTTCGTATTCCCTGATTGGTACGTACTGTTCTCTTACGGATACCTAAGATGGGGGGAATATCTCCCTCAATTTGACGTACCTCTCGGACCGGTTGGAGATTTCTTCGGACAGCCATCATTCCCTTGGAACGCTGCATGGTGGGGAGCATTCTTAACAGGAATTCCAGTTGGAATTTTGGCTCTACCTCCATTCTTGGGCGGACGTGAAAAGAGACCTGTAGAAGACCCTTGGTTTGCAAGTGCAGGTGTAGTCTACCTTGCGCACATTTGGTTCATTTCAGTATTCTCAATCAATATTTTCTTAGAATTATACGGTAAGAACCGTAGTGATTACTGTAAATTAGATAGTCATGGAGATTTGCTATGTGGTACGAGAGATCCATGGATTGCTGACTTGTTCAACATGATACCCTGGGTTATGACTGGCATTCTGTTATGGATTATGATTTACTTCATTGCCAAATGGCTATTCAACAATGCATGGGGTGCTAGATTTACACCAGCTCATGGCAAGAAATTGATCATTGGAGCATTCATTGTTGCTACTGCCGCTAGTGTTGTCACTTACCCAGTGTATGATAACGGATTCTGGGATGCAAGAGGGCTTCTCACCATTTCTGATTATGAAAAATTGGAAGAAATGCGATCCCAACCAACCGATGTTCAAGTCAATGAGAGAACTGAATTCATGGATGAGCAAGGATTTGATGGCGACATAGTGCCAGCATCCGCCTGGATGGAGTGGAATATTTACCAACCCGCGAGATATTATCTCATAGACTTCTCAGATAACAACGGACATCAAGATTTAGATTCTAAAATCAATGGTGCGAATGGGATAGAAAATTACACAGCGGATGAGAAAATATGGTCAAGCGGAACCTTCACAATTACCGATGACTATTGGCCCGACGATAACGACTTCAAAACCGTCCCTGTCGATGCTACATGTGCTACAAGAGCCAGCGAGGTTCTGATAGATGGAGGAGACTCTACTTCAAGAATGATTCAATCTAGCCTAGTGATTACCGAGAGAAGCAGCGGAGATGTCGTAATAGACACCGATTGTAACACTGGTGAACTCGGAGTCGAACTTGATTCTGGCCTGTATGATTACGAATTCAAAGTCGAATCAACTGATGGGTTGAAGGCTAACAACACGGTCACAGTTGAGACATTATTCACCATCCAAGCATTCCAGCCCCTACTATTGTACGACGATGATGCTGGAAATGGACTAGCAGGAATGTCCGTCAATCTATCTAACTCAGTCGATCTTGCTCTAGAAGGAGACAATATGGGAGTAATTGTTAATCCAACATATCACACAAACCCATTGGCACTAGATGCAAAGTTGACTTATGCCATGTTCATCCCTTGTATTACTGCTGGTGCTATCACCTTCGTAGTTCTTCGAAATATGGCACGTGGATATGAATTTGAGATGAACAAATGTTACGGATGTGATCTTTGTGATGACGCATGTCCGGTTAGATTGTTCAATGCAGGTGACAAATTGAACATCATTTACAACTCTTGGAATAATGAGGACGATGGTGTCCCGCTTTACTCGTGTTTGACCTGTACTGCTTGTACTAACGCATGTCCTCAATTGGTTGACTATGACTCATATGTTGATATTCGCCGCTCTCTAATTGTTGGAGGCCCAGCAGCGGAGATTCCGCATACTGTACTTCAAGCTGTTTTAGCTGCTGAAGCAGAGGAGGAAAGCGATAGTGACTTCGTCTCAGTAGAAGACTATCCAATTGATTCAAACATCGGTTACTATCCAGGATGTGTCGACTATCTAGATCAAGAGATGGTCTTCAGCCACCTGAATGAAGGTTCGATGGACTTAGGTGAAACTACAACTGCTGCATTTACACTATTCGAGGAAATGGGAAGCGACGTTTCCTATCTCGGACGTGATTTCCTAAAGTGCTGTGGGCACGATCAGAAGTGGCAAGGTCTTGACGAAGTATTCGAGAAGTTGAAGGCTTACAACCAAAAGAAGATTGAAGCCTCTGGAATCGACACTCTAGTATCTTCTTGTGCAGAGTGTTTCAGAACATTTGCACGTGACTATGAACTTGAAGGCGTGAAAGTCATGCATACTACTGAATTCCTAATCGAGAATGGATTCGACATGGAAATGAAGGCTGAAGATGACCTGACCGTAACATATCACGACCCATGTAGGCTTGGTCGACAGATGGGGATCTATGAGGAACCGCGACAACTGGTTGCAGGAGTCGAGGGTGTCGAGTTAGTTGAGATGGAACATCATGGTGAAGACGCAATGTGCTGTGGAGTATCTAGCATGATGTCATGTAACGAAAATGCGAGAGCATTGAGAGTATCACGCATGGAAGAAATCCGTAACACTGGTGCTGACATGATGATTACATCCTGTCCAAAATGTGTATCACACTTTGAATGTTTGAAATTCGAAGGCGATGAAAGGCATGACATCGAAATTCTAGATGTCGTATCATTCTTAGCACGCCAAGTTGAAGCGAAGAAATCTCTTGCTGCAGATGCAACAACTCAAAGTTCTGTAGATTTATCAGTAGAAGCATAATCAAGCACTTGGATGAAAAATCGGGTCAAACTTGAAAAGTAGCAACCATAAATACTGTTCATGGACTATGATGGCCATACTCTACTTGAACTCAAGACTATGTGTAAAGACAGAGGTCTGAAGGTTAGTGGAAGCAAGGCAGAAGTTGTAATTAGATTGATGGAAGATGATGAATCAAAAGAACCTCAAACAACTTCGATCCCTCAACAAAACATACAATTGAATCAACAACAAATGTATGGCGGTCTACCTCAGCAAATTTTCATTACAAACAACACAACTAATGTTGTACAAATTACTGGATTTGGAATTGTCGGTTATGGGTTTTTCAGAGTAGTTATTGCCATGATGTTTAGCGAGTGGCAAGCAGAAGAATCATTTTTCGCACTCGTTATTGGCCTAGCATATATATTCGGAGGGATATTGTCGATTCAAGGATACAAAATTGGTTTGCAGGTCACTCTTTTGACACTATTGATTTCTGGAGCCTTATCACTTGCATACCATGATGAGGTCAGCCCATTATCAGTCGGATGGGGTATTTGGCCTGTTGAATTGTCCCTAACTTGCTCAGCATTCTGTATGTTAATCGTGGCAATGCCAATGCTAACTGCAGACCCGTCAAACTTCAAAGCAGGTTCTCCAAATTATCTCAGAACTATTTTTGACATGGTGGATACTGCTTCACCAATACCACTAATGTGGGGGGCGGAGAAAAAAGAAGTTGAAGCAAAGATTGTCATTAATTGTGCTCACTGTGGCTCACCATTGAAAGTACCTAGCGAGTACAAAGGTAGCGTTAAATGCCCTTCCTGTGGTGAAAGTTTTCAAGTTAAGTGATCAAGAAGAATCTTCTTCTTCCATTCCCCTAATTTCGTAGTTTGATGGGAATAGCGCTACGATAACTCCTGCTATCAAGAATCCAAGTCCCATACCGAATTTTTGTTGGACAAAAAGGAATTCAAGTGCGAATACCACTAGCAGTAAACCACCTATGTTCGAAACCCAAACTAAAGTTTTGAATGTTGAAAGAGAAACACCTGTTGTGTTCTCTCCTCTATTTGGACCGAATTCTCCTCCAAATCTCTGTGCACCTTCGTGTTCTGGTTGTTTTGACATATGATCACCTATCTATCATTGTAATAGCATCTGTTGGGCAAGCGAGTACGCAAAGACGACAACCTGTACATTCTTCTCGAATAATCTTGGCTTTTCTATTGCTAGGAACCTCAAGAAGTGGAGACGCCATATCCTTGAAATACAAATCAATTGCATCATCATCACAAACTATTGTACACTGATCACAGCCAATGCACAAGTTCTCTGTAACCCATGCAACTGTACCTTCGCCACCTTTGATTGTAGACCTTCTCTCACCTTTCTGCCTTGCAAGAGAAATTGCGATACGCTCCGCTTCAGCTTCGCGTCGCTTAGCCAAATCCTCACGAGAGGTCATTCAATTGCCTCCAAAGGGTACTCACATTCAAACTTCTCTACTGAAATATTCACTAACCAATCACCTAGGCAGTAAAATGCTCCAACCAATAATGGAGGATTCCATGCTGTTAATCCAGTCCATGGCACTTCGTTTGCCCAGGTCCAATTTGCGAGATATGTCCCCCACAATTCCATTAGTAAGGCAGCCCAAGCCATAGTTGCATACAGGGCCGGTTGCGGGCCCCATTTGGTGAAGGCTAGCACTAAAATTAGCAAAAATATACCAGATGTATCTCCACCGGTCCACAAACCATAAGCAACTAATGGAACAAAAGGAGCTAAACTTAGCATTGCATGTCTTGAAGGCAAATACTGACTAATTCTGCGTCCAGCATCAAACAAAAACCAATGACCAACTGGAACGAATAGAGGCATTAGACCACGCTGGTATTCGTAAATCAGCCATACCTCTGAAAAGAATAGTTCCATTGGTGTAGCAAATGCTAGTACTGTCAACATCTCGATTCTTTCTTTACGCTCTGCATTGTTGAATAACCAACCAAATAATCCAAGACACCAGATATTTACTGGCCATTCAGCATATTCCGCACTGACATAGAGCCCTATACCAATCGTCAATGCGTAAACTAAGACTCGCTGCATTAACAGATCACCATTATTGTAATTCGATTGATACCCCTTCTGAGCGCATTACGTCGATAACTGAATCGATTACATCATCGGGCAAATCTTCCGGTGCATATACTCCAGATTCAAACATATTCGGACGATCTAACCATGCAGTAACGCAGCATGCCGTTACAAGACCAGTAGTTCTAGCCATACTGGAATCACCATTCTTTCCTAAATCCTCGATTGTCCAAGTTCTTGTTTGATTACCGGATTTGACAAAGACTTCCATCCAAGTAAATTCGGGACGTGAATTATCCATCTTCCATGCACTGACAAGTTCCTCTGGATTCAATTCACTTTCCTGATATTTCTGAATATGCCCTGGCCAACGTACGGTATACTCTCCCATTTTTTTTGCTGGCATGCTGAGCAATGACCGTAATCCATCTGTCAAAAATGCGTCCATTTCCCTTCCATTGGCATCGATTGAATGTAAGTCACTAATCGCTTCAACCTGAACTTGATCTCCATTTTCGATAACCCTTGCAGGACGAGTATATTCTGCAATAACATCATGAGGAGAAAATGGAGCCATGTAAGACCATTCTCCATCAGGTTGTTGTGGGTTGCCACCAACCTTGATACTAACTTCATCTAAAGATTCGAGTTCCCGATAAGCCTTAGCAACCAACATATTGGAGAGACCAGGAGCGATTCCAACATCCCAGAGTATTGAGCTACTGACATTGTGTAGTCCATCAGGAGTTGATTCGCTAAATGAGAGATCTACAATTCTTTGACCCGTATCTTTGAGTAATTCTGTCATCCTATTACCCAATGACCCAGGTAACATGTTTACAATTACATCAGCAGCGCTATGGTCTGCAGAAAAAGCATCACCAAGATGAAAAATCGCTGAAGTATCTCTTTCGACTACATCGTAAAGGTGGACTTCCAATTTGGCTTCAACCAGCCTTCTGGTTACGAATGAGCCTACCAGCCCCCCACCTAAACAATGAACTCTCATACTAATTCCCCATCTGTTTTTGAGATTCTGCTCCCATCGCTAGCATAGACAATTCTGAAACCAAAGCATGCCAACCATGGGCATGCTCTCCAAATTGTTTTCCAACTTCACTGTAAGGTTTGAATTCTGCAGATGGTGAGTTTAGATTCTCCATTTCACCTTTCTTAGGATTGATTCGGTAAAACCAAGATGCTGCTTCACCATCAACCAAGTAAACCACCGGTTCTACTGGAGCACCTGTTTCTGTATTAAGAGCGGTAGGAACTCCTTCTTGAATTAGGAAATTTTCAACATCAACACCGCCTTTCGAGTACATCAATCGCTTGAATTTACGATTGGATAGGTTTAGCAATTCATCTCCACTTGTAACTGCCATTATTCCTAAACCATAGGTTCCTCTATCGTTTTTTATGAATGCTACAGGTTGCCGTTCAATACCTAATGACTCATATTTTGCAGTAATCCTTGCGAGAAATTCATCTACTTCTGAAGCTAAAATTTTCCTGCATGATTCTTTTTCCAAACATTTGTCTTGTGATACAAACCATGAGGTCATTAAGTGCCAAGAATCGATTCCTAGAATTTCAGAAATTTCATCAACGTAAGACTGTAAACATTCGTAATGTTCGCTCTTTCTCCTTCGCTGCCAACCCATATGAGGAGGAGGTGAGACTTGATGTGCACCAAGGCCTCCAACCATTCCTTCAGTCAAATCATTATTCAGTAAGACAAGACATGGTTTCTCTCCATCAACCAATAACTCATCTCCATTGACCTCAACTGGATCCAATCTTAATGGCCCAGTAATTCCGTCTAGAGAACCGTGATTCTCTAATTCTGGAGAGCCAACTGTGCATCTAAATCCTGCAATTTGAATTAAGCGTTTTATTGTTGCAACATTCTCAACATAGCCAGGATTTCTGGTGTGAGATTCTGGATATAGATGCACCCAAGTACATCCTTCATGCTTTCGATTTATGTGATTTTTTAGAAGTGCCGCTAAATGAGGTTCATCTTCTATGGAAGTATTGTTGAACCCTGCTGGAAAGTGGTTTGCATCAACAACTGCGACTTTCCATCCAGCATCCCTGATATCGACGCTTCCATAGATTGGTATAGGAACTTCACCTCTCTTTTTCACCATCCATTCGCTAATACGATCTCGATTTTCTTCGAGTCTTTGAGTCAAGTCGTGAACAAATGTCATCCAATCACCTCATCCAATAATGATGCTGCATCTCCGTGTTTGGGGTTTCGACCACCATCAATAATATGCATTGCCTCAAATAATCCCAAGCCTACTGCAATGTCAGGTTGCTTTAGCAACGCCTTTTCCATTGAAGGATGTCTAGCTGCAATACCCTCGACTCTTGATTGAAGTTCATTCAACACAGCGTCTATCATACGAGGAGATGTCGCTCTACCTGCAGGAAGTTTTGGTCGCCTAACTATTTCAGCAGGTAATTGTGTCAAATCTGCTGCTTTTCTTAGAGCCGCTTTCTCTTCTAAACTTGGTGGCAAACGCCAATCCATCGGTAATTTGTTTGCAGCTTCTCGATGACTTTGTCCCAAAAATGGTACTCTAACCTCTAAACCATGAGCCATTGAATGCCTATCTACGAGACGTAATTGGAAGTTAGATAATTGTCCATGATCCAATTCAAATTGCAAGAAATTCTCCAAACTACTGCAATGAGATTCTGGAGAATGGTCTTCTACCCACCACTCTGGGCCATTTAAGTTGGTCAAGTTGCAATTCAAATCATTCAAACGTGATTGTATCTCATCAGCATGGGCATTCAAATCTCTGTACCTTGGATAACCTGCATGAAGTTCATCTGCACCTTGACCACACAAACCAACTGTAACTGATTCTGACATTTTGGAAAATAGGGGTTGGAAGAAGAGTACAGTCAAATCTAGATCTTCACCATGCCAGGCTAAATCTGGCAACATTGAGTTGAACGAATCTTCTTCCAAGAGATACTGATTGTGTTCAAGGTCAAGGCTTGATGCTACTAATTCGGCTGCTTTCCAATCAGGGTTGTCTTCGCTTTCAGCAACAGTCCAACATGCTGGAACCGGTTGTTGTGCTCTCTGGGCAGCCTCACGTGCGACAGCACAAACTAAGCTAGAATCTAAACCTCCAGATAGGACAATACCTACAGGAACATCTGCCATCAAGCGGTCTTTCACACTCACTACAAATGATTCTAGTAATGCTTCAGGATCATTCCATGATTGTGCAGGTTTAACCTCCTGTATCTCAAATCTTGAGATGCTAGTCATTACTGGAGAGCCATCTACTAATTCCCAAACCTCTACAGTACCTGGACGAACTTGGTGTACTCCATCAAACAGAGTGGTTGCGTCAAGGGGATATTCCCAAGCAATCCTTGCTTTCAAAGCCAAATCATCTATTGCAGGAATATAAGATTCGTGTGCTCTCAGAGCTTTTGCCTCAGATGCAAATAACAGAGTGTCATCAACAATTGTCCTCATCAGAGGTTTGATTCCAACCGGATCACGTGCTAAAATCAATTGTTGATTCGACCAAAGAGCAAATGCAAACATACCATCCAACTTTGATATCCACTCAGCATGAAAACTCGCATCACCCTTTCGTGAATGAGATGACAGAATAACTTCACTATCGCCATTAGTGGTATAGGAATACATCGAATCCCTTAATTGATTATGATTGTAAATCTCCCCATTTACAACAGCCACTTTACCTGGGCCAAACAAAGGTTGAGGAGAGCCTGAAATATCTAGTATTGCCAACCTTGTGTGAGCAAGACCACAATCGTCGTCAGAAAAGATTCCTGCACCATCCGGTCCTCGATGTTTCATCAAATCATTCATGCGCGATAATACTGTACGGTCAGGTTGACCTAACATGCCACCTATACCACACATAGTATACCCTGAAACAAGTCATTCAAGATACCTTGCTTTGGTTCTGCTTACCAAAGTGGGTAAACAAAGAAGGTAACCATTAGTAATACGAAGGACAGTAAGAATGTCAAAAGATAGGTACTCTGAGGAGGGTCCTGGGATGGCACTTCGTCACTCATGGCGTCTCACCTATCCAATGGCGGTACTAGGAGCCATTTCAACATAATGGTCTACAACCATGGCGCTAGCATAATTACTGCACATAAAGGAATCAACAGCATGGTCGCATTATCGTCAATCCATCTAAGCCTTGGCCACTCTGCAGCCACACACAATGGAGCCATAACAAATACCAGCCAAAGAGGAGTGCCGAGTTGTATGTAACATGCTATCCAAACCATCATGAGAAAGATGGTTCCATAAACGAATACAGGTTTAGGCTCGAATCCTTTTCTTCGTATTTCTCCCAAAAATGGATCTCCCAGAGATAAAGACAAAATTAACGGCCAAACAAGTTCAGGTGAATCTGGTAAAGTTAGGAATGTCATTCCAACCGCAAGACCACCCCATGCTAAGGCGCTAACTTGTCGTGATTCGTAATCGCGTTGTCCAAATATTGTAATCCCTAATTTTAGCCTAACCGCTTCACTGAAAACGATTAATAGAGTAATTGCTGAAACCATTTGCATTACTTCTATCGAAAGATAATCTGCAATTTTTTCACCAAATTCATAGTAAACTAATGGTATGAAAGACATTGCTAAATGAAACGCTCTACGAAATAGGTGCCCATACATGCCACCAACTGAATGATCCACGGGATCTGTTAACTCAACTTGTTCACTCACTAAGTTCCCTCAGTGCATCTTCGAGTGCTAACCCTTCTTCAGACATGCGGTCAAGAATAGCCTCAAATTGTGGATTTTGAGTTAAAATGCTTTCATGCGCCATCACTAATTGTTGTCTATGCCGAGCTCGTTTTGATGAATTTCTCACCTCAAGATTCGGAATCAAATTTGCGAGTTCTTCCAAGCCTTCTCCATTTACAGTGCTTGTTTTGATTATTGGAGGTGGATCTGTGGTAAGCCCGAGTGATATTGTCAAATCGTTTACGACTTTATCTGAACCTTCCAAATCTGATTTGTTTACAACTATCAGGTCAGCCAGTTCAAGCAAACCTGCTTTTTCAGCTTGAATTCCATCTCCTCTTGCGGGTCCTTCAACAACTACTATTCGATTTGCAATCGCTGCACATCTCATTTCAGATTGACCAGCACCAACAGTTTCTATGAAAATTAAATCGAAGGAATTGTCAATTAAATGGCTCGCTAAGTCTCTAACTATAGAAGGTATTGAACCGCTTGAAGATCTTGTTGCCACGCTTCTAAAGTAAATCGAATCGGATTTCATCTTGTCGTCAAGAACACTCAATCTAATCCTGTCTCCAAGTAATGCTCCGCCGCTTAGGGGGGAAGTGGGGTCTACTGCTAACACTGCAATTTTTTTCTCAGGCGTCAATCGCTGTAAAATAGCATCCAGAATACAAGATTTGCCAACTCCAGGAGGACCGGTTATTGCAATGACATCTCCTTCGACATGATCAACCTGCATCTCACCATTTTCGATAGCAGATAACTGCCTAGCGAGAAGCCTGCGGTCCAATCACTCACCCCAATGCCAACTGCTGTCAGAGCCGACACCACAATCCATTGTTGATGCTTGATTGACAAATCTAAGAATCTCATCAGAAGGAGTACCTGGCCCGAATATCGCTCTAACTCCAGATGCATACAAAGGAGGACGATCTTCGATTGGAATTATCCCTCCACCAAATACTACAACATCATTCAGTCCTGATTCTCTGAGTAGTTCGCATATTTTCGGGAAAAGGTGGCTATGTGCACCTGAGAGAGAAGAGAGCCCCACAAAACGAGCATCTTCGTCCATTATTGTACGGACAATTTGCTGTGGAGTTCTTCTCAAACCAGTGTAGATTACCTCATGACCTCCATCTCTTAATGCCCTTGCAACAACTTTTGCTCCACGGTCATGCCCATCAAGTCCCGGCTTGGCTATCACAATGCGCTGCCTTCCGCTCATGTCCGGGGGTGTGAGGGGCGTCTATGAAGGGGTTGCGGTGTAGAAATGCTCACAAAACCAATAAAGACGGTCTAATCTTTTCTCGGTTTGGCGAAAGGCATGGCGGGTACCGAAGAGAGACTCAGAGACCTGCGGGCGAGAAAGGCTCGAGTGGAAGCAGGAGGCGGCCAAGCAAGAGTTGATGCGCAGCACAACAAAGGGAAAATGACCGCAAGAGAGCGCCTTGAAATGCTGCTTGACGAGGGCTCATTCCAAGAAATTGATGCACTTGTAGAGCACCGTTGTAGAGATTTCGATATGGACAAAAATGTCATCCCCGGAGACGGTGTTGTAACTGGTCATGGAACAGTAAACGGGAGAGAGATTTTCGCTTTCGCTCAAGATTTCACGGTCTATGGTGGTAGCCTTGGTGAAATGCACGGACTAAAGATATGCAAAGTCCTTGACATGGCACTCAAAACAGGTAGACCTGTAATCGGCCTGAATGATAGCGGAGGTGCCAGAATTCAGGAAGGTGTTGCAAGTCTAGGTTCCTATGCAGAGATTTTCTTCAGAAATGTGAGAGCTAGCGGGGTTGTACCCCAAATTAGCGTAATCATGGGACCATGTGCAGGTGGTGCTGTATATTCACCAGCAATTACTGATTTCGTAATTATGGTAGACAAAACCGCACACATGTTCATCACCGGTCCAGAAGTGATCAAGACTGTAACAAATGAAGAAGTATCATTCGAGGATTTAGGTGGAGCAAGTACTCATGGAAGTAAGTCTGGTGTATCTCACTTCACTGCTGAAGACGACCAGGGAGCCATTGATTTAGCAAGAGACTTGGTAGATTTACTACCTTCAAACAATATGGAAAAACCTCCTCAAAAGAAAACTGGTGACTCGCCTAACAGGGTTTGTGATAAACTAGATTCAATTGTACCAGAAGACCCAACCAGACCTTATGACGTCAAAGATGTCATTACTGAAGTACTGGATGATGGCGGATTCTTAGAGGTTCAAGAAAATTGGGCAGCAAACATCGTGGTTGGATTCGGCCACCTAAATGGCTCAACTGTAGGAGTCGTAGCAAACCAGCCAAAGATTTTGGCGGGATGTTTGGATATTGATGCAAGCGATAAAGCTGCAAGATTCGTCAGATTCTGTGACGCATTCAATATCCCGCTAATCACCCTAGAGGATGTCCCTGGATTCCTACCTGGAACAAACCAAGAATGGGGAGGAATAATCAGGCACGGTGCCAAACTCTTGTATGCGTATGCTGAAGCAACTGTTCCAAAATTGACGGTTATCCTTCGAAAAGCATACGGTGGCGCATACGATGTAATGTCATCAAAGCACATTAGAGGAGATTACAATGTTGCGTGGCCTAGTGCGGAACTTGCGGTAATGGGTGCTGAAGGAGCTGTCCAAATTATTCACAGAAGAAGATTACAGAATGCAAGAGACCCGGAAGGAGAGCGTGGAAGACTGATCGATGATTTCGAAGAGAAGTTTGCAAATCCCTACAAGGCGGCAGCATTAGGATATCTTGATGATGTAATTGAACCAAACCAAACTCGAGAAAGATTGTGCAAAGCACTTGGAATGCTACTTGACAAAGAAGAATTAAGGCCTGCTAGAAAGCATGGCAACATACCATTGTGAGTGATATTATGGCAGAATATGAAACACTTCGCATGGCAGCCATAGCCGCTGTTTTAGCCGCTACTTCGACTCGCGATGATCCTTCAAAAGTAGGAAGGCAACTAGGAGAATCATGGTCTCAAGACCATCGTCGAATTAACATGGGGAAATCTTCTCTAATGCATCATAGGAGCTCTCGCTCCCCTTGGAGGTGAAAAATTTGGGTGACATACGTAAAGTAACGGTTAATGGCGAAGAATTCGAGGTGGAACTTGATCAAGAAGGCGATGTTTGGACCGCTGTAGTTGATGGTCAAACCTTCGAGATTACAGTACCAGATGCAGGTCCTGCTCCAAAGCAGAGGAGATCTTCTGGAGGGAAATCTAAGAAGTCCGGGAAAGTTACTGCTAACATACCAGGTAAAGTGGTAACCGTAGAAGTCTCCATTGGTGATGAAGTTGAAGAAGGACAGGTCGTCATGATTTTAGAGGCCATGAAGATGCAGAATGAAATCCAAGCCCCTGTAGGCGGAACAGTTACTGAAATTCACTGTGAAGAAGGTCAATCGATTGAAGCAAATGTACCACTCTTGGTAATTACACCTCCAGAAACCCCTGATGAGGAGTGAAAAATTACAACCATTAAAGCGTGAAGGAGGATAGGGTGGTTTCATGGGAGAAGAAGCAGTTTGCGATTATCCGGGCTGCAGCAACGTAGGAGAAATCGTATCTCGACTCTCCCCCGAAGGCTACTTAGTGGCTACTGGAAAGAAGGCATACTCTTTCAGAGAGGCGTACCGTAGATTCTACTACTGCGGCAGTTGTCACGACAAATTGATGAGTGGTGTGTGGTCAAGAGTACGTAAGCCAGATGACAAGAAAGATGGCCACGTTGCACCTAC
>Ga0208277_1001286_pt1 | contig 14672 bp, 8 predicted proteins | sample ETNtaG_5_FD_185782 | JGI IMG/M metagenome (GOLD analysis project Ga0208277, IMG submission 185782) | Marine microbial and viral communities from oxygen minimum zone, Eastern Pacific Ocean - ETNP201406SV205 (SPAdes) (version 2) | ecosystem: Environmental > Aquatic > Marine > Oceanic ...
ACAAGATGGCCTGGGCGGTAGAGTACTCCAAACAAAGTTGTTTGGAGACATCCTATCAACTGTTGAATATACTGCAAACGAAAAGCGTGAGATGATCAATAAATGGGGATTCTGGGGCCTAATCGTTTTCGTTTGGATCCCATTTATGGCATCCGGAGTTCTAGTTGGGGCAATGTTGGGACTACTATCACGAATGAAGTTCATGCGTGTACTTTGGGCTACATTCGTGGGTGGTGCTGCTGCTTCTCTGACTTGGGCATATACGGCTGAAGGTATCATCACTGTGATGCACAAATACAAACTTGAAGCTGCAATTCCTATTGCAATTATCGCATTCATAGGAATGGCTTTCCTGCACATGAGATCGACGAAAATACGCCGCCAAGCCGAGTTATTCGAAGATACTCTACTAGACTCATTCCACGCAGATATCCGTGACAAATACGGAAACCAGTGAGGGAAATCAATGGTTGGAGATCATGCTACATTGGGAATCCTGACTGTTTCAGACCGTGCTCACAAGGGTGAATATGAAGATGAAGGAGGACCTGCGATTTTGGGGTTCTTCCAAGAAGCGATTGCTTCAGAATGGAGTTCTCATTATCGGGTAGTTCCTGATGAGATCTCAGCAATATCAGCAGCCATAATCGAAATGACTGATGATTTGGGTTGTGACGTAGTAGTAACAACTGGGGGAACTGGTCCTGCCAAGAGGGATGTCACTCCAGAAGCAACTCTGGAGGTTTGTGATAGAATACTCCCTGGTTTTGGTGAACAAATGAGAGCGATTTCTCTCGAGTTTGTCCCCACTGCAATTCTCTCTCGTCAAGTTGGGGGAACAAGAGGAAATAGTCTGATTTTCAACCTCCCAGGTCGACCTAAGGCAATAAGAGAAACTATAGACGAAATTTGGAAAGCAGTTCCATATTGCGTTGACTTATTGGGTGGCCCGTACATCGACATGAATGATGGAGTATGCGACGCATTTAGACCAAAGAGTGCTAGAAGAAGGTGAAAAAATGAATCGAAATATATTGATTACGGGTGCAAAAATGGTACTGCCAACTGGAATTGTATCAGGTGACTTACGAATTACAGATGGTGTGATTTCAGAAATCTCAACTCAAAGTAATATCGAACCAAACGATGGTGAACTAATCCATGATGCAACGGGCCTACATCTACTTCCTGGAATTATTGATCCACAAGTTCACTTTAGAGATCCTGGCCAGCCAGAAAAAGAGGACCTATACACTGGTTCACGTGCAGCAGCCAGCGGTGGAGTGACCTCTTTCCTTGACATGCCAAACAATGTACCGAGCCAGACAACTCTTGATTCAATGTATGATAAATTGGAAACTGCATCTAAAAAATGTGTAACTAATTATGGATTCTTTATCGGCGCTACAGAATCAAATGTTGAAGAATTGCAGAAAGCTGTCGGAACTCCCGGTTCTCCTATTGCAATACCTGGAATTTGCGGAATCAAGATTTTCATGGGATCGTCGACCGGTGACCTTCTAGTAAACGAATCAAATGCCCTAAAGACCATTTTCGATAATACTGCTGGCTTAATTGCAGTTCATGCTGAAGATGAAACAAGAATGATTGAGAGAAAGAAAATCATTGAAGGGCGAACAGACATGGCTGCACATGCTGAATGGAGAGATGATGAGACCGCCATAATTGCAACAAAAAGGGCTGTAGGTTATGCACAAGATAGTGGACATAGATTACACATCTTACATCTGACTTCTGGAATAGAGGCGGATTATCTAGCAGACCTTACTTCTCTCTACAAAGAAGAGGGAAGGGCTCACATTACCACAGAAGTCCTTCCACAACACCTCACATACGATGAAACAGACGTAGAGGAATTAGGAACCCGACTAAAGATGAATCCACCAATTCGTTATCAAAAAGATAAGGAAACTCTTTGGAAGAGATTACTTGATGGAACAATTGCTTGTATTGCAACTGACCACGCACCACACACTATGGAAAATAAAAAACTAGGATTCCCAAAAGCGCACAGTGGAATGCCGGGTGTAGAAACATCACTTTCTGTTATGCTAACTCATGTATCTGAAGGTAAATGTACTCTAGAGCAAGTTGTAAAATGGATGTCAACAGACGTAGCAGAATGCTATCAGATGGTTGGTAAAGGAAGATTAGAGGAAGGTTATGACGGAGATATTGTCTTGGTTGATTTGGACAAAGAAATCGTAGTTGAAGATAAGAATACTTGGACTACAGTGGGATGGAGTCCATTCGTAGGGAAAAATCTAGTTGGATGGCCGGTTCTAACAGTCGTCGACGGAATACCAGTGTTTGAAAGAAACGATGAAACTGGGCCAAAAGGTAGGTGCCTAGTCGATGCAGGAGAGGTAGGAACACCTCTGGTCATGCTGCCTTGGGATTAAATTTGAATGTTTGAATAAAATTTATCCGCTAAGTTTTTTACTAAGATTGCAAATTGTCAACCGGGGAAACCTATGAGTAAAATGGAAGAAAAACTTGGGCCTGGGCATCAACAAATAGTTATTGGACTGCTAATATTTGTAGCAGGAGCTCTATGGGGAGTTATGCTTGCAAACGGGGATGAAATCAATTTGAGAGATCTATTCACATCGTCAGTAATCATGCTTTCTGGTGCGATGATAACAATGCTGGGAATATCATTTGGTACAGATAAAGAAGATGACAGAACCAATGATTTGCAAGATGCCATAATGGAACTAACAGGTATGCTGAACAACTTGCAGGCGAAAGTTACTGGCAAAAGTAGCAGTGAAGAAGAATAATCACAAGTTGTACAACTTGCTGTATTTTTCCTCGACATAGTTTAGGAATGGTTCAGGACTCGGTGCCATTCCTGTTGCTGATTCTATCAGTTCTGAAGGAGTCATTACTGAGCCCTTTGCGTGAATTTTTTCACTTAGCCAATCAAGCATACTTGACCAATCCCCTGATTTTACGATTTCATCTATGTCTCCCAATTCGTTTGACATCGTTTCCAATAACTGTGCAGCGTACAGATTACCAAGTGTGTATGTAGGGAAATATCCGAATGCACCCATAGACCAATGAATGTCTTGAAGGCAACCTAAGGAATCGTTTGGAACCTCTATTCCAAACCAATCTCTCATCATTTTGTTCCAAGTCTCCGGAATATCCTCGACTTTCAGATCACCATTGAACATCATTTTTTCAATCTCATATCTAATCATTATATGCAAATTGTAAGTTATTTCATCCGCTTCAACGCGAATGAAATCTGGCTTGACTTCATTTGCGACTAAATCAAGAGTCTCATTGCTCCAATCTGGACAATCTGGGAATTGTTCACGGAACCAAGGCATCGCTATGTGCCAGAAAGCAGCTGTCCTACCAATTTGATTCTCCCAAAATCGACTTTGAGATTCATGCACACCGAGAGAAATCGCAGTTCCGACAGGAGAATAACTGTGTTCTCTTGGTAGGCCCTGCTCATACAATCCATGTCCAGACTCATGCATAACTGCATAAAGACAAGAAAATGGGTCTTTTTCATCAAATCGTGTTGTAAATCTGGTATCACCAGGCCAAAGACCAGCACAAAATGGATGAGTAGAGCGGTCCATTCTTCCTGCTTCAAAATCAAAGCCCATTGCTTTGCTAACTTTGTTACAAAATAATTCTTGACCATCCGCAGGGAAAACCATGTCGCTCGGTAGCCTAGGAATTGTCACATCTGATTCCATAATTCTTGACAAAAGAGGGACTAATCTTGCTTTTAATCCTGAAAATAAGGGATCATAATCTTCTACAGTCATCCCGACTTCATACTCATCGAGAAGAACATCGTAAGGAGTGTGTTCGCAACCAAGATAACCAATCTTTTCTCTTGTTAAATCAATCAAATTTTGTAAATGGGGTGCAAATTGAGAAAAATCGCTATCACTGCGAGCTTTTTGCCATGCAATCAAAGCCTCGCTACGTGCTTTGGTGAATTTAGAAACAAATGAGGTTGGTATTTTTACTGCTTCATCATATTTCCTTCTCATCTCTCGAAGGTTCGCTGCAAAAAAGTCGTCGTGTGTCTCATCTTCTAATTCAGTAATTAGAGAGTTCATTTCTTCGTCGATCAAACTATTGTGTCTCTGACCAGCAAGCCATGCAAGAATTTCACCCCTTGCTTCAGCACCCTTGGATGGCATTATTGTTTCTTGATCCCAACCAAGATGACCTTGGATTGCTTCATATCTGTACAGGTCATTAACACGCGTAATGAATTCTTCTTTTGCGCCCATGGACCAGCGAAGAGGTTTTTTCACTTCAATATTTCACGTGAAGACGGGCACAATTTGAAGGCTTAGTAGCGCCTCCGCTATACATGCCCTCTCCGTTTCGGCGTAAAACGAAGGAGAAGGGCTCTGCCAATCTCGAGGATGATTCCGATTTGGAAGAGGTAGTAGAAGCCGAAGAACCGATTGATGAAAGTGTAACTGAAATCGAGAATTTGGATTTAGAAAAATTACTACTAGAATCTGCTAAGCGTGTCACCCACACATGTATGGACATCAGACGAGGCGAGAATGTTCTCATTGTTTGCGACCCAACTACTGGAGAAATCGGTCAGGCTTTACATCGCTCGGCTACAGAAAGATCTGACCGTGTGTTGTTAATTGTCATGCCCAAGGGTAGACACCATGGTGAAGAGCCTCCTACTCCTGTTGCCAACTTGATGAAACAACAGCAAATCGTAATCGCTCCTACAAAGTACTCGCTTACTCATACAAGAGCAGTAAGGGCTTCACTAAAGGATGGCGCTAGAGTAGCAACGATGCCAGGTATGACGAATGAAATGTTCATCAGCGGAGGAATGGCTGCTGATTTTAATGAAATTAAGAAAAGCCTGAGCCAAATTTCTGGAACTCTGCGTAGAAAGAAATTGATTCATGTCAAAGATTCTAAAGGCACAGATGTTGAATTCGAAGTATCTTGGAAAGATTGGAATTTAGATGACAATGGTATTTGCAATAGACCAAGGATGATTACTAATCTGCCTGCTGGTAAAGCATTTGTTTTACCGAAAGAAGGTACAATGAACGGTACAATAGTTATTGATGGAACTTGGGAATCAACATTGCTGGATGAACCTTTGGAACTTATTGTAGAAAACGGTATTGTAATTGACATTAAGGGAGATTCTACTGCTGCACAAATACGACAACAATTTGGTGAAGCCGCATCTAGACTAAGGACGAAAGACCGGGAATTGGTATGGACTGTCGCAGAATTTGGTTTTGGAATGAATCCCAATGCTCAATTGACTGGCCACGTTTTAGAAGATGAAAAGCAATTAGGAACCTGCTATTTTTCCATTGGTGATAACACAAGTCTGGGAGGAAGTGCTGATGTCGGCATTCATGTTCCAGGAGTGATAACAAAACCATCAGTGTGGCTGGATGATTTGCAAATATTGAGCGACGGTGAGTTTGTCAACTAATCATCGGTTTTGGGTTCCGCAAACCGGGCAGAACCTCCAACTTGGATCTACTCCAATCCTACAACCTCTACAATGTAATCCAGAACGAATAGTTGGTTGTATTGGCTGAGCCGTTTGGTTCCATCCTTGTTGCTGCTGTTGTTGCTGTTGTTGAGCGAGCCAAGCCTGTTGTTGCTGTTGCTGCTGTTGTTGAGCGAGCCAAGCCTGTTGTTGCTGTTGCTGCTGTTGTTGAGCGAGCCAAGCCTGTTGTTGCTGTTGCTGTTGTTGTTGAGGTTTAGGATTTTGAATCCCTGCTCTTACTGGCTTAACCGGCTTTGGAAGAGCCATTCTCTCGGCTACCTCTGGTTGTGACTTTAGCTCATCAAGAGTAACTTGTCCGTCGCCATCTACGTCTGCTTCTGCATGAATCTCTGCTGCTTTGTCAACATCCAAACCTGTTGCTTCAGCAATCTCTTGGATAGATAAACCACCACTGGCATCAGTATCAGCTGCGATAAATGCCTCCTCAAGTTCATCTTCTGGTTCAGGCTCTGGTTCTGGTTCTGGTTCTGGTTCAGGCTCTGGTTCTGGTTCTGGTTCAGGCTCTGGTTCAGGTTCTGGTTGAACCTCAGATTCTGGAGACATCACTGAAAATGCTCCAGCGAAGGCATCATCGGTTTTCTCGGATTCTTTTCTCTCATCAAGTTCTATCTTAGGCTCCTCTACCTTTGGAAGAGGGACTGGTTCACTAGAAGGAAGAGGGACTGATTCTTCTTTTTGTGGAAGAGCTTCTTCTTTTTCGACAATCGCTTCTGGTTGCGTAACTGGTAATGGTACAGACTCAGTTTTCACTTCTTCATCAGTAACTAAATCGGTTTGCTCGGGAGTTGAAACAGGTGCTTCATAAGCAGTTTCTACTTCTTTCGCTTCAGCATCTCCACTTGCCAAACTGGGTATTGGAGTAACATGACCTGCAACATCGAATGCTGCCTGAACTTCAGAAGCCAAAGACAGCAATGCATCTTTGTTTGCTGCAGGATTAGACATCAATGATTCTACGCCCTTGAGATACTTTGTCGCCTCACCTTCACCACCTGTTTGTTGAGCTATAGCGAATAACTTGAGAAGGCGCATAGGGTCTGCTATTTCTTGCAGCAAGGTAGATTCTGATTCTGAAAACTGCCCTTCGCTAATGGCAAGAGCCAATTGCTCGGGTAGAGTCATTACTCCAAGATGTCCAGCAACGAGGAAGTAGATTTCTCCCCCTTCACAATTCAACCTTTCACTGGCCTCTTCAAAGTCGAATTCACCGGGTTTTAACACTAGATCTGAGAGCAATAAAAAGAATCTCTCAAAGGCTTTTTCTCTGGACATTTCCATCATTTGATGTAAAGCATCAGAGGATTCGAATACACCGAAATACGCAGCAGCTTCGTCTACTTCAATACCTTCTGGCATCGAGATATCTGCTACATCTTCACTCAAATTCCAACCCCCGTAACTTCCCCGAATTGACTAACCTTCTTGAGTGTGATGCCTGTTAACTATCATGCCTTTGAAAGGTCAATAATTGCTCTGGATTGAGGAGCAGACCAGCCAGTCGTCTGAAGTTGCATCAAGATTGATCTCTCTGATTGACCTTCCTTAAGAGCCGACCTAGTCCAATCAATGGCTGCAGTTCTATCAGCTAACTCATCATTGTCGAATAAATCAGGGTCTATCATTACCTTGGCTTTACGAACTTTACCATCACCAGTCACTGGTTTCCTCTTTGCCACTTTCTTTCCTGTTGAGGCAGGACTTCTTGCTGGCCCTCTTGCTGGACCTCTTGGATCAGGTCCTCGGATTGGACCACCTGGCGGACCACGGCTTGGGCCTGAAGGGCCCCGACTTGGACTTGGGCCTGAAGGGCTCCGGCTTGGACTTGGACCTGAAGGACCCCTGCTAGGACCTGCTCCTGGTGGACCGCCCCTTGGATTAGCACCTGGTGGACCACGGCTTGGCCCTGGGCCTGCTGGACCTCTACTAGGTCCCGAATCAGGCCCACGTTGTTGGTTTCTAGATTGCCCACGTCCGCCTAAAATACTAGCCATGAAGTCATCATTATCATCACCATCTTCAAACCAATCCTCGTCGTCATCATCATCATCATCGAAGTCGAGATCATTATTTCTCGAGCGCAGTATTAACAATACAACTCCAATCAAAAGAAGTCCTCCTCCGCCGGCAACTGCAAAGAATATCATTGGGTCCATGCCCATTATAGTATCACTTTCTTCCTCAGGTTCAGCTTCGGCCTCTTTCCTACATCCATTTTGGTATACCTCGACACCTGCTGGTGTACCTGGACAAGCATCCAAGTCATCTGCTACATTATCTCCATCTGTATCAGATTGAGACAATGAACAACCAAAATTATCCTTTGCTTGTTGAATAGAGATGCTGTCACTTTTGGTGCCAAGACATTGGTCTGCATCTGTACCATTGGGATTATCTCCCCAATCGTCAAAATCTTCGTCTGCCCATTGGGTTGGGTTTAGTGAGAATTTATCGCCATCATCGCTGTATCCGTCACCATCTGTATCGATACAACCGTAGTAAGAGATTGTCTGCCCGTTTTGGAATTTCATTGTTGAGTTACCAGTTTCTAATATACATGAATCGGGGGTTTGTCCAACCATATTATCCCCATAGCCGTCGCCATCCATATCTTGCCATTGAGTTACTTCGAATGGGAAAGCGTCACCGCTGTGAGTTCCAGTTTCTGCATCATAAGAATAATTTCCAAGGAATCCATCTTGATCACAATCAACAGCATATTGACAGGACTCATCTGCACAACCATCTGCAAGCACTGTGGCTCCTGGTGGAGTGTTTGGACAGGCATCGATACTGTCAACGACTCCATCACTATCTGAATCTAATTGGCTTGGAGCACAGCCATCAGAATTGACTTGTGAGCCAAGACTGGTTCCCGGACAAAGGTCTTGTGGATCATATATTCCATCTGCATCAGAGTCAACCTCTCTTTGAGAACTTGAGCAGCCATCGCTATCAACTCCTGAGTTAGCAGGAGTATTTGCGCACTTATCATCAGCATTCGATACACCATCTAAATCATCATCAAGTTGATATTCGGAACATCCAACTTCATTCACCGATTGACCTGCTTGTGTATTGTTACAATCATCAAGATCGTCGGCCACTCCATCCTCGTCGAAATCATCAGGCTCTTCTCCGGGAATTGGACAACCTATTCCTGGAACGCCATCTGGGTCTGTTCCGTTGATGTAGCCGAAATCATCAGGGCAGATATCTGGATCATTTCCGAGAGGATTATCTCCCCAACCATCACCATCAGTATCCGCAACTTGTGTTGGGTCCTGTGGGAAAACATCGGAAAAGTCGTCTCTTCCATCGCCGTCAGTATCTATGCACCCATAGTATCCAACAACTGCGCCGGTTGCATTGATTGAGGTAGTAGAGTTACCAGCAATGTTAGGACAGTTATCTAAATTCAATCCAGCGTGATTTGTTCCGTTCTCTAAAGAAGTCCAATTATTTGGATAACCATCATTGTCTGTGTCGACTGCGGCTGCAGGAATTGTAGGGAACTTGTCAGGTAAAGTCGCTCCCTCGGACGAATTGTCACCATAACCATCGCCATCAGAGTCAGCCCACTGAGTGCCGTCTTCTGGCCACCAATCTGCTCCATCTTCTTCGGTCCAAGTGTACTGTGTACCCCATTGATTATCCTCGTACCATGGGTCAGAAGCACCGTCTCCATCTGAATCAGGGCAGCCTTGCCTATCTCTCCAGGAATAGCCTTCAACGAACCAACACCAGTCACCATCTATTGGGTCATCAGGGTTGTCTCCATAGCCATCTCCGTCTTGATCGGCGTATTGTACTGGATTATATGGGAAATAATCTCCCGGTCTTACAAGACCTTCTAACTCAACATCACAGCAATCTGGTCCGTGGTTATCTCCAAAGGTGTCCCTATCAGTATCTAGAGATTGTTTCCAATTTTCAGGGAATCGATCTCCCAAGATTGCATCATCAACCCAACCATCTTGGTCATCATCTGAACAACCCCATTGTCCCCACCATGAAGTGCCGTCCTCGTCTACACAGTCGTCATTGACATCTGACCAGCCATCATCATCGTAATCATCACATCCAAACCTATCATAGATAGATTCACCAAAATCAGATACGCATGCATCGGCATGTGGTCCTGATGGATTGTCACCAAAACCATCTGAATCTGTATCTTCCCATTGATTACCTACGTGAGGAAGTGCATCATGTGTATCTGGAATCAGATCTCTATCCATGTCACTTACGATTCGCATTGCATTGAAATTGTTAGTTGAGGATTGCGAATAAGCGAAGACAATATCGCCATCTACCAATTCTATTGCCACCATATCTTCAGTGATTATGGAGTAGAAAATGGTGGAGGTCCTAATTGTTGAATCTGAAAAAGTTCCCGTTGTCCAAACTAGGTTGTTATCTCCTGCTTCTGCATTGGTAGTGGTTACGTGCCATCTATCCCCATCAACCAAGAAATCAACATCTGTTTCAGATTCTGGCACATCAATAGCATGTAGTGACCATGAGCCTTCCAAATCTCTGTGCATTATTCCTTGGTCAGAATTGTTTGAATCAAATAGAGCATAACCTGCCTTCATCACTAGCGTGTTATTTTCATTTTGATGGTCCTGAAGCATCCACCTTTGATGAGCGGTAGTCCAATTACCACCTGTCAAGTTTCTCTCATATATCGTCAAGTACTCGCCATCTAAAACAGATAACATCAATTTTCCAGAGGACAGTTCAAGTTCAAATGAGGCAGATAAATTAGCAGGAGTGACATCTGAAATAGTGTAATTTGAACCATCATATTCTACTAATTGTAGGTATGTGGAATTATTTGAAATTGCGACTTGAGCGAAAATCAAATCGTCGTTAAATGTCCAAACAGAATCGAAATCATCACCTAGTGTTGTGTTTAGAATTGAGACCTCGCTCCAAGTCCCATCCAAGGTAGATAGGCGAACCATGTTGTCATCATCATCTACATACACCATCCTAGTCTTGTCACTAGAATCAACGTGCACTTTTATTGGATATAGAACATCAATCGATGACCTAACAAGTGAAGTTGAATATCCATAGTCTCCTTCTGCAGTATAGAATATCGAAGAGTAAGTTGGCGCTATATGGCCAATCCTTTGCATCCCGTTAGAATCTAGGGCAGACCCCATCTCTCTTCCAACTCCAGTGCCAGTATCCAATCTGTAATCCAATCCTGTATTCCCTTCTAAATTCAATGTAACCATCGTTTCAATACCCAAAATTGTACGCATTGCCAAGATTGTTGGTTTACCTGCATTTGTAATTCCCATCACCGCAGAATCTACATCGACCAAGTATCTGTGATCCCAACGTCCGGCTGAAGAAACTCCGTCTGGTGTATTCTCAAGAAGCATAAGACTGGAATTATCCAACGTTATTAGAAGAGATGGAGTTCCCTTTTGAGGAGTGTGCAACTCAAGGTCTGTGACTTGATTATAGAATCCAAAGTTGACATTCTCCCAATCTCTCTCAGACATCACGGTTAGAACAGGAGCGAAGTTTTCCCCCTTTGTCAAATCTCTAGAAGAATAGACTAAATCACCCATTCCATCACCGTTTAGGTCAACTCCAGTTAACAAGTTCAAACCTACATTTTCACCAGCGGAGCCTTGAGCAAATAACTGGACATCCGAACGTGGTCCATTCTGTGAACCAAGATACAGATTGACTGTTCCTGATTTAGGCGCTGTAGGTTGCATTAGCATGAAATCGTCATAACCATCTTCATTGACGTCACCTGCCGGAGATATCGTGTAACCAAGTAATGCATTAGCTTCAGGCCCCTTTAATGTCCAATTCTCAACTGGTCCATTTTCGGAACCCACCCACATGTGGACCTTTCCTGCTTGATATGGATTGGTGGATGCAAATAACTCACTGATGATTAGATCATCATATCCATCTGCATGGATATCGCCTACAAACGCCATTTCAAATCCATACAACTTACCTTGTTGAGGTACTGAGTGAATCTTGACCGCAGTTGTGTTAATTCCTGAAGCATTGCCCATGAAAAACTCAACAGATGAGTACCCCATAGGACTGTTCTCAGTCCCTGTATTTGATACTACCATGTCGAGATATCCGTCTCCATTGATGTCTCCACCGGCTGCTATTTGTCTACCGAACATTGTACCAGCATCGGTTTGTGTAATATTTGCGTGGAAAATCATCGAAATGGAATTGCCTTTGAGAATCATTACTAGCCCATTCTTGGATAATGTTGGTTGATTGATATTTTCTTCAATCATTTTGTCTGCTACAACTGCAAGATCATCACAACCATCCGATTCCACATCTCCTAGGGAAGTCATTGACCATCCTAAACTGTCATTTGTGGTTCCGTTCATTTCCCACCAAGGATCTGTTAAAATTCCATTTGCAGAGCCTAATCGGATTGAGATATATCCACTGCTATTGTTTGCCATCCCTGGTTCGCTTGAAGCCAAGTCATCATATCCATCACAATTGAAATCTCCAATCGCAATTCCTGTGCCAAGGTTCGAATCACTATATGAGCCGACCAACATCCGATCTGCCGTGCTAGCGGGTCCATCTGGAGAACCATAGTGGATAGAAATTGTACCATTGCCCTCGGGGTCTGTGTAGACCAAATCATCCATACCATCTGCGTTCAAATCGCCGCTCAGAAGTTCCCCCTCAAACGAATCATCATCATAAGTAATCACATTACTAGGAGTCGGATTTATTCTTCCTGTGTCTTTTCCAGCCAAACTGCGTAGTAAAGCAACGTCGTGGAATTCTTGCAATCCCCCGCTATTGTTGACAACCTCAGACCTGGAGTATGCAATTTGTTCAATATTGTTTGAATCTAAATCCATTCCAATAGAGTCTGTTACTGAATCACTTCTAACAAGTACTTGCCTAAACTCTGAAGTTTCATTGAACTTCAGAAGACGGACTTCACCTTCAACATCAGCACTCGAGATAGTATTGACAGTATACACAACATGGACCATGTTTTGTGAGTCTATTTTGACCTCAATATCATTTCCAATTGGGCCTTCGTCTAGTAAAGATTGGTTCCAAAATGCCTTGTTAAAATACAAATGGCGCAGGCCATTATTCATGCTATCTCGGAAGAATATATGAGTTCTAGATTCTGAATCAAATTCGAGATTCAAACCTGATGAACCACCATCGTAGATCTCCTCTGCTATTGTCCTGATATGCCACGTTCTTCCAAGGTAAACCGCATTCTCTTCAGCAAGTCTTGCTAACCTAATGTGCGCCCCTGAATCCTCATTTGTGCCATCCCGAATATCGTAAACAATCTGAATTCTGTTTTCGTTCGTCACACCGATTGCGCAACCTTCGGTATATTCGTTTGATAAGCTTTCAACGAGCAAGGTTTCAAGCGTGCCGTCGAGATGTATAGTGTGAAAGTTGACCTGTGAGGATGAGGTAGAACAAGCATATGCAATCCCAATTTCCGTTACGACCATATCAATGGAGTCAAGGCCGGTTAGATTCTGAACTTCATGTGACCAATAATCCAATATTGATTCTCCACGAACTGTCCAATTCTTGTCATCAACATTGATTACATCTCCTTCGAGATCATGACCAGACCCTGTTGAGAAGCCCACTTCAGTGGCTTCCGAGGTTTGTTTGGATTGCAATTCCTCAGGTGGAAATTGGAACAAAGGTGATGAAATTTGTAATAGGAAAATGGCGATTATTGCAAGCGGCAGACCCTTACTTCGCCATGACATATCCCCTCTCACATATACCACCCTACATTACTATTCCCAAAGTTTGAGCACACGGCCCCCATAGGGGGCCGAGTTATTCTCATGAAGCGAACCGCTTGAATCTATGTATCTAATCGCCTATCCATGGCAGGGATGACTCTAGTGGTTGCCAACGGCGAATGGCCTGAAAAAGAATTGATGGAAATACTTCTCCAAAATTCTGAATTCATAATCGCTCTTGATGGAGCAGCCGACAAATTTGATTCCTGGAACACTGTTGTCGGCGACATGGATTCAATATCTAATCCAAGCAAATTTGAACCCGATGAAAACCAAGAAAACTCTGACTTATCTAAGGCCTTAATCAAGTATGATGTTGATGCTGTTGTGGGCATCGATGGAGGAAGATTAGATCATCGTCTTGCTGCCTTCACATCTTTGTTTGAAGCAAAGTCTGATGCAATTCTATATTTTGAGGGATGGAGAGCATGTAGAGTCGGATTATCTGGCATTGAAATCGAATTAAAACCAGGTACTATTTGCTCCTTGATGGCCTTCGGAAAAGTGGAAAATGTTTCTTTGAAAGGAGCTGAATTTAACTTAAACAAACAAGATTTATTCACCGGTACACAAGGAGTTGGAAACAAAGTTGTTTCTAAAGAAATTTCAATCTCCCATGAGGGAGGAGATTTACTATTCATTTGGGAGGCAAATGAGCTCTAATAAATCTAGAATATTCTTCTTTACCATCCCACTTTCTAGCACGCTCATCGACTCTTGAGGCTTCGACCGTGGATTCTAATCCTCCCCAATCTTCAATCAATTTGAGTTTCCAAGCTGCCTTTGCAGAATGACCAGGAAGCAATGTTCTCCACATTCTAGGGATTCTTCCCGGAGTAATCAGATTGACTTGGTCAACAATCGCTGTTGTACAAGTTTTCCCAAGAGTATGATACCATTCCGGTGTCTCATTTAGGGAATTCAATCGATCACACAATGCATTAAACAGAGCTTTGTCTTTACCAGGAGGTGTTTGAACTCTGAACAAGTGTACCTTGTGTTTGCGAGCATTAGTGCGAAGGTGCAATGCATCCTTTTCTGTAGCAACTAGAAGATATAACTCATAAGCACGCCAAAGCCCATTCCATGGATGATATCTTTCTCCGACCTCTCGCCTTGTCTCAAAGGAGAATGTGATAAATTGGCCATCTCCGAATTCGAATGTTAACATGGTATGGGCAAGGCCTTTGATTTTGTGAAAGTGATCTATTACAAACCAAACATCCACGATATCATCGATATCGACTTTCGTGTTAATCCATTTTGAATTGTGATCTCTCTTG
>Ga0208277_1001287_pt1 | contig 14665 bp, 13 predicted proteins | sample ETNtaG_5_FD_185782 | JGI IMG/M metagenome (GOLD analysis project Ga0208277, IMG submission 185782) | Marine microbial and viral communities from oxygen minimum zone, Eastern Pacific Ocean - ETNP201406SV205 (SPAdes) (version 2) | ecosystem: Environmental > Aquatic > Marine > Oceanic ...
AAAAATTTGATAACTGTATTTTAAAAATTCTCATTAAATTGATTTCTATTAAGTAGGTATAATGAGTAAAAAAACATTAAATAAAATCCAATCATTTTTAAGCTTAAGGAAGCCATCTAATATAGATGATGAAAAATTTATTTCTGAAATTGACTCGCCTTACCAAGCTGCTAAGTTAAGAAGTGCATCCAAAGATAAGTCTGTTGATACTTTTCATTCTCCGGTAAGTTTTTCATGGAGCGCTTTTTGGAAATCATTGATATATGAAAATTTACCTCCAGTTATTTTTTCTCCTCTAGCAGCTATTTTTCTTGAAGGTTCCCTTTCAAGAGCATGGCACGTATCTCAAAATAGAGGATTGATAGCAGTATCTACAAAACACCATCCTATTGATTTTATTATTCAATCATGGTTAATCGTATATCCTGCTTCATGGTTAATGAATATTGGATTATTTTTAGCATTGTTTTCTGACAAGCAATTGATTTTAAATATTGATCCTTTTCATATGATTTTGGCGTACCTGCTTTTATTTTTTAGAAGGTTAATTATTGCAACCAAATATGGATACTTTAGACCTGAAGACTTAGAGCGCTTATGTCTACCAGCGCCAGATTGGGATAATAATAAAACTCTAAGAAGATTGATTGCTCAAGGTTGGTTACGTCCTTGGGAATTTCCTGGACTAATTGAAGATGAATTGACAATTGCGATGGATGAAAACGATATTTGCTTGCAGGGTATACCAATAGAGCCAGATAAATCAACCAGAGATAAATTAATTAAGGAATCAAATAGCGAACTATTTCCAGCATCAACAAGTTTTACTAAAGAAAATGAACTGCCTTCCGGATTTATTTTATATAATATTATCAATTCGGTTTATATGTTGCCTGCATTACCCATTATGCAGCCATTAACATATATGTGTATGCTATTATTACCTGCAGCAGCATTTTTACCTAAATATTTTTTTGGAATGGATTTATTTGGTATTACTGCACAAGAAAAAATTATTTCTATGGCAACATTGATTGGATTTGTTAATGGTTTTCAGCTTATGATGTTCGGAATGGTTTGCGCTGCTGATTATCAAAGAAGATATGAAACTTCTAAAAAATTAGGAGAATTAGTGTCTTATCCTGGGTTAAAACTTTCCTCAATATTTAAAAGTTTTTATAAAAATAAAAAAGAGGATAGAGTTTTTATTGATTTACAGAAAAGAATTAACGTTTTTGCGTGGATGAATATGAGAAATGTTTTGCGATCATTTGGTGAAACATATTATTTACGTATTCAGGGCTATACATCTATTTTAATTTTTTATTCTTTGTTTTGTGTTGGAATCTTAAACCTGATAGTTTGGACTGGAACGAGACACCATATTTCAACTGTTTACGTAATTGGAGCAGTTATTGCTACTGTTTCAATAATTTGTTTGTTTGCAATTTCAAAAGCTATTCAACTTCAATCTTTGAGTGCAAAACATAGAGATTTTATAAGAAATCAGCTTTTCATTATCGAAGAAGAAATATGGGAGATGAAGTTAGCTGGTAAGGGAGAAGATAGAATCACTGATCTTTTGAGTGCAAAAACATTATTACAACAAGTAGATGAATCAATTAACTATAAAGAGCTAATCTATAAACCAACAACGATTTTTGGATATGCAGCAAATAATGGTGTAATGGGATCTGTGTTAGGTTTAGTCCTTACTGGTTTTCTTTTTGCTGTCCAAGGTTTTGTATCTGTTGGAATAGAGTATGATTCATTTGGATGGTTTATTCCCTAGAAAATAATTATTATTAATACATGAGATATAAAATATACATTTTTGTTGCTATGCTGATAAGTAATGTTTTTTCTCAAGGAGAGATATCGCTTAAAAGTGTTTTAGATGGTACTTTTAGCACAGAATCGATTGGTAGATATACATGGAAAAATAGTACTGATTCATACTATTTTTCAAAGAAAAGTGATAGTGGGTTAGATTTTTATATTTATAATCTTGCTTCAAATGATACAACCAAATCATTTAGCATTCCAAAGTCATTAATTAATAATTTTTCATATTCATTTAGTCCAAATCAAAAAAAAATACTATTAAAGAAAAATTCGGTTAAGATTTGGAGACATTCATCATATGGTTCATATTATATTTATGATATAGAATCAAGCTCCTTAACTTCAGTTACTTCTAGTCCAGATAGTTTAAGAAATGTTAAATTTTCCCCAGACTCTGAAAATATTGCTTTTGTTAGAGATGATAATAATTTATACCTCTTTTCTTTGACTGACAATCTTGAAGAGCAGCTCACTTTTGATGGAAGTGAAAATATTTTAAATGGACATTTTGGATGGGTTTATGAAGAAGAGTTTGGGACATATGACTCTTATAAATGGAGTCCTAATAGTAAGCATATCGCATTTATTAGAGAGGACCAAACTTACGTTAAAAAATATCCACTAGTAGACTATGAATCTCAGTATCCCGTAGTAAAGTATATTCGTTATCCAAAAACTGGAGAAGATAATCCGGTAGTATCAATAAGTATTTTAGATTTAGAAAATAAAGAATACAGATCTGTTAATCTTCCAGATACTGCATATTACATACCTGACATAATTTGGCAAGATAATTCAGAAAATCTCTTTTTTGCAACTCTTAATCGTAAGCAAAATGATTGGAATTTATATAGATATGATTTTAGAATGAATAATGGAGAGTTAATCCTTAACGACTCTAACAATTCATGGATTGATAGAGATCCTTTTACAGTTCCTCAAGAAATTGGAACATGGACTACAAAAGGAGGTTTTAGTTTTGCTATTTTGGAAAGCGGTGAAATTATTTGGCTGTCTGAAAGAGATGGATTCAAGCACATTTATCGAAGTAGACCTGATGGAAGATTTCTTAACCAAATTACAAGAGGAGACTGGGAAGTTAGTACAATAAATGCAATAGATTATAAAAAAGAGATTATTTATTTCACTGGTAAGAAAGAGACTGAAACAGAAAACCATTTATACTCTGTTCGATTTAACGGTTCAAAGCTAAAAAGAATTACCAAAGAAAAAGGTTCACACTCCGCAGCTTTTTCTCCGACTTTAAATTATTTTATTAACCGATATTCAAGCTTAACTATTCCACCAAAAACATTTTTAAGACAAAATAGTGGAAAAATTATAAGAGTTTTAAAGGAAACTGACAGATCAAAGTTTGATAATCTTGGTTTAACATATCCTCAATTAATAAATATTTTCTCAGATGACGGAACAAGACTAAATGCATTGATAACATACCCTCATAATTTTGACCCCATGAAACAATATCCAGTAATTTTATATAATTATGGCGGACCAGGATCTCAATTGGTAATGAATCGATGGGGTGCTGGAAGTCATACTTTACATCAATTTTTTGCTAGCAGAGATTTTATTATTTTTTCATTTGATAACAGAGGTACAGGTGGAAGAGGTAAAGCATTTAAAGATTTAGCTTATGGAGATTATGGAAAATATTTAGTAAAAGATCACATAGCTGCTGCAAAATATCTTCAAGGATTAACATATGTTGATGCAGAAAATATTGGAATTTGGGGTTGGAGTGGAGGTGGATATTTAACCAACATGTGCATGACATTGGCTAGCGATTATTACAAAGCTGGTATTTCTATCGCACCCAATGTTGAACCATTGCTTTATGATACAATTTGGACTGAAAGATATATGGGTCTTGTGGAAGAGAATCCTGAAGGGTATAAAAATGCTTCAGTATTAACACATGTAGACAAGGCAAAAGGTCACTTATTGCAAATACATGGAAATGCAGATGACAATGTTCATCATCAACATTCATTGAAGCTAGCAAAAGCTTACGCTGAGCATGGAAAAGATATGGAAATGTTTATATATCCAAACGCTAATCACGGAATGTATAATAATAATTTTCTTACTCAAGAAAATCCTGCAGATGGTTGGAAAAATAGATATCATTTATATAAAAAGATGACGGATTTTTTTATTGAGCATCTAGTCCCTGAAACTTTTTAATCTGTTTCTGATTCAAGAGCAATTTTTTGAAATTGCTGCATAGCAGTTTCATGATTTGAAGTAATATTTATTAACTTGTCAGCCCATGGCAGATTTTCATTTTCAACTAAATTTTGAAGCCTATCAATGCTATGAGTAAACATCTTAGGAAGGAAGGTTGGCGTAGGAGTTCCGCCGGTACCCTTTGCTTTGGTTTGATTTTTATAGGGATCTGGAGCTCTTAATATATAGCTTACTACCATTTTATAATGATCTATTCTGTGTTGAATAATCCATCTAACTGAGCTAGCCAGTATTTTTTTATATTCATTATTTGACTCAATTCTTGAAAAATAATCAGAATTTTGAAGAATATTTCTTGTTCTAACAATCATACCATGATGTGCTGGTGGCCTATAACCAACCCTAAATGACTTTAAAAGCTTGGTAAGAGAATCTACATTAGCATTTTCAGGTAAATCATCATCACTTACATATCCTTTTTCAAGAACAGCTTCAATAATTGAATTATCAACTTGTTTATCAGCTATATAAGCATGTGTATGATCACCTACTCCTGTAATTTCATCAGCAATTGGATGATATGAGCTGTTTGCGCCTGTTTGACCATGTAAGTCTGAAATAAATAATCCATGAGCTTTAAATTCTTCGCTAAAATTATCCCCACATTTTTCAAAAAAGAGACCATTATTGGGATAGATGCTCCCTTGATTTCCAAATAGTCCTTGAATAAAGATTCTAACTTCTTTGTTGTAAAGTAAAGGTTCGCTTACTTTCCACATCGCATTAAATAATTGATTTGATTGCATTGTTGCAAGCTCAATCTTTTCAAGACTTTCTTTAATATCTTCTTTTTCAACTGCAAATAATGCATTCTCTATCATCATTTGAGAAGTTCGTTCCATAGCTAGATGGGTCATTCTAAATCCCTGTTCATTTCCATCAAAATCATGAAAAGCAACTACAGGTTTAATTGATCTTATATAATCGATATTTTTATTTATATCGCTGTAATCATCTAGATCATCTTTTGGCAAAATTCCAGATCTTAAAACGTAATCAGCGGCATATTCAAATTCAGGTTGTTGACCAGTAATTCTAGACGAAAGAAGCAGCAAGCCCGACAGAGGCCATGGGATAAATGAGCATGCTTTTTTACTTCCATTAAATATGGGTTCAATTTTGATACCATTAGCAAGCCAAGAAGACCAGCACCTGATATTGGCTATCAACTCAGCCGATTCGCGCGTTGGATTTTCAATGTGATTTTGAACATTTAAAATAAAACTATCCATCAATGAACTATCTAGCGATTTGACTTCTTCAAGCAATGAATTTTTACCAATTAATCCTTTTTTACCAAGATTATTTACTGTCATTTCTTCAGCTATATCAGTAAGGCAGGTGTATGGCGCTGGAAGTTTTTTTAACGTTGAGTACGGAAGGGTTGAGTTTGGCTTCCAAATTAGCTCAGATGTCTTCTGTATTAATTTGGCGTTGAATTTTAAGCCAAAAAGTTTTTCATCAAAATCAATTCCATTACCAAGATATGGAAATTTATTATCGGTGTTAATTAAAATATTAGACTTCATCGATTCCTAATAAATCATCTATATAATTAAATACTGATTGGTCGTTCCAAAAAGCACTACCAACATCTTTAACAATTAAATCACCATTTGCATTAATAATAAATGTTGTTGGAATACCGGTGGTAGCAAAAAATTCATCATCGGTAACAACCTTATATAATGGTAGTTTTTGGAGCGATAAATCTTTAGGAATAAATTCTTTAATTGTTTTCAATTCTTCTCTGGATAAGTATAAGAAAACGATATCATCATTTTCGCTATAATGTTCATATAAATCAGCCATTGAGGGCATTTCAGCTAAGCAAGGATTACACCAAGTAGCCCAGTAGTTAATAAAAAGAGTTTTGCCTTTAAAATCTTGAATTGAAAATATATTTTTATTCAAATCACTAAATTGTAGAATGTTTGTTTCATAATTTATTGAAACAATATTACCGTCTTTTAAGGGTGCTTCTAAAGCTGGAGCTTCCATAACCTCATTTAAATACATGATAGCTAGGTCTTTGTAATACTCTTTATATTTTTTTAAATCATTATTTTTCTGAACAAATTGGTATCCTAAAAAAGCAAGCGCAATCCCCATTCCTGCGATGGTAAGATATAGTTTTTTATAGTCCATAGTTCCTGATAATATTATAGTTTTTTTAAATAAACTACTTAAATTGTATTGTATGGAAAAATTAGGGTACATATTAATAATAGGATTTTATGTTTTCATAGCAAGCTTTATCATTTCTGATATTGAAGTCTTTTATCCTGACGGCCTTTTACTTTTATTGGGTTCTTCTGGGTTATTGGTATTATTTATTAAAGTATTTAAAGAGCGTATGGATAATACAGAGGATTCATATTATTCAAAGGAGGTTGATAAATAATGATTATAACTACGCAAGAAAAAATTGAAAATAAATCAGTTTCAAAAGTATTAGGTGTTGTAAGTGGCCAATCTATAAGAGCGCGCCATTTAGGGAAAGATATTCTAGCGGCTTTAAGAAATGTTGTTGGTGGAGAAATAACTGAGTATTCAAAGCTGATGGCTGAGTCTAGGCAGCAAGCAATGGATAGAATGATTTTAAGGGCAGAAGAGATGGATGCCGATGCTATTGTTGGAGTTCGTTTTACAACTTCAATGCTTCAAGCTGGGGCTTCTGAAATTTTCATTTATGGAACAGCTGTTAAGCTATAGTTGAATATTTGGTGCTTAATTAATGATTAACCCTCATCAAATACCTACTAATGTTCAAGGAGGTTATGCAGTGATTTTTTCTTATCAATTAAGCGATAATCTTGATGGATATGAGGATATGGATCAAAAAACAATTGATGCTGTTGTAGATGCACCTGGTTATTTAGGATATAAAAAATTTGGTGATGGAAATCAAAATACTTTTATTTCCTATTGGAAAGATTTGAAGAGTATTGATATTTGGAGAAAAGATTTTCTCCATATAGAAGCAAAAAAACATGGGAAGCAATGGTATAAGAAAATGAGAGTTCAAATAGTTCAAATTCATGATGACATTAATTATTGGTCATGAATAAAAAGATTTTTCAAATACTAAACTTACCATTTTATTTTAGAATTATTTATAGCGATGATAAGTTGCATGAATTAACATTTGCGGACCGTAAAAATCAATTACTTGATACACAATTATCTTTAAAGATTTTAGATAACAGTTCTACAAAATTAGGCAAAGAGGTCCAAAGTCAATTAATTGCTTATTTTGATCAAAAATTAAAAAAATTTGATATACCAACATCAGTAGGTGGATCAAGTTTTTCAAAAAAAGTTTTTAGCGAAATGTCTAAGATTCCATATGGAGAAACAAGAAGCTATAAAGAGGTTGCAGAAAAAATAAAAGAGCCAAAATCTGCTAGAGCAGTTGGCAGAGCTAGCGGGTCAAATAAGATTCCTATTATTATTCCATGCCATCGAATTGTTGGTAGCAATGGGGAGCTTGTTGGGTATAGCGGAGGCGGAGGTTTATTGTTTAAATCGTATTTACAATTACTGGAGAAGAAATGAAAAAACTAATATTATTATTTATAAGCTCGTTTTTAATAGCTCAGGAACCAATTGAGGAAGTGATCAATTTTGAGAGCGCAAATCCATTTTCTTTTGAACAGATAATTATAGATTTAGATAGTCAAGAGAAGCAAGCTGTTTTTGGAACCTTAGCTTTTCCAGACAATTTTAATTCACAAACACGATACCCATTAATTGTTGGTGTTGCTGGAAGTTTAAACTGGGGAACGCATCATCTTAAATATTTAGAAATGTATCGTGAATTAGGGTTTGCAACTTTCCAACTGCAAAGCTTTGATAGTAGAAATGTTCAGTCTACAGTTGGTAGTCAGGTAGAAGTCACTTCGGCAATGATGATTCTTGATAGTTATCTTGCTCTTGAAGCATTATCTTCACATCCAAATATTGATATTAATAAAGCTGGAATAACAGGATGGAGCTTAGGTGGAACAGTGTCTCTTTACTCAGCATGGATGCCATTAATTAATTCTATCAATAATGGAGAATTTAGGTTTGCTGCTCATTTACCAATTTATCCAGGATGTTTAGCATATCCTTATCCAGGCGAGTCTATGATTTTTAGCGAAGCACCAGTACATATTCTTATTGGAGAATTAGATGACTGGGTACCTGCCTCTGCGTGTACAAATCTTTTAAGCAAATTAAATGAGAGTGGCTTACCTCATAATATAGATATTACCATTTATGAAGATGCTCACCACTCTTTTGACAGAGAAATGGAGTTAACTACAATGGAGCATGGATATACGCTTGGAGATTGTTTTTTTCCAATGAATGATAAAGGTACTTTATTTTTAAGTGAGTTCTGGAACATTCCAATTAATACTCCAACAAGGCAAAAGTTGGCATTATTGAGCTGCGCTGGTAGGGGGCCAACGATGGGCGGAAATGATGAAGCTCGTGAAAAATCTTTTAAATTTTCTGCTGATTTTTTTCAAAAAACCCTAATGAACTAAGTTTTTAAAAAATTACTCTCTTCAAAAGTAATTTTTTCTTAGTTTTTGTAATGTCAATCCGTAATAAAATTCTATTTTCATTATTTATTTTATTTATAATAATAAATTATGCTATTAATTCATTTCTAAAGCCAGTAGAAGTTTCTTATGAAGGAATCAATTCTCAATTATCTCTATCTGATGATGTAGAAGTTTTATTTGATGGCTATGGCGTTCCCAGTATTTTTGCAAAAAATGATTCAGATATGTTTAAAGTAGCTGGATATGTTGGAGCAAGAGATAGATTGTTCCAAATGGCTTTTATGAAATATGCATACAAAGGGCAATTAAGTTTAGTTGTTAATGACACATTATTTGCTGAAGATCGTTTTTTAAGAACATTAGGTTTTGAGAAAACTGCCAAGAAAACTTTTGATAAAGTTTCTCCTGAAATTATGAATCATTTAGAAGATACATGCTATGGTATTAATACATATGTGCAGAGCTTAAGTCCTGCTGAATATCCATTAGAGTTTAAGTTGTTGCAGATAAAAGAATTACCTGTCTTTGAACCATTGGATATTATTGCATTAAGCACAATGATGGCTTGGGAGTTGCAAGGTGGATGGGATTCAGAGCTCTTTTTTGGAGCAATTAATGAACAGCTTGGTCCAGAATATTTAGCAGAAATTTTACCCGCATACAAGAAAGATTATGTAACCATAGCATCCAATGATGTTTTGTTAAAAAGCTATCAGCAATTTGCAAGCGATACGAAAGATTTAAGAAATCTGTTAAAAACAGATAGAAACGGATATGGTTCAAATGCATGGGCTGTTTCGGGTTCTAAAACGGTTTCTGGAAAACCATTGCTAGCTAACGATCCTCACTTAGCATACAATCAGCCTCCCTGGTGGTATGAGATTCGTCTGAAAAGTGATAATTTTAATTTTGGTGGTTATGGATTATATGGATTTCCTTTACCAGTTATTGGACATAATGAGCACATTGGATGGGGTTTTACTAATGTGATGACAGATGACATGGATTTTTATATTGAATCACTAAATGAAGATCAAACACAATACTATGTTGACGGAGAATGGAGAGACTTAATAATTGAAGAAGAAGAAATAGTTTTAAAGTCTGGGGAAAGACGTAAAATTACTATTCGATCAACACATAGAGGGCCTATTATTAGCAAGATACATAGCGATGCCAAAGCCCTAAAAAAAGCAATTTCATTTCAGTGGACAGAATACGATGCTTTTGATGAAACTACAGCATTATTTATGTTAGCTCAGGCATCAAATTGGGAAGAATTTTCTCAGGCCTCCAACATGTTTGGTGCACCAGGTCAGAATTGGACTTATGCAGACAAGGATGGCAATATAGGATGGAGACCTAGCTCTAAGATTCCAATAAGGCTTGATGCAGAAATGCTTATTCCTTTTGATGGCACTACCACAAAGCATGATTGGAAGGGATATATTCCCTTCAATGAAATGCCCTATTCTTTTAATCCTAAAAAAGGATATATCTCTAATGGAAACAATAAAATTATTGGAGATGAATATCCTTATTATATATCACGATATTGGGCAGATCCTAGTAGAGGAGAGCAAATCGACAGAAGATTAAGGATAGATGCAAAATTTGATGTTGAAGATATGAAATCGGTACTTAATGATATCACTTCTCCATTTGCTCAAGAATATAGTCCTTTATTTGTTGCAAACTATACAAATAGCTTTTCCGAACAGGGAGATGAAATATTTGAGATTTTAAACGATTGGGATGGCATTGAGTCTATTGATTCAAACGCTACAGTAGCCTTCCATGCAGTGTATCTTCAATTAGTTCAAAATTTATTTCAGGATGAATTGTATAGTTTTGGAGATGATTCATTTGATACGTTCTATAGTTTAAAATATATTCGTTCACTGGCAATTAGAAAGATATTTGACGGTGAGGCAACATTGTGGGTAGATAATGTTTTAACAGATAAAAAAGAAATTTTAAGCGATATTGTGAATAAATCTTTTCACGATGCACATGTATTTCTTTCAGAGAATTATGGAAATCCAAAAGATTTAACATGGGGCCAAGTACACCAAGTTACCTATAGACACCGCTTGGATAGAGACCCTTTAGTCAAAAGGCTCATAAATTTTAGCGTAGGACCTTATCCGATGGCAGGATCTGGTATGACTCCAAGAGCAGCCAGTTATTCTGTTAGCAAGCCGTTTAGTGTTCGAGCAGGCTCATCTATGCGTAGAGTAATTGATTTCTCAAATTTTGATAATGGATTTAGTATCTTGCCGACCGGACAATCAGGACTATTTAGATCAAACCATTACGACGATCAAACTGAAATGTATAATGCTGGAGAATTCAAACCTTTTAAATTCTCTTATGATGCTATTGAGAATACAAAATCTTCTAAATTGATTTTTAAATCTAAATAATATTTTCCTTGAATACCTATTAATCGATGTTTAAACTACTCTAATGAGCAAATTTTATAACTACTATTTTTATTTTAGAAGCAGGGGGACTGTAGAAGCCTAAAGATATATTTATATCAAAACTCTACATGAACCCTAGCAAAGCCCGCTAGGGTTTTTTGTTATATGGAGGAAAAAATGAACAAAAAAATATTAGAAAACAGAGATAGAATAGATAAAGCTGATAACCAAATTTTTGATTTATTGCTAGAGAGATTGGATGCGGTAAATATAATTGGATATATCAAAAAACAAGAAGGATTTCCAGTCTTAGATCAAGAAAGAGAAAATGCGATTTATGCTAAAATTGATGCGAGATTTTCTACGGTAGAAGCTTCATTTTTAAAGCCTATCTATGAATCTATCATTACAGAATCAAAGAAAGTTGAGGAATTATAATGTCAAAATGGACAAAAGATTCATGGAAGAATTTTACTGTAAAGCATATTCCAGAGTATAACGATAAAAAACAACTTGAAAAGGCGTTGAAAAAACTTGAAGGCTTCCCTCCGTTGGTATTTGCTGGAGAGTGTAGAAATTTAAAGCAAGAGTTAGCTAAAGCAAGCAATGGAGATGCTTTCCTGGTGCAAGGTGGTGATTGCGCTGAAAGCTTTAAAGAATTCAATGCAAATAATATTAGAGACACTTTTAGAGTTATTCTGCAAATGAGTGCGGTTATTACAGCTAAATTAAAAGTGCCAGTAATTAAGCTTGGGAGAATTGCAGGTCAATTTGCAAAACCCAGATCTTCTGATCGTGAAACTATGGACGGAAAAACCTTAAATAGTTATTATGGTGATTCAATCAATGGAATAGAGTTTTCTGAAGAAAAACGTGAACCAAACCCTGCAAGACTGTTAAGAGCTTATTCACAGTCAGCTTCAACGCTGAATTTATTGAGATCTTTTGCTCAAGGAGGATTTGCAAATTTGCGTAAAGTTAATTCTTGGAATATGGGATTTGTCAAAGCTAGCGAAGAGGGAAAAAAATATGAAAAGATTGCTGGTAAAATTAATGAGTATCTAGATTTTATGGATGCGGTCGGTGTAAATACTTCAACTGTAATTGATTTAAATACTGTTGACTTCTATACTAGTCATGAAGGTTTACATCTTCCATATGAAGAAGCTCTAACTCGAGTTGATTCACTTTCTAATGAAATATATTGTACTTCAGCACATTTTATATGGATAGGCGATAGAACTCGTTTTATCGACAGTGCACATGTTGAGTACTGTAGTGGAATTAGTAATCCAATCGGCATTAAATGCGGTCCTAGTCTTGATAATGAGGAGCTTATAAAAATAATAGATAAAATTAATCCTGCTAATGAGCCTGGAAAGATTTCACTTATTTTTAGGTATGGTGAAGAAAATATTGGTAAATATCTTCCTGCGTTAGTTGATGCTATAGTGAAAAACAAAAAGAATGTATTATGGATATCAGATCCCATGCATGGAAACACAGTTAAATCTTCATCTGGTCTTAAAACAAGAGACTTTAATTCTCTGTTGAATGAAACCAGTAAAGCTGTTGAAATTCTTAAGTCTAAAGGTCGACATCTTGGAGGCATTCATCTAGAAATGACCGGACAGAATGTTACTGAATGTACTGGAGGAATTTATAAGGTTGGAGATGATGATTTAAATTCTAGGTATCATACTCATTGTGATCCAAGGTTGAATGCAAATCAAGCATTAGAACTCTCATTTAATATTGCGGAAGAATTAAAGAAGTAAATGGAAGTCAAAGGAACATTATATTTACCAGGAGATAAGTCAATTTCCCATCGCGCAATAATGCTTTCATCTATTGCAAATGGAAAAAGTACCATCAGGAATTTGAACGATGGTGCTGACTTGCAATCTACGATTAATGTATTAAAAGCCTGTGGAGCGAGGATTGATAATAGTGATAAAGCTATTGTTATTGATGGAGTAGATTTAACTAGCCCAAATAAAGAGCTAGATTGCGGAAACTCTGGAACTACAACAAGGCTAATTTCAGGACTTCTATCATCACAAAAATTAGATTTTACTCTTGTAGGCGATAACTCTTTGTCTTCAAGGCCAATGAAAAGAATTATTATTCCACTGCAAAAAATGGGTTGTGATATTTCTTCAAATGATAATTTATTGCCATTAAGTGTAAATGCAAAAAAAGGTACACGCTCTATTGATTATAAAATTCCTGTTGCTAGCGCGCAGGTCAAATCATGTATATTGCTAGCTGCTCTAGGAGCAGAAAAGCCATCGATTGTGCATGAGGATATTTTAACAAGAAATCATACAGAGATTATGTTAAAAAATATGGGCGCATCAGTTAGTCGCAAAGATAAAAATGTTTGTGTTCATCCTCTAAAGAATAAGCTTAATCCTATTGATGTAACAATTCCTTCAGATCCATCATCTGCAGCTTTTTTTGCAGCCATGGCTGTAATAAATGATAATTCAGAACTGACACTTAATAATATACTTTTGAATAAAACTAGAATTGGATTCATTGAGGTCCTTAAAAAAATGAATTGTCATTTGTCCATCAATAATAAACGGTTGAATAATGGCGAAGATACTGGAGATATAACTTTTAGCACTTCCACGCTAACTTCAGTAGAAGTAGAGTCTACAATAATTCCTGCAATCATAGATGAAATACCTATTTTGGCTGTTGTAGCAGCATATTCTAATGGTATCACTATATTTCGAAATGTAGAAGAACTAAAATATAAAGAATGTGATAGATTGCACGCAATTATACATAATCTTAATGCATTTGGAATTAATGCTTATGAAAAAGAAAACAGTTTATTTGTCGAGGGAGGTAAGCCTAGTAAGTTGGCTGAAATCACTACCTTTCACGATCATCGAATAGCTATGGCTTTTACGATTTTGAGCTTAACATCATTTGGAAAATATCGCTTGGATAACAAATCTTGCATCAATATCTCATTGCCAAACTTCTTCAATTTAATAGAAAGAGTTGCGAAATGAAATTTGCGTTAATAGGTAATCCAGTTTCTAAAAGCATTAGCCCAGAATTACACAAAGTTCTTTATAAAGAATTAGATATTAAAAATTGTTTTCTTAGTAAAGTTCAACTTGCTGAAAGTGAGTTAGATAGTTTTTTTGATAAAATAAATACATCTTATAATGGGTTAAATGTTACTATTCCGTTTAAGAATGAGGTAATAAGTTATTTGGATGAGCTTGATGAAGAAGCGAAAATACTAAATAATGTCAATTGTATTTCAATAAAAGAAGGTGTTTTAAAAGGGTATAATACAGATAAATATGGTTTTGATATGCTTTGCGCAAGAAATGCTATTGTGATAGAGAATAGAAAATGCATGGTTTTGGGAGCAGGTTCTTCTGCAAAAACAGTTGTTAAATCGTTAATTGATTCGGGCGCAAGAGAGATTATAATTAAAAATAAAAGCGAAAACAATGCACTAAAAGTTAAAGAATTTGCCAAAAAATTAGGCTTTACTAACATAGCTTTATTTAGCAATCAGCAATCATCTTGCGAATT
>Ga0208277_1001288_pt1 | contig 14662 bp, 11 predicted proteins | sample ETNtaG_5_FD_185782 | JGI IMG/M metagenome (GOLD analysis project Ga0208277, IMG submission 185782) | Marine microbial and viral communities from oxygen minimum zone, Eastern Pacific Ocean - ETNP201406SV205 (SPAdes) (version 2) | ecosystem: Environmental > Aquatic > Marine > Oceanic ...
AACAATATTTAAAAAAATCGATAAAGATTTGATTTTTATTACCGATGAAGTGGAACCAATGAAAAATGTTCTTCCTAATTTAAAATTTAAAAGAAATGAAATAAAAGAGGATATAGATACTTATCTAGGATTAATAAATAAAATAGTATTAAGGGATCAAAAGTCTGAACATTCTGAATATATTATTAAGTCTTCAAAAAAAATTGAAAAGTGGATTAATCAATTGGATTCATTTGAGAAATTTCTGCAAAATATCACTGTAATTGCTAGAAAGGAATCAGGCGGTTTTGTTGTTTTACGTAAAGGTAATTCAAAATCAATGAAATATGTTAAAAGGTACAAGAAAGGGATAGAAAACTATAATTTGAATGTTGAAAAAATTCATAAACTGGTTAAATCATTTTAATTTTTTAATAAAATTAGTTTTTGAGTTTGCTTAGAAGATTTTCCCTTAGCAGTTAAGAAATAAATCCCATTTGAGACTTTATTCCCATTAGTGTTCATCCCATACCAACTAAATGGAACAATACCTGGACCAATAAATTCTCTGCTTATTTCCCAAATACTATTTCCTATAATATCATTAATCAAAAATGATATATTCTGGCTTTCATAAATTTCCAAGTTAAAATTTACAATGTTTCCATAACTAGGATTTGGAAATGGTAAACTCAAAATAAAATCCTCTGACAAACCATCCTCTAGTTTTAAAGTAAAATCCCAGTTGTTAGTATCGGTTTCTAACGCTGACACTACAATTGATATCCATTCAATGCCAATATTTGGATCAATATTGATTATGGGGTCGGACTTAATCAACCATTCACTTTTTCCAAGATGTTTTATTATAATGCTAAATGAGAAATTACCAGAATTTTTTATAAAATAAATTTTAACTGGGCTGTTTGTGGAAAGTGAATAATAATAGCTGGAATATTTATGTAATAACTGGTTATTAATTTGTTTGTTGTTTCCTATTTCAAAAATAATATCTTGTTTATTTGCTGGGCCATCAGTCACCGTTTTATAACCATTTGCCTCAACGTAAGAGTAAGGGGGCTGAGCTAAATTACTCAAAATTTTGTTTGAAATGGCCATTTTGTGATAAGCGTCTTCAAAATTAATTTGATTTGGTTCTAAAGCAAGATCAATAGATTGAAAGCTAATATCTTTTGAAGATGAAGCATACTCTTTTGAATAATCCCATATCTTTTTAATAGTTTCAGTATCTCCAAAGTGTTCATCAAGGTATTGAAAAAATATAAAACTACCGTACATATGATTGCTTTCATGATCAATGGGTAAATGAATATTTTGAAACCATGAATTTAAATATCTGTAATGATCATTTACTCCATTGTATAATTGGTCTTCACTCCAGACAGCCGAGGCTTCCATTATCCATAATCTTTCAAAACAATTATAAGAAAATTGTATTGAGTGAAAAAATTCATGTACAGCTGTTACTTTAATATTCTCCAATTCTGTATGCATACTGAACTGTGAACCATCATAATTATTTCTCATTTTAATAAAACTAGAACATTGGTTTAGGTTTGAGCTATTATTACTAGTATAGGTGATGCCAAAATAAAAGCTAGGCAAGTTTTCAATATATACATTATATAGAAAAGGTTCCTCTCCATCATCAAAAATTGGACTATTAAATTCTAAAGTATCCATAAAAAACATCCAGACTTGTTCAAAGACTTCTCCCATTTGAATAACATAATCAAGATTATCGACTTTGTGAGATGAGGATTCATTGGTTGTGTAATGAATTCTAAAGTGATTGGTCTCATATGTCATATCCAAAAAATCAGGAGCAGTTGCTTTAAGAATTCCATTTTTTTCAAATAGTCCTAATTTTTCTAAATTTTCTTTTTCCCCTTCAGAAAAGGAACTTATGTCATTTCTTATCAGATTTGTAATATGAGTAGTTGGATGGATATGAATATTTTCTGACCCAAATAATTTGTCATATGAATCATAAATTGAAAGATTATCTGCATAGCAGTAAATAGGAAAAATAATACAAAATGTAGATTTAATTATCGTCATCTTCATCTTGTTTAAAACGATCATGGAATTTATATCTTATGTATAGAGCCATGATTAGAAATGAGATTGCGCAGCAAATTGAATAATATAAAATTGTTTCCTTCATCATAAAAATTAGTAAAGTTTCTTAAATGTTATATCATACAATCCAGTTAGAATTAAAATTCCAATTCCAAATCCGGATACACTCTTAATAGATTCTGGATTATTTGCTAATCCCAAAAGTGTAAGAGTTAATCCAGTTCTATAAAACCAATTACTATATTTTTTCTTCAACGTACTAGTAATGTCAGGTTGGTTATTATTTTTGTTATCATCGATTTTTGAAAAGTACTCTGTAGAGTAATAAAGATTTGAAATAATAGTGTTCTTTTCTGTATCATAAATAAAATCATAATTATGAATAGGTTCTTGAATTTGAAAACTTAGTTGTATTGATTCTTTATTATCCACGATTTGAAAATTTTTAATTTGTGAGGGGATAGTATTTATCCTTATGCTATTAGAATCTCCTTGAACCCCAAATATTGTTAAATAGAACCAACCAGAAGTTGCTTGCCAGGCACTGACATTATTATCTGGTGATAAATAATCAAGGTTTAAAGTCACAATAATGCCATTTGATTTGGATTCAATCGATAAACTTTTAATTTCATTGGTTATGGCTAATAATGCCGTATGTAATAAAATTATATTGGTTATAAACTTAATAAAAGTGATCAACGTTTTTTATGTCTAGCTATGATTAAATTACCAGCATATTAAGCAGAAAACATTTAGTTTTTGAGGGAAAATTATTTAAATAATTTACAAAAATAAATCACATATAACCTTTTATCATCAAAAATTGAAAAAAATGAAATACTATTTACTTTTATATTTAATATTTATTAATACTTTGATCAGTCAAGATTCAACAGAAGTGATTGAGAATACCTCAGAAAATTCATCTGTTCAAGGAGCTTTTGGGGCTGTTACAATAGATGGAAAAATTTGGAATCAAATTGCTCTTCGCCCAACATTACCATTCGGTCCATTAACCATTGCTCTTGACGTGGTTATTTATGTTGACCAAGATGGTAATATTCATAGCGATGAATGGGACTTCTCGACAGGTGAGAAGGTGAAAAATACATTAATTGATAAAATATACTACATTCGTTACGGACAAAGATTTAATGGAAATTATTTTAAAATAGGAGCACTAGACAATGTAACTATGGGATATGGAGCTCTAATAAATAACTATAGTAATACTCTATTGTATCCTCAAGTCAGAAAAGTCGGATTGGAATTTAAAGCTGAATTACCTCAAAACTTAAATATCTATGGATTTACAAATGATTTTAAAGAAAATATGGGCTTAACAGGATTCAGAGTTTCTGCGCCTATATCTGGTGGATTTACTCTTGGGTTTTCTTATGCAAACGACCGTAATCAGTATTTAGGTCTAAAGGACGTTGATAATGATGGTAGACCTGATTTAGTTGACGATTTCCCTGAGAATGCTCAGTATTGGATAGATTCTGATAACGATGGTTATGATGATACAGATCCTTTAGAATGGGATATAGATGGAGATGGTATTACAGATACTCTTGATAGTAACATTCCAGGGTGGAACCTTGATTTAGATAATAATGGAATTCCAGATATTATAGTTCTTGATGATGATATTTCTAGAAAACCACAACCTATTAATATTAATGAAGCTAAGGGTAAACATATTTCATCTTATGCACTTGATCTTGGAATTCCTCTAATCCGTGAAGCTTTATTTTCACTTGATTTTTACTCACAGTATGCTGCTTTATTAGGTAAAACAATAGATCCAACAATTGATTCTACCTCAGAAGATGGAACTAATATAGTTAATACAGAATATGGATTGATTCCAATTGGTTTATCTGCAAGATTTGGAAATGCTAGTTTTAATCTTGAATTTAGAATGATTCCTAATGGTAGATTTGACTTTGGTTATTTTAATAAGTCTTATGAATTAGAAAGATCAGCTTTTAAAAGTAGTTCTGATAATAAGGGAGAAATTGTAACGAAATCTGAGCGTTTAGGTACTTACGGAAAGCAAAATGGTTTTTTTTCATCACTTAATATAAACTTAGGTGATTTATTTGATGCAGGTTTTTCATATCAAAATTTAAGTGGCCAGCAATATGATATTATTTCAAATAAATTTCAAGAGGCTGAAAATCAGAGTTTTTCAGGTATTTTAAAGTTAACAAAACCAATAAGTAAAATAAAGAAAGCAGATTTGTTTTACCAACAAAGAAACGTTCCTAATCCATTTGACTTCCAATTTTCTGAATCCACTATAATGGGGTATGATATAGGTTTAGAGTTGGGTAATGGAATGATACTCACTTATACTTTCAGAAGAAGTTTTATTGATATGAATGGTGACGGTGATGTGAAAGATGATAATGAAATGATAAATATGACAAGTATAGAAACAAGTTTTTCATTTTAGTATGAAATCTTCTGAAATTAGAGCATCGTTTATAGAATTTTTTAAAAAGAAGAATCATAAATTTATACGAAGTTCGTCTGTTGTCCCAAATGATGATCCAACTCTTCTATTTACCAATGCTGGGATGAATCAATTTAAACCAATATTTCTAAATGAAATATCACCCTCTAACTTAAGGGCCGTGAATAGTCAGAAATGTATCCGTGTATCAGGTAAACATAATGATCTTGAAGAAGTAGGTGTTGATAAATTTCATCATACCTTTTTTGAGATGCTTGGTAATTGGTCCTTTGGAGATTATTATAAAGAAGAATCAATAAAATGGGCGTGGGATCTTTTGACTGAAGTTTGGAAATTAGATAAAAACAGATTGTGGGTTTCTGTATATCAGAAAGATGAAGAAGCTTATGATCTATGGCTGAAGCAAACTGATATTGCCAAAAATAGAATCGTTAAATGCGGTGATAAGGAAAACTTTTGGGAAATGGGTAACACAGGGCCTTGTGGTCCATGTTCTGAGATACATTATTATGTAGGCCAAGATATTGAAAAACAAGATTCAAAAGGGGTAAATAATAGTGATGAGTATTGGGAATTATGGAATTTAGTATTTATACAATTCAATCGATTAGAGGATGGATCATTAGCTGAATTAAAATCAAAGCATGTTGATACCGGAGCAGGCCTAGAAAGAATATCATCGGTATTACAGGGTAAAAAAAGTAATTATGATACTGATTTATTTAGTTCCATTATTAGTAAAATAGAAAATCTTTCGGGCATTAAATATACTGATAAAAGTATTCCACATTGTGTTATTGCAGATCACATTCGAATGCTATGTTTTTCAATTGCTGATGGAGCTTTGCCATCAAATGATGGTCAAGGTTATGTCCTTAGAAGAATTCTAAGAAGAGCATCTAGATTTGGTCGAAAAATAGGTTTAAATGAACCATTTCTTTATAAATTAGTTAAAGAAGTTAAAACTTTAATGGAAGACACCTATCCAGAGTTATCTGAAAAATATGTTCATATTAAGAAAGTTATTTTATCAGAAGAAGAATCATTTGGAAAAACACTTGATAGAGGAATAGCTCACTTTGATAAAGTAGTTTCAAATTTAAAAGTAAATCATTTAAGTGGAGAGGAAGCATTTAAATTGTATGATACTTATGGTTTTCCAATAGATTTAACAGTTTTAATGGCTAAGGAACAAAGTTTGACTATCGATGAATCTGGATTTCAAAAATATATGCAACTTCAGAAAAATAGAGCTAAAAAAACAGCTAAATTTGTTTTGGACAGAGATGAAATTAAATGGAAGATATTATCTAAAGGAAATCACTCTAAATTTTTAGGGTATTCCAAATCTTTAACGAATTCAAAAATTAAGCAATTTTCCTTCAAAGATGGGAAAATATTAGTTATACTGGATAAGACACCTTTTTATGCTGAGTCCGGAGGACAGGTAGGCGATAAAGGGGTTATTAAAGCCAATGATTTAAGACTTGAAGTTCTAGATGTATATAAACAAGGGAATAAAATTATTCACATTTGCGAAGGTAACTGGATTAAAACAGAAAATGTTACATGTGAAATTTCAATTGAAAGACGTGAATCAATTAAGAAAAATCATACAGCGACACATTTAATGCACAAAGCTTTAAAAAATGTTTTGGGGGATCATGTTAATCAAGCTGGTTCATTAGTTCATCCAGATTATTTAAGGTTTGATTTAACTCATTTTGAAAAAATAAAACCTAATGAAATTCAAGAAATAGAAAATATTGTAAACAATCAAATTTTAAAGAATTTAAAACTAGATATTTCATTAGAAAAATTTGATGTTGCTAAGAAAATGGGAGCAGAAGCCCTGTTTGGTGAAAAATATGGAGATGAGGTAAGGGTTGTAAAAGTTGGTGAATTTTCAAATGAACTTTGTGGCGGAACACATGTTGCAAGAACAGGTGATATCGGATCTTTTAAAATTATAGAAGAATCTTCCTTAGCGTCAGGAGTTAGAAGAATTCATGCAGTTACTGGCAAAAAATCAGTAAATAAAATGCAAGAGAATGCATTAATTTTGAATGAATTACAAGCTATGATGAATGTGTCAACTTCAGAGTTAATTGAAAGAGTAGATTTACTTTCAAAACAAAAAAAACAGTTAGAAAAAAGGATAAAAAGTAAAAACCATTCAAAAAGTAAACTGAACCTGTTTGAAGGCATGGAGACTATTGATAAATACTCATTACTTATAAAAAGTGTTAAAATAGAGGATCCAGTAGAAATAAAGACATTAGGAGATCAATTATTTGAGAAAATAACTAGTGGCGTGGGTATTCTATTTAATAATACATTAGAAAAATCAGTAGCTGTAGTTGTTGTGTCAAAAAATTTAAATTCTGTTGGTATTTCAGCTGGTAAGATAGCAAATCAAATTGGAAAACTCATGGAAGGTGGTGGAGGTGGGAAACCACATTTAGCCACAGCTGGAGGAAAAAAAGATATACCTTTGGATCAAATCATGGAAAAATCAAAAATAATAATAATTAATATTTTAAATGGACTATAATTATGCAATATCAAAAGATAAAAAACGATTATTTTATATATATTGAAAAAAATGAGATGGTTATGGATACCATTACAAAATTTTGTATTTCAGAGAATATTAAAAATGCTCGAATTTCAGGAATAGGTGCTGTTAAAAACACAGAGATTGGAGCTTATGATATTTTAAAAAAAGAATATATAAAGAAAAAATATACAGATACATTAGAATTAATCAGTTTTGAAGGTAATGTGACTTTAAAAGATGAAATTCCATTTGTCCATTCACATGTTGCTTTATCTAATCATGATATGAAAACATTAGGAGGACATCTCTTTGAAACGACAATTTCTGCTGTTGGAGAATTTTTTCTTACTAAATTTGATGGAAATGGATACAGGTCACTTAATAAAGATGTTGGACTTCCTTGTATTTGCTTAGAAAATAAATTTTAAATATCGATGAAAGAAATAATTAAAACTTCAAATGCTCCATCAGCAATAGGTACTTACAGCCAAGGAATAAAAGCCAATGGATTTTTATTCACGAGCGGACAAATAGGCATTGATCCTGATTCCGGAAAACTAGTAGATGGAGGAATTAGATCTCAAACTGATAGAACTCTAAGTAACATAAATGCAATACTTAATGAATCAGGAATTCAAAAAGAGAATATAATAAAACTATCTGTTTTTCTAATCAATCTAGGAGATTTTGAACACATAAATGATTCCTTTAGTAAATTTTTTAATAATTCAAATTTTCCTGCAAGAACAACTATTGAAGTAAGTAGACTGCCACTTAATGCATTAGTTGAGATTGATTGTGTTGCACTTCTAGATAAATGATTTTAAGGTGTGTTCTAATCCATGTTTGTTTCCTTTCTTTTATCCTTGGAGAAACTGATAAAAAGAAGCACACTCAAAATCCAAAAAAAGCTTTTTATTATTCTTTAATTCCTGGTTTGGGACAAGTTTATAATGAAAAATGGTTAAAATCATTTGTTATAATTAGTTCAGAAATTATGTTTTATCAATTATGGCAAAAAAATCTTAAATACTATAAAACTTATGACACAAATAACTACCCTTTAAAAAAACATAGATATCTTGAAAAACGAAATAAATATGCTTGGTGGATTGGTTTAGTATACATTTATAGTATGATTGATTCAGTCGTTGATGCTCATTTATTTGAATTTAATAATTTAATGGAAAAACCAATTGTTGAAAGTCTAGAAGGAGTAGATAAAAATGAATAAAAGAGAGCAGTGGGGTTCAAAATTAGGTTTTATTCTTGCAGCTTCTGGTTCGGCTGTTGGTCTGGGTAATATTTGGAAATTTCCTAGCATGGCAGGCGAAAATGGTGGAGCTGCATTTACTCTGATCTATCTAATTTGTATTTTACTTGTTGGACTTCCAATTGTAGTATCAGAATTTGTTATAGGAAGGAAAACTCAATTAAGTCCTTATGGTGCCTTTAAATCACTCGCACCAAATACAAAATGGAAATGGCTTGGAGGGCTTGGTGTCGCATCTGCATTTGTAATTTTATCATTTTATGGTGTGGTTGGGGGTTGGACATTAAGATATACACTTATGTCTATGTTTGGTGGTTTTGCTAGTTTAGCAAATAATCCTGAATTATCTAATCAAGAATTCACTGATTTTATTACAAGCTCTGTTAATCCTGTTTTCTGGCAAATGCTTTTCATGGGGTTTACCATTATTGTTATTATACAAGGAGTTCAAGGGGGAATAGAAAAGTGGGCAAAAGTTATGATGCCTGCAATTTTAGTGATTTTATTGATGCTCATGGTAAGAGGTTTAACCCTACCAAATGGTTCTAAAGCTTTAGAGTTTCTATTTCAGCCAAAGTTTAGTGATCTAACCCCTTCAAGTGTGGTTTTAGCCTTAGGACATGCATTTTTCACTCTTAGCTTAGGTATGGGTACCATGATAACTTATGGGAGTTACTTAAAAAGAGATCAAAACCTTTTAACTTCAGCTCTTTGGATTATTTTTCTTGATACATTAATTGCACTTATGGCTGGTACTGCTATTTTTTCCGCTGTATTTGCAATGGGGGCAAATCCATCTGAAGGTGCAGGATTAATTTTTGTAGTTCTGCCAACTATTTTTCCTGCTATTCAATTAGGAACTTTATGGGGTACATTTTTTTTCTTTTTGTTATTTTTAGCTGCCCTAACCTCAGCGATATCTATCCTAGAAGTTATTACAGCATATTTTATTGATGAAAAAGGGTGGAGTCGTTTAAAAGCAACAATTACTTTTGGAGTTCTTGTTACCATTGTAGGTATGTTCTGTTCCTTATCAAATGGTATTTTTGATGATTTTGTATATCTATTTGACAAGTCTTTTATGGATTTGTTAGACTCAATATCTTCTAAATATATGTTACCTATTGGTGGCCTATTAACTGGCTTATTTATTTTAATTCGTTGGGGTATTCCAAACTTTATATCAGAATTGAGTATCGGTATGAATAATAGAACTGTTTCACCTTCAATAGTTTTCATTTTATTTATGATATCTGTCGCAGTTATTGGTTCTATAATTATCAATGAAATTGTAGAAATTATTTTTGGATTCCCTATTATTGGATAGTTCATGCTTATAGAAAAAATTTTTCCGCAAAAGTCAAACTCATATATAAGTTTAAATAACATATTTGTGAAAATAGGCTTAAAAATTGATGAGATAGGGTTAATTCAGTTGTTTTCTCTTTGGACATTAACCGTTTCAGGGCTCGTACTCAAAATGGGTTTAAACGATAGATATGTTTATTGGGAATGGAATAATTGGATGATAGGATTAGCTAAGTTACTTTTTGTTACCTTAGTTTTTGTATTTTTTTTAAACCCCAAAAAAATATGGAATATCGATTCAAAAAAGTTAAGTGTCAATGCTATTGGGATTCATATGGGAATTGCTTTGCTTTGTTTACTTTTTGGATATTCATGGCCATCATTAAACCATTTAATATATTTGTTACCTTATTTGTTAGCTTTTTATAGCGGATTGTTAATCTTTCAATTTCAGATTAAGTTGAATATTGAAAAAAAAACTTGGCATAGTACTAATTGGGATAATAAAGGTTTTATACTGTTCTCCTCACTATTATCAATGTTTACATCGGTAATAATTGGAATTTACTTAGATGATCCAATCTTGAGTACATCAGCAATAGTATCAATTCCTTTTCCATTAATTGCCTTGATATGGCCGAATCATGTGAGGCATTTGCAAAGAGCTAGGTTTTATCCTCTATTTATTTTTGCAATGTTTCTTTGCGTTAGAGTACCATGGTTTTTAATTCCTCTCATTACGTTGTTTATTTTTCTGAGAATGGTAAATTATTTTAGGTTTGGAATAACCCATCCTTCTTTTGGTGTAGATTTTACAGACGAGAAATAAAATTGGATTATGATATAATAATAGTTGGTGCCGGTCCTGCTGGTTCAACTGCTTCATTGTATGCAGAGAAAATGGGTTTAAAATCAGTTTTAGTCGATAAATCAATTTTTCCTAGAGATAAAATTTGTGGAGATGCATTATCTGGAAAAAGTATTAGAATGCTTAGGGAAATGAATTTATTATCTGAAGTTTCAAAATTAGAGGGTGCACAAATAAACCGTATAACCTTTGGTAGTCCAAGTAACAAACAATTTGATCTTCATTTAAATAAATTAAATAAAGATCAACACCAAAAAAAAGGATTTGTCATTCCTAGAAAAGTATTTGATAACTTTCTTTTTGAAAAAGCGAGCTCTAGATCAGAAAGTCGCCAAGGTTTTAAAGTTACAGAAATAATAAAAGATAATAACGTTATCTCTGGGGTTATCGGAGTTAATAAAAATGGTAAAAAGGAATCCTTGTATGCTCCTCTTATTTTAGGATGTGACGGACCTTATTCAATTATTGCTCGAAAATTAAAACTTTATAAGATGGATATGATGAACACTTCTGTAGCTATTAGATGTTACTATAGTGGAGTAAAGGGTTTAACTGATCAAATAGAATTACATTTTTTAAAAGAAGTCAAACCTGGTTATCTCTGGTTATTTCCTGCTGGAAAAGGGATTGCAAATATTGGAATTGGTCTAAGTAAGGTAGATGCAAAAAAAGAAGAAAGAACCTTAAGTCAATTACTCGATACTGTTACGAAGTCAAAATACTTTAAAGGAAGATTCGAGGATGCTATCCAACTAGAAAAACCTGTTGGTTGGAATTTACCTCTTGGCACAAAACATAGATTAAATCATGGCGATGGTTTCATGCTCTTAGGTGATGCGGCTGGATTAGTTGATCCTTTTACTGGAGAAGGAATCGGCAATGCAATGGTGTCAGCAAAGTATGCCATACAAATTGCAAAACAATCAAAAGAAAATAATGATTATTCTAAACCTTTTTTATCTGAATATGATAAGTTGTTATGGAGTGAATTAGGTAAAGAGTTGCGGACAAGTACGAAGCTCCAAAAATTAGCAAGATATAGTTTTTTATTAAACTTTGTTATCAATAGAGCCTCAAGGAATGAGGAAGTAAAAAATATAATCTCTGGGATGTTGGCCAATGAAATTCCAAAAGATGAATTATCCAATCCTAGTTTTTACTTTAAAATGTTTTTTTCTTGAAAATGCTTATGGATAGAAAAAAACTATTAAAAGTTTTAAACCTTGATAATTTTACAGCTATAGATTTTGAAACAACGGGTCTTGACCCAAAAAATGATCGAATTATCGAGGTTGCTGCAATAAAATTCAAAAATGGTGTTATTACAGATAAGTATGTCCAATTAATAAATCCCGAAGTGAAAATATCTAGTTTTATTACGGGAATTACAGGAATTACTAATAAAATGATTAAATCTTCTCCAACTGAAGAAATGATTATTGATGACTTTTTATATTTTTTAGGCGAAGACCCTTTAGTTGGACATAATATTTACTTTGATGATAATTTCTTAAAAAATCTCTGTAAACGGCTTGGTAGAGATATTCAAAAACATGTTAAATATGATACACTTCAACTCGCTAGAAGTGTTCTTTTTGATCAACCCGTATTTAATCTTGCTGCTCTTTCAGAATATTTTGGTTTTTCTTCAAAAGGATCTCACCGAGCTGAAGTGGATACTCATAATACAGGTATGATATTTATTGAATTAATTGAAGAATTAGCAAGTCACTCGATTAAATTGATATCCACCGTTAATGATTTGATTAAGGATAAAGAAATACCAAATCAAAAGTTATATTCCGATATTGCAAAAGAATTAAATAAAGCAGGTAAAATTAAAACTGGTTTAGTTAAATCTAAAATTAAAAGAAATTTCCCAATCAATAAATTTTATTGCGAAGGTAAGAATGAAATTTCAACTTTTGACTCCGAAACTATATTTGGAAATGATGGAATTTTAAAAGAAAACATTGATAATTTTGAATTCAGACCAGATCAAATAAAATATTCTAGAATCATAAAAGAAATCTTTTCTAAGGAAAAAAGTATAGGAGTTATTGAGGCAGGAACAGGTTTGGGAAAATCCATGGCATATCTTTATGGAGCTATCGATAATTCTTCTGATTTTGAAAATAATGGACCTGCTATAATAGCTTGTCATACAAAAAATCTTCAAGATCAACTGTTCAATAATGATTTACCCAAATTATCAAAAACTTTAGATGTGCCTATCAAAGCAGTATTATTAAAAGGTAGGAGAAATTATCTTTGTAAAACTAGGTTTAAATGGCTCACTTCAGATTCAAAAACCTTAGATAGCAAGGACTTGGAGGCTTTAATCCCAATTTTTTTCTGGATGGAATTCACCAAAACTGGTGATTTGTCAGAATGTTCAGGTTTCTTTAATTCCCGAAGAGAATGGTTGAAATCAATGATTTGTAGTGAACCTGGTTTTTGTACTGGTGAAATTTGTAATAAACAACATTCATGTTTTTATGGAAAATTGAAAAAACTATTATTTCAAGCAAATATAATTGTTGTTAATCATTCTTTATTGATGGTTGAAGTTGCAAATCCTGGTATTCTTCCTGAACACAATTCTGTAATAATTGATGAGGCTCATAATTTAATTAAATCGGCTTATGATCAATTTAAAATAGACTGGACAGAGCAAAACTCTCTTTATCAAATCCAAAATATTGATCCATCATCTCCAAGATCCGCAAGATGGAATAGCATTCTCAATACAATATGTTCTCAAAACCCAGAATTATCGAAAATAATTGAAGATTTAAAAAGATCAATAAAAGAAGCTAAAGATTCTCTTAAAGTAATGATGATCAATATATCGAATGAAAATTACTCTCAATTTGATCCATTCAAAACTTATCAAAATAAACCAATATTAAAGAATATAGAAAAAACCTTTCAAATTGTTTCTGAAGACATTGATTTAATGGAAAAAAACCTAAAAAATATTATCGAATTAATAGATAAAATAAGAAAATCTATTTTAGAGATTGATAATACAAGAAGTAAATATGGAACTCTTCATTCAATATTTGAAAACGGGCATGATAAGATTAGTCACTTGCTAAGTGATTTAATGTGTCTAACTGCTAATCAAGATAATGACACTGTATATTGGATGGAAGGAGAGTTTAAATTAAAAAACACATCAAAAGAAAGATTATCGATTTCCTTACATGCTTCTATGATTGATCCCTCTGTAAATATGGCTCAAAATTTTTTTAATAGATTTCAGAATGTACTGTTAACATCCGCAACTCTTAAAGTGAATAATTCATTTGATTATTTTTTAAAAAGAATTGGTTTGAAAAATATTGATTCAGTATTTAAAAAAGATTTTTTAAGTCCGTTTTTTTATGATGAGCAAGTTACTTTTCATCAATATAGTGGTGCCATTGAAATTTCTAGTGATTTTGAAAAAATAGGTAGCCTAGTAATTGATTTAAATAGAAAATTTAAAAAGAGAATGTTAGTTTTATTTACTTCTACTAAAACTTTAACTGAAACTGCTAAATATATCAAAAAAAATATCTTAGGATCTGATATTCCTTTATTTGCCCAAATTAAAGGAGCATCAAGACCTGCAATAATAAAAGGATTACAAGATAACCCTAATGGAGTTGTTTTTGGAACAAATAGTTTTTGGGAGGGTGTGGATTTTCCTGGTGATCTTTTAGAAATATTAATACTTGTGAAATTACCTTTTGATGTCCCAACAGACCCTTTAATAAAATCTTATTCAGAATACCTCAATAAAGAAGGGCTTAATAGTTTTATGGAATATTCCCTCCCAGAATGTGTTATGCGATTTAGACAAGGTTTTGGTCGATTAATTAGGACTACTTATGATTCAGGAAAGTTCATATCTTTAGATAATAGAATTATCATGAAAAGATATGGTCCAATAATTAGCAGAAGTATTCCGGTTAAAATGACACTTTTTTCAGATGTTGAATCGATAAATTAGTATTTATAAAACTTAGAAAAACAAACAATTCAATTTCTTAATTTCTTCCATGAATAAAATCAATATTTCTCTTAAATCCTTTAGTT
>Ga0208277_1001290_pt1 | contig 14659 bp, 19 predicted proteins | sample ETNtaG_5_FD_185782 | JGI IMG/M metagenome (GOLD analysis project Ga0208277, IMG submission 185782) | Marine microbial and viral communities from oxygen minimum zone, Eastern Pacific Ocean - ETNP201406SV205 (SPAdes) (version 2) | ecosystem: Environmental > Aquatic > Marine > Oceanic ...
AAGATCTCGAATCTTCCTTCACCTCACTAGCTCTGTCTCCAGAGTTTGTGACCAACACTTTGCTCGGTTTGAGCAGGCCGGTTGGCAAGGGTCCCGGAGACCTTCCGAGGAAGTCCTCCACCACTCCTTGGGAGCGGCACTATTCACGTGGGAGGCGGGGGCAAATAAACTTTACGCTTTTTTCGGCTCTTTTCCAACGGAAACAGGGGGCTGAAAGATATTTTTCCAGTGGTTCCACTGGAATATTTTTGCAAAAATTAACATCAATTTCTCAAAGATCTGAGCTTGGCAGCCAATGCTGATTTCCTACTATCTTGTTCTGAAACTTCTTGTTTTGAGCGACGATTAAATAACCCCTTTTCCCATATCAAAACCTGACCATCCTCAAAGCCAAAACCAACTCGGTTTTGACTAGTATCCGAAACTCTCGGACGAGAAGATCCTGCCGATACTAACAATTCACCAAGTGAGTCTCTTACCTCAACTTGGCCATTCAAAGAGTTCCATCTTCCACACCAATGTAAATCATCAAAACCCACTAATTGAGTAGTAATTGGTAAGCCTTCTGACTTCCACAACTCTTTGGATTTAGTTGAGATTGCGACTAAGTCTCCATTTTCAATAGCCGCAACAAATCCTTTTTCGAATGATGAAAGCGACTCTATTGAGTGAGGTTCTTTGTGAATCACCTTACCTTCTGAAGAGGAAATCGTACCATCAGCATGGCCAAACAGAATCTCTCCGTTTTCTGCTAATCCACAAGTTACTGGAGAGTCTGTTGGTAATTCATGGTGTATACCGTCAGCCAAAAAGCCACACTTCGGCCGGCCAAGCCCCAAAATTAACCCCGAAGTGGCATCAATAAACCATGGTCGCTCGTCCATTCGCTCCACGTTGGTTAGTTCGCCATCCAAAGAAAATTGCCATATCGCGCTCTCCATAAAATCGCCGTGTTCAATGTCATAAACGCTTGATGTCGCTATTATTTGCCCATCGTGAAAAATCAGTAAATCTGCAGAACCTTCTAGTGGATTACTCCATAAAATATCGCCGTCTTTTACACATGAAATGTGAAGACCTGAAGTGACAATTACTTTTTCACCTACACGAAGAATTGTCTCGATGCGATCCTGACATTTGGTAGACCAAAGCAGATCCCCGTCGCCATTCCATTTCTTTAGAAGGCCATCCCATCCTCCTGCGATTACCGATTCCTCTTCAATATCAAGTGCACTAACAGGCTGGCCTAAATCACGAATCATCCAAGCCGCCTGAATCAAATCCATAATGCTGCTAAACCAAACTGAGTCAATAGGGTGTCGGCTTCAGGCTTCTAAAATAACCGACTTACGAGGAACTGTGAAGGTAAGGGCGAATGCCATCACTGAGAACAAGCATGCGCTGTAATAATGACCGGCTGTGAAGAATACTAAGACGCATGATGTTTGAATCATGCCCCTCGATCCTTTCTTTATGCCATAAAAAGCAAAGCCGGCGGAAATTAATGATAGCCCAATCATTGCCCAACCGACCATAATGTAAAATCCAGCTGCGGATTGATCGATCAATGGAAATTCCATTTCTTGGTCGAAATAACTGATCAACCTTACACAGGAGCCGTCAGTGTAGTTTCCAGTACATTCGACATCTGCGAATTCATCGCTGGCCGGCATCTCAAAATCTATTGTTGTGAATCCTGTTTTTTCTAATAGTGAAGGAGGATTCAAAATTAAACGGTGGCGGATAGCATCGTTTTTTCCATCTTCGTTATATCGCATTATTTCGATGGATGTCAAGCCTGGCGTTGCGCCTGTGAATTTGAATTTACCATCTTCATCGGTTTGAGTTTCAAGCGCAGCGGTATTGCCGTCGACGGTTTTGTGCTCCAAACGGACTGTTGCATTGGCAAGAGGATTTCCGTCAGAAGTTATTGTACCGCTGAATTCAGCCGAATCATGAGGGGCTCCTTTGGCCATTCCGTTTATCCATTCGTGTGGACGAACTAAACCAGATTCCGGATTAATGAAATCCAACCCGTTTGCGAAGCCAAGTCCACAAATAACGAAGACAAAAATTCCAATCATTCGCAGTACAGGATGTCCATCATTACTCTTTATTTCAAAAGCAGTTCCGCTAGACTGGAAGACTGGCTCTTCTTCGGGAAGAGCCGGTACATCGTCTAAAAGGTCGGACATGTATACTCCTAAGCGCAGGACCTACTTGATTGAAATGCGTCCGTTTGATTTTGAAATTAGTTTTTCTAATTCTGCGTGACCACACCACAAAGTCATTTCCAAGCCCGTTTTATTCGTTACAATTCCTAAATCATATATCTGGCTAACATAAGCCTCAGCATCACGTTCCCCATCTCTTGCTTCAGAAATATGCAGAGTTTTCTGTGGACCGTAAAGAGAATACATAATCGCCTCTCTAAGCTCCTCAATACCATCGCCGTTGTGAGAAGAAATTACCAATGGGTCCGCCAGCCCCATGGAGGAAACTACTTCCTTTACAGCCTCAATATCTCCTCCTAGATCACTTTTCGTTAACACAACTTTGAGGTTGAGAGAATAATCTTCGCTTCTGTCCAAAACCTCTCTACGCGTAGTTGACAATTTCCTTTTGAATTCGACTACTTCATCACTACTATCTACGACTAGTAGTAACAAATCACATTTCAGCGACTCGTCTAGAGTTGCATGAAAAGCATCTAACAAATCAGATGGCAACTCATCTATGAAACCGATTGTGTCTACAAGCAATATTCTAGGGCTCATTTCCATCCTGCCAACTGTTGTTTCCAATGTTGAAAATAACTTGTCCTCTACCAAAACCTGCTTGCCAGATAATGCGAGGAACAAGGAAGATTTGCCCGCATTTGTGTAACCTGCAAGGCCAACGGTTCTAGCGCCACCTCTAGCCCTTTGCCGTCTTCTTTCACTACGTGATAATGCGTGTTTTCTTTGCTTCTTTCTCAATTGGGCGAGTTCTCTTGACACTGTGTCAAGAACGCCTTGAATGGCTTGTCTCCCACCTGCTCCGAATCCCGCCCTCTCACCTGTCGTCTGCTGGTTAACCAATTCTCTTAACACACTTCTATCGGCTTGCAATTGTGCAATTCTAACTTGAGTTCTTGCTTCTACACTTCCAGCATGCGAGATAAATAGTGATAGTAGCAAACGTACTCTGTCCCAAACTTCAACTTGCACAGATTCGTGAATGTTTACCAACTGTCTCGGTGATGCGTTTGAGTGGATAATCACCAAATCTACGCCATGCCAAGGATGTCCTTCGACAGCGCTAGAAATTTCGTCTGCAACATCTTGCAGCCGGCCCTTTCCAAAATACGTCCGGGGGTCGTCATTTCCTTTTTGGAACTGTACGTCAAGGATATCAATGCCCATAGTTTCTGCTAAAGAGATCAACTCTCTAGGATCTCCTTCTCTGTGAAGGAGAACTGCTTTTCTTCCTTCATGATTGGTTCTAGCCTCGCCTAAGGCTACGCCACCCGTTCCTGCAAGAACTTGGATTGGCTCATCCATGAACTCCTGAAGAGATATTACTCAAAGAACCATTGTAAAATCGCAAATCTCATTGAGGTGATGCCTTAGTTGAGGGCATGGGCGAGAACTACTCAACTAGTCTTGAGTGGAGAGGTACCATGGAAATTGGTAAGCGGTTGTCCTTGCTAGTTCCTGAAGGGTTTCATTATGAGTTGTTGGACGAAGAAGAAGGGTGCAAGCTTTCTATTGAAGTACAAGCCAACAGTTTGGAAGAATTAAGAGAGATTGTTGATGATTTGTTGACATTGTTTTCTGATAATGATCAATGAAGATCCAAGATTACGGGGGCGTGGTCGCTTACTTCTAATCCCGCCTGTCTATCGATTTCAACTGAAATGAAGCGCTCTTTAGCTGCTTTATTTCCTAAGATGTAGTCGATTCGCCATCCTCTATCCTTGGCTCGTGCCTGGCCTCGATTTGACCACCATGAGTAAATCTTGGCGTCCGGACCAACATGCTCTCTAAACAAATCGTGCCATCCATCACCTAGTAAATCGCTAAACCATTCTCTTTCATGTGGTAAAAACCCGCTCGATTTGGCGTTCCCTTTCGCATTCCAAATATCATTTTCAGTATGTGCAATGTTGAGGTCGCCCGCTACAATTACGGGTTTATCTGAATCAAACATGGGATTAATGAAATCTCTCCATTGTGACATCCAGGTTTCTTTGTATTGTTGCCTCTCCTCTTTGGATGAACCGCTTGGAAGGTAGGTATTGACTAGAGTAATATCGCCATGCTGGGTTACGAGTACTCTGCCCTCTGAATCCTCAGGATCAAGACTGCCTTTCATGCCCCTGCCAACTTCTTTCATATCTACTCGAGAAATTGTAGATACTCCTGAATAACCTTTCTTTTGTGCGGGATGTAAAATCATCTCGCTACCCTTTGGAGGCTCCCATTTTGGTGGCAATTGTTCAGGTAGACAGCGCACTTCTTGCAGCATCCAAATGTCCGCATCAATCTTCTCAACAAATTTGTCAAGTCCCTTTCGAATTGCCGCTCTGATTCCGTTCACATTCCAAGTTACTATCCGCATGTTGAACTCTCTAACTAGACGGTGCTTCAAATGACCCCATCAGAAAGGTGGCCTCTCGAATCGGTCAGTGTGATGGATTTATTTCCACGTTTTGTAATAACATGTGACCTCCATCCCGACACTCTCTCGTCCAACAATTCCTCTATTGCAGAGACGCCTCCTGAAATTGCTATACATGAAAGGTGGCTCATCCCAGGTGCCTTTTTTGAGTGAATTTCTGCTAAATCCAATATTGCCACATTGTCTTTAATGATTCCATGCAGACCGTTGAGAGGTTTGTTATCTAACACTACATCAAGAGTTGCAACTTTTACTGGATCTCCGACTGGTGCTCCATCACACATCCGAATTTCATCCGCTTCGATTTTCAAGCCCTTGGAAGTAATTACTCCTCCTTCGTATCTATCGGTTATTTTCATCCCTGTCTGAATAGGCACACCAACCTCTTCCAAAGTTGATGCTAGTCGCCCTATCAATCCCGACCATCCTTCACCAACAACACACAGTCGGCCTTTCATCAAAGCTCGCCGTCTTTCGGGTATATCTTGACCCCACCCGGATATCAAGCGCATTGCATTCTCCCTTACAGGATCATTTCCCATTTTCAGATTGAGCATTTCCTTAGGGTTATTCAATGGAAGTAACATTCCGTGCCCGATTATCCTGACCTTGTTTGGCCTTAATGGCCTAAGAGACGGTTTGACTTTGCTAACTTTTTTGACCATTTTATGGAATTCTCCTCCCTTCAGCAGGAGGTGTGGCCCATGTTCTAATTGATGTCCAAATGATTCTTCACTAGTCCCTCTGCCGCCGATTCTTTTTCGTTTTTCAACAATAAAAACCTGATTTTTGGCGATGTGTTCTCGAGCGGCAGTCACAAGACCATGGATGCCAGCACCCACCACTAAGACTCGCTTCATGTACATCCCACAAGGTGCATAACCATCAAATCCTCGCACCCATAGCGGAAAATATGCCCGACAATCCTCCACCCCCTCATGATAGGGGCAAAGAGTTGTGGAGTGCATCGGAAGGAGCCAGCAGGATGCTAATCTCCAGCATAGACAGATGGACTAGTGCATTGCTGGCTGATGATGGAGTGGATATGCCATTCATGGGCGGCAATCACAATGTAGAAGCAAAAATAATCGCCAAGAGTAGTGGAATCCTTGCTGGTTGTGCTGCTGTAGATCACATGTTGCAAATATGGGCAGGTAGTTTACAGATATCATGGAGTCATGGCGAAGGCAGAAGCATAAGCAGTGGCGATGAAATCGCCACCTTGTTTGGGGATAAAGATGCGATTCTATCCCTTGAAAGAACTATATTGAATATTCTTGGCCAATTGTCTGGTATTGCAACGGAAGCAAAAAAATGGTCTTCTAAAGCTCCCCGCCAAATCGCGTGTACTCGTAAGACAATTTGGGGCCTTCTGGACAAATGGGCTGTACACCTCGGAGGAGGTCTAACTCACCGCTTAACAAAACAAGATGCTAAAATGATTAAAGAAAACGATTTGGCAGTCATGTATCCTGAACTCGAAAGTAATGGGGCAAGAATTTCAAAATTCTTGAATGATGTAAATCCAGAAGAGTGTGGTGCATTCTTAGAAGTAGAAGTGCGCGAAGAGAAAGAAGCCATTATGGCAGCCTTCACATGGTCGGAGAAGAGAATGATTAGCGGCGGCGACAGGCTTGTCATTATGCTTGATAATTTTGAGCCAGAAAGATGCAAATCCGTCGCCGATGAATTATCAGAAATGGGGCTTCGAGAACATGTTGTTTTGGAAGCTAGTGGAGGAATTCTACTTGAAAACCTCGAGGATTGGCGTGAGTGCGGGCTTGATGTGCTCTCAACAAGCACAATCAATCGCGGAACGATGCCGTTAGATTTGTCAATGTTAATGGAAGAAGACTGAGGAATTAGTATGAACAATGAAGAAAATTTAGTAGATGAATCGCATCCAAGATATCAATCTTTGATGATCAGAAAGAAAGTCGCCGATGCTGGTGCAAAAGGAATGCTAGCAGATTCCGCAATGATTGCTCACGGGAGAGGAGAGGCTTTCGATTACTTACTAGGGGAGCGAACAATTCCTTCTGCACTTGAAGCAACTAAAGAAGCAGCCGCTAGATTAGTTAGGGCTAGGAAGCCTGTCTTGTCTTTGAATGGAAATGCAATCGCCCTTGCTGGACAGGAATTCCTTACTATTGCCAGCCAATTAGACTGCCCTATTGAGATTAACATTTTTTATCGGACCCCAGAAAGAATGGGTGCACTACTTGGACATCTCAAAATGCTAAACACCAAATTAGGACTAGATGTTGAAATTTTGGGCGGTGTGCCTGATGCCCGAATTCCTGGACTAGAGGGGCCAAGAGGAGCTTGCCAAAGCAATGGTATCTTCGAAGCGGATACTATTCTAGTACCTCTAGAAGATGGAGACAGATGTGAAGCGCTCATTGCAATGGGCAAAGAAGTGCTCGTAATCGATCTAAACCCGCTATCCCGTTCATCTGGGAGAGGAACTGTTACTATAGTTGACGAGGTGACCAGGGTTGCTACAAATATGATCCAGATAATTCCTCAGAGGCCACAGGCAACTGAGTGGAACAATAATCATGCCCTACAAGCCGCTCTAAATCATATTTCGACTAAAATCACAAATAGATTTCAGTGATTCAAAGATTTGTCAATTTAGCAGATAAAATACTGCTTATTGATTCGCCAACTTGACTGCAAGTCGCTTTTCCACCTAAGTCATAGGTCAATAATTTACCACCGCGTAAGTGTTCTGCAACACTCTCATCGATTAAATTGGCAATTTGTACTAATTCTTCTTCACCATTCTTTCTGCCCAGCCAGTCTAGCATCATTTGGATTGAATTAATACTCGCAATAGGATTGACTTTGTTCTGACCCGCGTGCTTCGGAGCGCTGCCGTGAACTGGTTCGAAGAAAGCATTGTGATCGCCCACATTACCAGAGGCAGCCATTCCCATTCCGCCTTGTAAAACGGCTCCGAGGTCAGTCGCTATATCTCCAAACATATTCGATAGTACGACAACATCATAGTACTCTGGTGTTCTTGTAAGCCATTGCATAAATGCATCGATATAACCGTGATCAGTACCTATCGAAGGATAAGAAGTTGCCACTTCATCAAAGACTCTTCGGAATAATTGACAGCCCCTGGTAACATTGCTCTTATCGATACATGAAACTCTCTTTTCTCCGTCTTCGGGAGCGCCATTACGGGCTTCGGCGATTTCGAACCCCATTCTAACCAATCGCTCAGTACCCTTTACCGAAATCGGCCTAGGATCGTACGCAACTTCTCCTTCTAAACCCGGAAATGTCATTTCCGGAGGAACGTATTCTTCGCGACCTAATGCCCTGTCCGCACTTCGGCGAAGTAATGAATGATACAATCCTTCAGTGTTTTCTCTTAGAACTGTCATATCAACCATTCCTGGCTCCCAGATCTGTGTAAATTTGCCGTGGACTTTGTGTGGGACTCCTTCGTAAAGCTTGATTGGTCTAACATTAGCGTACAGATCTAGTCCTGCGCGCATTCCGAGAATTACCGAGCCTCCGGCTAAATCTCCATTTGGAAGTCGAGCGCCGGGATAACCAATTGCTCCTAAGAATATTGCATCTGCTTCATCTCGGCAGAATTCGAATGACCCCTCTGCCCATTCCTCGCCTGTTTCTTTGTAGTTTTGACCGCCGCAAGGAATTGTAACTTGTTCAAAGCCGTGATTCGTGTGGGCTTGAATCGTGTCCAGAATCCGCTTAGCTTCCTCTGCTACTTCTCTACCTACTCCGTCCCCGGGCAAGATTGCGATGCGGTGGTCGCTCATACCCTCGGCAAAAGGCGCACCTACATGAACGCGTCCCAAGGGTAATCTGGAGAAATGGAAAGGGTTGTATCCACTGGGGGGGCAAATAACAATCGACAAGCGCGCAGTGTTTCAATACTCCAATCGAAGTACACCTCTGTAACCATACTGTACCTTTATGGAGCGCCATGACACCGGTTTCTAGCATGGCTGAGGACAATCGCGATAAATCTGAAGGTAGGTTGCGAGTCGACCAGATGCCAACTGCTGTAAAACGTCTTGTTGATGCAATGATTGGAATTGAGCCGAATTTCCAAATTGAAGAGTGGTTGATAAGAAAAGCAAATGAAGATTTAGCTCTATTAGAAACAGATATTGAAAGAGAAAGATTGCAATTACAACAACGTATTCATCGCCTAGAATCAATTGCCAAACGTCTTGCTCCGGAAGATATGCGAGAGGTTCCTGAAGGGCAGACCAACTTGTTCGATTGTTTCGACATCCCACTTCCACTAAGACACTTGACAAATCGAATTGAAGAAATTGTTGACGAAGAGCCACACCCGGCTGGTACTTTCATCAACCTATTATCCGATGATGAGTGTGATGATCCGTTACTTGCAGTTACCGCTCAAATGATGTTGATTATTGCCCAAGAAAAGGTTGGCAGGGGAGCGGAGTGGATTAGTCTAAACGATCTATTTTCTGCTCTAACAAAAAACGGAATTTCTACTGACGAGTGTAATGAGGCATTGGATCATTTGTTAATCAAAGGGCAAATTCATGAAATAGACGATGATTGTTTTATTCCTGATGAATGAACACGGGGGCCCGTGGACTCCCTACTACGGTTCAATATATGCCGGAGTCGTAATTAATTTTGATGGGCCTAATAAGATCTACAATTATCGGAATCTGTTCATGGTGGGTGCTGTTTCTGTTAGAAGTAAAACCACATGTTGCAATTGGCGTGGGTATTTTTTCTGCTTTCATTACAGAATCGATGATTCAGGCAAACGCCAAGAGTCATCTTCGGCACAAAGCAACTGCACTACAATCCGAATTAAACATTGCAATACACCAAATTTGCGACATGAAAAGGGCATTGGATCTTACTACCAAGGACCTAAGAGAGGCCCTAGATGAGTTACACCGTAGAGATGCTATTGGTAGTCCTGCAGCACGAGAATTGTTAGCGAGACAAGAAGAAGCTGTCGAGGCTCAAAGAACGGCACTAGAGGTTTCATCGGATAGGTCGTTTGAAACTCTAGAATCTCTTGAAAGAATGATTATCTCTCAGGGAGAGCAAACTGCTAGAGTCCAAGAAGTTCTATCAATGGTTCTGAAGCAACTTGCTCTGGAGCCACGGCAACACATCAGTATGCACGATTCAGTGCTCACGCAGGAGAATCATTCAACACCTGCAATGACAGAGGACCTCATATCCCTGATGGGGTGAGTGGTTGAAATGCACGGGTCAATGCGCGAATTGATGCGCCTGAAATTACGTTCACGCATTTATTCTCCATTCTTGGGAATAGGAATTATTGCGGTTGCTTTTGGAATTGTGATGGGGCTTCGGATAAAAGACCCTCTCGTGTTAGGTATTCACGTCATTGTTTTTGCTAGTGGGGCAATATTCATCTTACTTGGAATGATGTTGTACCAAAATGAAGAAACCTTTGCTCAAAAATATGACATGACTCATATTCTAGATATCGATGACAGAGAAGAAAGATATCAAGCATATATTGAACATCTTGAAGATTGGATTGCTGACGATATTGAAGAAATTAACCCCATGAGATCCCGCGGCTCTGATCCTGCGGGACCTGATTGGGGGAAGACCGATTTCAAATTGGGTCACGACCCAGCAAGACGTGATGCAATAGTTGAGGGGGAAAAATACTCGGGCATGGAAGGGGATTTGACACCAGGTGAAAAAATGGTTGCTGATGCAAACACAAAATACGCTACAATGGCGCAAAATAGATGGGAAAAGGCCGAAGCAAAGGATCCAGATTTAATTGAATATGGAGTTGAAAGACTTGGTGACCTGGTCAAGACTGATTATTTTGAGAAAAACGCCGAAGAAGGAGGTTTCTATAAAGTGGCCAATCCTGACCAAGACCTCCAGTGATACAATAAGCCATTACTAATAGGAACAGAGGATGAAAGCCATCATTGTGGCAGGAGGTCACGGGAGCAGATTGTATCCCATGACACAATTTACCCACAAGACCTTGTTACCATTATGCGGTCGGCCAATTATCGATTATGTAATCTCCACGATTCGGCATGCGGGAATAAAAGAAATTACAATTATTGGAAACAAATTTATTGATAAAATCAAAGATCACGTTGGTAGTGACGTGAATTATGTCCTTGAGGTAGAACCGAAAGGGGTTGCGCCAGCGTTACAACTAGCAAGAGAAGGTAATGAGGGATGCCCCCTACTAATTTGGTTCTCAGACAATATTACTAACATTGATCTCAGAACAGATATTGAGAGATTTACAGAAGGAGCGATCCTTCTAACTAGAGAAGTGGACAATCCTAGCGACTTTGGCATTGCTATATTCGAAAACGGAAGAATAGTAGATGTTGTTGAAAAACCTGAATCTCCAGAAGGAAATTTGGCTATTGGCGGAATTTATATTTTCGATGAAAGATTTTGGCAGCGGCTTGATTCTGTTCAAGATTCTAGTACATTTTCAATATCTGAAGTCACTAGGCAATACCTTGTAGAAGGTAGTGCTAGGATTATTTCCGTGGGAGAAGAAACTTGGATCGACTGTGGCACTCCATCTAGTTTACAACGTGCCGCAGAAATGGTTGGAGAGGGAATTTTCAAAATCAGGGAGGTCCAACCATGAGAATCGGAATCATTGGCGCCGGTATTGTTGGTGGAGCTATCGAGCATTGCTTTAGTGATGCTCATGATCTGTTTATTCACGATCCTGCAAGGGGTACTGAGTTGTCAGATGTAATTGAAAACTGTGAGGTAGCATACATCGCAGTTCCGACTCCTGCTAAAGAAGACGGTTCATGCGATACGAGTATTGTTGAAGAAATTCTTAGTCGATTGCCTGGGGGTTTTATGGCCGTCATAAAAAGCACAGTGATCCCAGGAACAACTGCTAGGTTGCAAGAAAAATATCCAGCACTAAAATTGGCTTATTCTCCTGAATTTTTAGTAGAAAGGCAAAGGTTGGAAGATTTTGCAAATCAAAAGATTTTGGTGGTGGGAAGCGAACATGAAGACGTCGCCCAAATAGTATTTGAACATCATAAAACCGCTGGCGTATTAATCGGAGAAAATACATTTCATGTAGGAAATACAGAAGCTGAAATGGTAAAATATACCAAGAATAATTTCTATGCATTGAAAGTGATTTTTGCTAACCAAATGCATGACATATGTCAAGCACTGGGCATAAACTGGTCTGTAATCAAAGAGATAATTACAACGCCTCAAGACCAACAAATTGGAGACTCCCATCTTGAACCAATAATGGGGCTTATGCGAGGTTTCGGCGGGAAGTGCCTTCCAAAAGATACTCTCGCTCTTAGGGAGTTGGCACGTGAATTAAACGTTGATTATGATATTCTAGATGCTATGCAGAGCGATAATGCCGCATTAAGAAATATTCCTACAGGGAAGCCGTCCGATGTGATAACGGAGGACGATTGATGTTAGGAGAACACGGTTCATTTCGCAGATATGTTATGACTGCGATGATTAATTTCCTTGCATTTTACAGCCTTTGGGAATTATTTGTCTATCTTTTCCCAGAAGAGAATTACTGGCCAACTGTAGCATGGGCCATAGCATGGTTCCTAGGGTCGCTACAAGCACATTGGACACACAGAATTTGGACCTTTGATTCTGACAGAGATGTCAAATGGACTATTCCTGCAACAATGGGCCTGTATATCCTCGGCGGAGTTGGATCTACCGCTTGTTACTATGTAGCAACTGTCTCTTGGTCTTTCGACGAAAGAATTGTTTTCTTGCTAAATTCGAGTTTGTGGGGATTTCTAAACTATATCGGGCAAAGGGAATTTGCCTTCAAAGACGTCAATACTTCTCTCCCTTCAGAAAGCGAATAATTTTCGCTCCTGCCCCCACTTTAGGCTTCGCAGACAAACCTAAGCGCCAGTCAAGTTCACCTGCTCTGTCGTATCTAACAACATCATCAAAACCACCAATCCACTCTCCATTTATGAATACTTGAGGGATTTTTTTTGCGTTTTTTGTACGTATTGAAAATTCTAAATCTGTTTTCCTAGATTTTCCTAATTTCTTTTCGACATATTCTATTCCTTTTCTATCAAGATATTGTTTGACGTTTACACATGCAGGACATCCCTTGTTGGTGTAAACCTCAACCTCGCCCATGGTAATTCGCTCTAATTTTCCTTTTTGAAATGCTCGATTTCGGCGTGGGATTCAAGTCCTTCGGCATACACGGCCAATTCATGCTGCCCGACACAGTGCACAAATTACCTCAGTCCGAAAGGTTCGCTTACGCAAGATTGCTTGCTTACATGACACGTGTTGACAACGAATTGACCGTAGAAGAAATGTCAATGTTTGAACAAAGACTCGGCACAGCACTTCTATCTCCAAAACAAAGGCAAGTTATCCGTGCTGACCTGAAGACTCCGCCTTCTTTGGAAGAGTGCTTAGATGACCTCGGAGAAGAGGCGGGAAGGCTTGCTCTAAGAGATGCTGTATTGATGGCAGCCGCTGATGGAAGTGTAGACGATGATGAAATGGAGACCTTAGAAGAGATTGCAGATCATCTCGATTTAGCACCTGATGCCGTGAAAAGGTTGCTTCAATGGACAAAGGAAGGTTATGCCTGGATGCATTCAGGTTATGAATTATTGAATGATCTTTCAAGGTGATTCTACTGCTACCAGATGCTGCTCTTTCGTTATCAGAAGAGCAACGCAGGAAAATTGCCTGTGCGCTCGTAATGGTTGCTGCTGCAGACGGTGCATTGGTGAGGGAAGAAATTTCTGCAATTGAATCAATGATGGGTGCAATGATGCTCCACCCTGAAAGTCGGGAAGAAGTTAGACAATTGCTAACTCAGCCCCCTGATCTGGATTCGATTTTAGAAGGGATGGAAAAATCTGCGATTCGGATCGCGTTGAGAGATGCTGCGCTCTTGGCATCTGTTGATGGCGACTATGATGATGCTGAATTAGCGGCCTTAAGGAAAATTTCTGACGCGGGCGGGCTATCGAAAAAGAACCTCTCTGAAATACTAGATTGGGTGGCAGAATCATGGAAAATGGGGGCGCTTGGAAGATCGATAATATCTCTACCAATGCCTGGTGACGAAGACATACTCTAATTCCGAGGTTTGAATATTCAAGGGCGAATATTTTACGGATGTTGGTTCGAAGTTACCGGATTCAAGAAAAAAGTGGATTTCATCCACACACTTTATTATCACTACCTCCCTCGAGGAAACCAGCGCATTTTACAAATGTCGGAGTTTGAAAATAATGGGAATACATCCAAAAATCGGAATCACAGGCCTTCCTAGGTCTGGGAAATCTGCAGTCCTCGCCAAAGTATTAGAAATGCTAGAGGACGAAAGACGCCGCGAAATAAATGCAAGAGGCGGAGATGGAGCAGGTACCGACATCATAGGAGGAATGCGCACCGAGCCGTTGACAGAGAATTCTGAAAGAGTTGGATACAAAGTAATCAATATCCGCACTGGAGAAGAAGCGGTAATGGCCCACAAATCAATCGATAGCAGACTTCGTGTGCTGGGCTATGGAATTGATACTGAAGCTCTAAACAGTGTTGCAATCCCTGCAATTGAACATGCTAGAGATTATTCTGAAGTAATTGTGATTGATGAAATTGGCAAATTTGCTGTTGAATCAGAAGAGTTTGTAGCCGCTGTTAGATCTGCTCTAGAAGTGGATAAGCCGACCTTACTTGCGCTTCACAAAAAGAGTCGCCATCCATTATTGCAAGACATCAGAAGAAGAGATGATGCGCGTATACTTGAGGTGACTCCGGTAAACCGTGCCTTGTTACCATACAAGATTCACAAATTGATGCGCGAAACATACTGATTCGTCCGTTGGGTTCATTTCCTGTGATAGGTTGGGAGTTCTATGACCCCCGCTAGTAGTGCTCAAAGACTACTACTTGGTACGGGCTTAGGTCTACTATTGGCTGG
>Ga0208277_1001291_pt1 | contig 14658 bp, 8 predicted proteins | sample ETNtaG_5_FD_185782 | JGI IMG/M metagenome (GOLD analysis project Ga0208277, IMG submission 185782) | Marine microbial and viral communities from oxygen minimum zone, Eastern Pacific Ocean - ETNP201406SV205 (SPAdes) (version 2) | ecosystem: Environmental > Aquatic > Marine > Oceanic ...
TGGTGGAGCTAGGCGGGTTCGAACCGCCGACCTCTTGCGTGCCACGCAAGCGCTCTCCCAGCTGAGCTATAGCCCCAAAAGAGTGAGAATTATATAACAGCATTGTTAGTAATGAATATTATTTGCTATATTTAATCGTATGGAATTTAAGACTTCTAAATCTTCATCAAATATTGGTGTTGTAATCACAGACATAGATTTATCAGAACCTTTAAATAATGATGTTATAAATGAAATTCATAATTTATGGGTTAATAATTGCGTAGCTATATTCCCCAACCAAAAGTTAGATCACAATGCTTATGCAGATTTTGCTAAACAATTTGGTTCGTTTGGAAGTGAGCCTTATATAGGAACAATGAAATCACAACCACATATAGTGGAACTAAGAAGAAAAGCTAATGAAACTTCTTCACCCTTTGGAGGTACTTGGCATTCTGATTGGTCTTTTCAAGAGTCACCACCTTCAGCAACAATGCTTCATTCTAAAATAGTTCCACCTGTTGGAGGAGATACCCTTTTTGCAAATACAGCTTTAGCTTATGATGAGCTTTCATTAGAACTTAAAGAAAAGGTTAATGATTTAAATGCCTTTCACAGCGCAAAACTTCCTTATGCTAAAGATGGATTTTATGCATTAGAAAGTGAAAAACGAACTTTAAAAATAAAACCTTCAAACAAGGCTAATGAAGCCTACCTTCATCCATTAGTCAGAGTTCATAAAGATACTAAAAGAAAATCACTTTTTGTGAATCCTGTTTATACAATTGGTGTTGAAGGCATGAGTGAAGTCGATGCCTTTAATTTACTTTCAGAATTATTTGAACATATGCTTCAAGATAAATATATTTACCGCCATTCATGGAAACCTAATATGTTAATTATGTGGGATAACAGAAGTGTTATGCATATGGCTGAAGGTGGTTACGATGGACATGAAAGATTGATGCACAGGATAACTTTAGCTGGTGAAACTCCTTTAAAAATCTAGCACAAAAAAAGGGGTGCAAAAGCACCCCTTTAACAAGTTAATTAAAACTTAGAACCTCCAAGAAGCTCCAAATCTAATTCTTCTAGCAGTCTGATAGTTAGTTGGTCTAAGATAATTAGTATCCATAGAACCTACTCCACCACCATCTTCACCATACTCATTGATATCAGTAATAGCGTCTAAATCTAGAAGGTTAAATACATCCATTCTTAGAGTTAGATCACCGTTAGCAACTGGTGGATTCCAAGCAAGAAGTGCATCCAATTGGATGACCCATGCACTCTGAGAAACAGATCCTCTAGGAGTTAATTCACCATTACAGTACCATGAAGAAGCACCATAAGCTGCTGCATAAACATCAGTTGGATGCTCACCGATACAACCAAAGTATCTAGGTGAAGTTACAGACATATTCAAACCACCAACAAGATTATTAGCTAACATTTTTGAACCATTAGCTTTAAATATATGTTTTCTGTGGTTTGGAAGTTTACCGTAACTACCGTCAGTTAAACCAGGCTGGTCAAAGTCTTGGGTAATACCCGCATCGTCTTGACCGTTATCAGATTTAACAGTTCCTTCATAGTTACCAACTGTATCAGAATTAGTATAAGCAAGTCTTAATGCCCAGTCACCGTCCCATGCTCTTTCAAGCTCAACAGTCATACCATCGTATTCACGAATTGGTTTTGGGTAGTTAAGGTCAGCTGCAGAAAGATCTACATATTGATCAAACTCTGGAAGATATACATTCATATCATTACCAGGGTTAGTTACAACATACTGATGGAATCCAGTAAAGGCTGCACAACCTGCTGCATCACCGTTACCAGCAGCACACCAAGCGTTCACAGCAGCATCAATCGCAACATCTTCAATAGTTGTTGCTAGCTCTCTTTGAACATAGTATGCATTAAAGTCCCATCCATCAAATGCGCCGCCTTCAAGAACTTGTGAATAACCAATAATAGTTTCTTCACCATACATAGGCTTAAGATTTGTATCAGTTAAACTTCTTGTGTCAGGCACAGAACCGTCTGCATAGTAGCCGATATCACCACAATTAGTTACACCAACTGTAGTAAAGCTTCCGCCACCATTAGTTCCATCCCACTCACAGAATTGGTATGAATAGAATTCACCACCAGCCATTCTAATATTAGTATTAGCTGCTATAGGTAGATAGTATTCACCAAATGAGTAGTACAGTTTCTTAGAACCGTCACCTACGATATCGTAAGTAGCGCCAATTCTAAGTGCGTCTTGATCTTCTGTCTTCACAAAAGTCTGACCAGATGCATTTTTGTTGTCGAATGTTGATCTTCTAAATCCAAGGTTTAGATTTAACTTATCACTTACATCCCAACTATCTTGCATATAGAAAGCTTCTTGAGTGACATCAAAAGTACCACCACTTCTGTAGATTCTAATTCTAACAGTTTCGCCAGCTTCAATAGTGCCGTCGCCGTCATCATCATAACCACGGTAATAAACATCACCAGAATAGTTAGTTTGATCAGAAGCTGTTAAGTCTTCATTCTCAATACCAAATCTGAAATGGTGCTTACCAATATAGTAATCTACATCAAATTTAAAGATTTCTCTTTCGTCAGTTCCTGATGAAACAAGTCCATTAGTTGCACAACCAGGTCTGTTTGTTGGATAAGGCCACCAAACCCATGGACATGCATCACCTGTACCTGAAGCAGTTCTTTCGTACTCATTAGTACCCATAGTAACTGCAGCAGTTAATCTGTCAGTTAAAACTGCAGATAGTTTCCATATTTCATTGTCTCCACCAACGTTGTCATAAGCTGTACCGATTTGAGAACCATCAGCAGTGCTATATGATAAAGTTGTTCCAACAGAATCATCATTAAAATATGTATATTCTAAATGAATGTCATCTGTTATATAGAAGTCTAACTTAGCTCCAAAGAAATCATCTTTCAAAGTAGCATCGTATCTTGTTCCAGAAACGTTTGTGTTAGAAGTTTCATTATCAACTGGGTTAGCTAGAATATAGAAGAAAGCTCTATCAGGAATGATAGGACCACTAACTGAAACGTTATATTCCATATAGTCTCTAGTATCTAGATCATTAAGCTGAGTATAAGTATTTGGCTTATCATGATAGAAACTATCTGGATAATAGCTAACATTAACGCCAGCATGCCACTCATTTGATCCACTCTTAGTAACTGCGTTAACCACACCACCAATAGCTTTACCAAATTCAGCTTGGTAACCACCTGTTTTAACTTCAACTACATCATAAAATTCAAAAGGAACACTTGATGAACCTGTGAAATTTCTGAAGTTGGTAATATTAAGACCATTAACTAGATATACGTTTTCAGCAACAGACGAACCACTAATAGAAGCAAGGCTTCCAAAAGCTGAATCACCAGCTGAAGTACCTGGAGCTAAAAGCACCAAACTAGTTAGGGATCTATTAATTGGTGTATTTGCGATTAATTCATCTACATCAATTGAAATACCAGTAGTTGTTGAGTCAAAGTCAATCGCTTGAATTGCGCCAGCAGTTGTAAGAATTTCTTCCATAGAACCTGAAGCACTTTCAAGGACAAATTGATAATCCGAGTTTCCTAGTCTAACTGCAATATTATCTGCAATTGAACTATATCCACTAGCGGAAACATCAACATCATACGACCCGATAGCTAACAGCGGGAATCTTACAGATCCATCTGCGCCAGAAGTTCCGCTTCTTGTTACACCTGTATCAGATGATTCAACAGAAACAGAGGCCCCAGCAATAGCCGTACCGGATTGGTCTACTACAATAGCTTCTAGAGTTCCTGATGTTGCATCTTCAGCGTTTGAAAATGAAACAAAGAAAATCAATGAAGCAGCTAGTAAACCTTTTAGATTTAATAATTTATTCATTATTTGTATCCCCTTATTTTTTAAAAAACGTGTTAATCCATTGGAAAAACACCCACTTGTAGAGAATTAGACACTATAAATGCTATAAATACAAATTATATGTCCAAAATAAACCATCAAAAAAATGCTTTAATTACAAGCTTTAAAGATAAAAATATGCTTATAAATTTTGATATTACTAAATAAGATTATATCTAGTATTATAGGTACGATATTTAAATGAAATTATTAAACTAAAAAGGTTTTAAAATATGTTATTAAAAGGTAAAAAGATTCTAATATCCGGTCTTGCAAATAAGTATTCAATAGCAGCTGGAATAGCTCATGCCATGCATAGAGAAGGTGCTGAATTAGCATTTACCTATCAAAGCGAGAGACTTTTAAAAAATCTAAAGCCTATAGCTGAAGATTTAAATGTAGATATATTAATAGAAAGCGATGTCAGCTCTGATGAGTCAATAGAGAACTCATTTAAAGAATTAAAAAAATCATGGCCGAAATTCGATGGATTGGTTCACTCAATAGGTTTTGCTCCTGCTGATCAACTTGAAGGTGATTTTGTTGATGTTACAACTAGAGAAGGATTTAAAATAGCTCATGATATTAGCTCTTATAGTTTTACTGCTTTAGCGAAATCAGCGAAACCTATGCTTAATGATGGGGCTGCCCTTTTAACCCTTACTTATCTTGGAGCTATACAAACTCTCCCAAACTACAATGTAATGGGTTTAGCCAAGGCAAGTTTGGAAGCTAATACAAGATTTCTAGCTGCATCGTTAGGTAAAGATAATATTAGGGTCAATGCTATTTCTGCTGGACCTATTAAAACTTTAGCAGCTTCTGGAGTAAAAAACTTTCGTAAAATGTTAACTCAACACTCCTCAAGAGCTCCATTAGGAAGAACCGTTACGACTGAAGAAGTTGGAAATGCAGCTGCTTTCTTATGCTCTGATTATGCCAGTGGTATTACAGGAGAAATCACTTATGTTGATGCAGGTTTTAATACTGCTGCAATGCCGTTAAATGAAATTGAATAAATAATTTTATTAAATGAAAAATAGGCCGGTTGTTGTTGGAATAGGATCATTACAACAAAAAGGTAATTTTAAAGATTTAGATGAAGCTTTAATCTTAATGGAAAAAGCTACCCAAGAAGCTATTAATGATTCCTCCTCAAAACAGATATCAAAATATATTGATGAAGTACAAATCCCAAAAGGTTACTGGAAATATAGAGATCCTGGGAAATGGATAGCAAAACGCAATGGCTTTCCTGATGCTAAAACAAGCGTAACCAAAATTGGTGTACTGCAACAAAATCTTATAAACAGTGCATGCAATAAAATTAAAAATGGTGAAATTAGGGCTTCATTAATAGTTGGTGGTGAAGCAAGATTTAAAAGAATTAGAGCTTTGATAGAAAAGAAAGACTATCAAGAAACTGAATTAAATATAAATCCAGATCATTACGTTAAAGCAAAAGATGATCTTCATATAAAACAAGAAGAAGATGCACTTGGCTTAATGGCTGTTGGTTATTATGCAATTCTTGAGAGCGCTTTAAGAAAAGCTAAAAACTTAAAGATTGACTCACACAAAGAACAAATAGGTAAGTTATATTCAGATTTTTCAAAGATTGCCGCCTTAAATGACGAAGGTTGGATTGCTAATCCTTATGATTGGGAAAATATTTCAAATGAGAGCGATAAAAACCCAATGCAAGCATTACCCTACAATAAACTTCATTGTACTAGCTGGAATGTTAATCAAGCCTCTGCGATGATTTTATGTAGTGAAGAATTAGCTAATGAATTAAATATTCCACAAAAAAATAGGTTATACCCTCTAGCTTCATCTGAGACAAACCATATGATTGCTGCTATTCAAAGACCTAATATTATTAAACCAACTGGTCTTCAGTTGGCAGCAGATTTTATTTTAAATATATGCAAACAACATAACATTAAGCCAAATACATTCGAGGTTTATAGTTGTTTTCCTGTTGCTGTTCAAATGTTTGCAGACTCTTTAAATCTAGATCTAAATTCTAATCTTACATCTACAGGCGGCATGCCATTTGCCGGAGGGCCATTAAATCATTTTGTAATTCAGTCTACTGTTAAGATTCTTAAAGATATTAAAAAAGATTCAAATAAAATTGGGCTTGTAACAGGTGTATCTGGAATGATGACCAAGCAATCTTTTGCATTATGGGCAAAAGAACCATTTATAAATTTTATATCGAAAGATGTCACTAATGAAGCTGAAAAAATAGAACAACCAATACCCCTATCCAGTCTAAGTGAAGGTTCGGGAAAAGTTTTAGGATATACGGTTTTACCTAAAAATAATGTTGACCATAAAAAAGCGGTTATCTACATAGAGGATTTAAATAGAGCAAGAAAAGTATTAATATCTTATGATAAAAACATAATCCAAAATATGGGAGAAGAGGAATGGGTTGGGAAACTAGTAAATTTCAAAGACAATTATTTAGCTTAATTGTAATCTCAAGTATTACTAATCAGGTTTTAGCTTTTGATCTTCAGAGCAGTATACACAATCATAAAAATCAATTTGAAAAAGTAGCGCTAGATCTTTGGGATTTAGCTGAAATGGGATATCAAGAAACTGAAAGTGTGAACATACTTAGCAGTGAATTAAAGAAAGAAGGTTTTACTATAACTAAAGGTGTTGCTGGAATACCTACTGCATTTATAGCTGAATATTCTAACGGTGGTCCTGTTATTGGGATATTGGGTGAATACGATGCTTTGCCTGGATTAGCTCAATCCAAATCACCATTTAAAGAGGTTATTGATAATACTACTGGAGCTGGACAAGCTTGTGGTCATCATTTATTTGGGGCTGCTTCAGCATGGGCTGCTGTAACAATTAAGGAATGGTTAGTTGAGAATAATGTTAAAGGAACTATTAGGTTTTATGGAACTCCAGCAGAAGAAGGTGGATCTGGAAAAGTTTACTTAGTAAGAGCGGGCTTATTTGATGACGTCGATGCTGTATTGCATTGGCACCCTGATGATAATAATTCAGCTAACTCATCAACAAATAACTCTAATAAATCGGCTAAATTTACTTTTACAGGCATTGCTGCGCATGCGGCCGGATCGCCTGATGAAGGAAGGTCTGCTCTTGATGGTGTTGAATCAATGAATATGATGGTTAATATGATGAGAGAACATATTCCTCAATCATCAAGAATCCATTATGTAATTACTAAAGGTGGATTAGCTCCCAATGTTGTTCCTGACTTAGCGCAAGTCTATTACTATGTTCGCCATCCTGAAATGAAACGAGTAGAAGAATTATTTAATAGAGTTGCAACAATAGCTGAAGCTGCAGCAATGGGAACAGAGACTTCAATGACTTATGAGGTTATGCATGGAAATTATTCTTTATTACCAAATGAAATATTACAAAAACTGGTTCATCAAAAATTATCTGAACTTGGTGGAATTAAATATTCAAATAAAGAAGAAGAATATGCAAAGGAATTATATAAATCATTTATTAATCCAGATAGAGATATAGGATCCCAAGAAAATGTTAGACCTTATAAAAAGTCACATAGTTATGGATCTACAGATGTTGGAGATGTTAGTTGGAACGTCCCTACTGCTGGAATGAGAATTGCTAGCTGGGTTCCAGGAACTCCTGCACATTCTTGGCAAGCAGTTTCATCCGGTGGAACCTCAATTGGACTAAAGGGTGCAGAGCTTGCAGCTAAAACATTAAGTGCAACTATAATAGAATTATTTGAGAACCCTCAGCTTATTAAAGAAGCAAATAATGAATTAAATGCTAGGGTTGGTGAAGATTTTGTTTATAAAGCCTTATTAGGTGACAGGCTGCCACCTCTTAATTATAGAAATTAATTATCTTTGTCTAGATACCGCTGCGTTGGGTCTTCTAAGATCAGCATATCCATAATTAATTCCATTTATAACATGAATACTTTGAGTACTTCCCATTGTTTTTTGACGTTCAGGTTGATGACCCATATATTCTAGCTGGTTAGAAATATCTGAACTTAAGGTAGATTCATAATCCAATCCTGCATAAGGCCAATCTTTATGTATGCGAGGCAGCATAGTTGCTTCACCAATATTTAAATCAAAATCAATAACACCACTTACGACTCTTAAGACAGCTGCGGGAATAAATGAGCCGCCTGGTGATCCTGTAATAAGAATTAACTGCCCTTTTTTATTAAAAACCATTGTTGGGGCCATTGTGCTCATTGGTCTTTTACCTGGTGAAAATTTATTAGCTGGGCTAGCTGCTCTTCCTACAATAGATGTATCACCATATCTGTATGCAAAATTATTCATTTGATTATTCATTAATATGCCTGTTCCAGGAATAGTTACACCTGAACCAAACGAATACCCAAGTGTATAGGTATTTGATACAGCATTACCATCTGAGTCAATGATAGAGTAATGAGTTGTATCTCTGCTTTCATTTACAACAGATAATGGTTTTACATTATCGCTAGGTGTAGCAGACTTAAATTTAAGATTTTTTTTAAGTTCGTTTGTTCTTTCTTCTGATATTAATTGGTCTATAGGCACATCATAAAAACCAGGATCACCAACATGATGAGATCTGTTGTTATGCCCTCGTCTTAATGATTCAGCCAATAGGTGGTAAGTTCTAGTTGAATTACTATCTGCTTTATTGAATTTATATTTTCCTAAAACGTTTAATGCAGTTAATAAAACTATTCCGCCGCCCGATGGAGGGCCTGCAGTAAAAACAGGATGACCTCTGTACAAAGATACAATAGGCGCACCTGAATTAATTTTATAATCTTTAAGATCTTTTTCGACCATAAAACCGTTATTATCTTCCATTGCCTTAATAAATTTCCTAGCGGTTTCACCCTCATAAAAACCTTTAGTTCCATTTTTAGCTATTAGACGTAAGGTATTTGCTAGATCTGGACGTTTCATTAAAGAATTCTCTTGAAGCGGCTTGCCATCTTTAAAATAAATGCTTTTTGATTCAGGGTCTTTAAGCAGCTGTTTGCTACTTTCAATTGCTTTACTTAAATCATATGAAACAATTATTCCCTCTTCGGCTTGTTTAATAACTGGTTCTAAAACCTCAGCAAGAGGTAGTTTTCCAAAATTAGTATGAGCATCAATAAGCCCAGCTACTGTTCCTGGAACAGTTGAAGCTTTATAACCAAACCGTGATTTATTAAAATCTGTTTTTTTATAATCTTTTGGTAAGTTTGTATTAAATAAATCTTTAATATTTGAATTTAAGGGTGACTTACCTCTGTAATCAATAAAGAATATTTCTTCTTGCTCTTTTAGATACACAAGCATAAAACCGCCTCCACCTATATTGCCTGCTCTAGGTAAAGTTATAGCTAATGAAAAACCAACTGCAACTGCTGCATCTACTGCATTGCCACCTTTATTGAGAATCTCAACGCCAATATCTGATGATAGGTAACTTTGAGAAACCACCATACCTTCTGATGAAACTACAGGGTGAAATGGTGAGCGGTAATCAATATAGCTTTGTTGGGCATCAACTGTATTTACAATTAAGAGGAAAGATAGGATTAGGTATCGCATTAAAATATTATATAGAAATTTGATTTAAATAAAAAAGGGAGCCTAAGCTCCCTTTTTATAGTTATTTATAAATTAAAACTTTTTATAAAGTTCAACTACATAACTTTTACCGTAGTCTTGATGAACATCACCAACATAACCCCAAGTATATTCATCAGCCAATGGAGCTCTTGTATCTTCAAAGTTTCTAACTTGACCTTTTAATCTTAAGCCATTTCTGAACTTATAAGACAAGCTGAAGTTTAAAGTTAACATTGACTCTACAAGCCAGAAGTCACCACAATTATCACCAGACCATGATGTAGTTCCTGAACACGCATAGTTACCATCGGAGTTCTTGGCATTATCTGTAACACCAGTTTCAAAGAATTCACCGATTAGTGTGCCGGTTAGATAAGCTGACCAACCACCATGTCTCCATGAAATGCTACCAGTATATTTCTCTTCAGGATAAGCACGTCTACCAAAAGTACCAACTAAATCACCATAACCAGCAGGTGCAATCAATCCTTCTAATTCACCTCCAGGCTGAACAGCGTCGATTAACATCTGACTCTTTTCACCAGGCTCTTGTAAAAACTCATCGTATGATACAAGTGTAAATTTAGCTCCGAACTTACCAACATCAGTATCTCTAGAATATTGAACAGCTATATCAGTACCAGCCATATTTCTATCATCTAAGTTTACGTATGTATCCATAACTCTAATAACTTGACCAGCCTCACAAAGATTTGGATCCCAAGCTAAAGGATTGCCGTCGCCATCTTCTGCTCCTTGGAAATCACCACGAACAACTAGTGGGTTACCAACACATTCGCTAGCTCCACCTTGGGCTCTAATTAAAGTATCAAGTAACATATGGTTTCTTTCACCAAATAGTCCTATTGTATTTTCTGTATCAATAGTCCATTTATCAAAAGTTATAACTAAACCATCCAACACTGGGAATTGCTCTCCAGGCATTAAAATTATACCAACAGAAGCATTTGTTGCTTCTTCTGATTTTAGATCTTTATTACCTTGAGCAACCCTTTGGATTGAATAATTATTATAATTTTCTCCAACTGCATAAGTGTATAAAGGATCTTCTTGTGTATTACTTCTAGCAATAAGGCCTTCGTTTACAGTTATAAGATTAGGCGCTCTAAAAGAAGTTGAGGTTGAAGCTCTTAACTTAATCTCATCAATTGGCTGATAACCTATTGCAAATTTACCTACAACAGTGGTGTCATCAATATCATCAAAATTTTCACCTCTAACAGCAAACTGAGCATCCATGTTTTCCATTAATGGAATCTGCATTTCCATAAATGCTGAAGTAACAAGCCTTGATCCTTTTGTATTGGGAGATGGGCTTGAGTTAGCTACGTTTGAAACGTATGGGAAAGTTACACCTTTAACAGTCGTCCAAGGAATAGTTCCATTGATATTAGGGTCTCTTTCATCATTCATTTTTTCACTTCTAATTTCCGCTCCAAATAACATACCAACATCTCCTGCAGGTAAGCTGAATACAGATGGATTAGACATTTTGAAATCCCACATATATAGATGTGATGAATTGTTTCTAAAAATTGTCATCATGAATTGATCTTCATTACAATTTACAGTTGCACAAAATGGGTTATAAGCATCAGGAGTGTCTAGCGCTAAAGCTGCATCTAGTGCATTCATATTAGCTCTACCAAAGTTATCCATTTCTGAATTAGCCTGTGACCAAACAAATGCAGTATCCCAATCCCATGCACCGTTTTCTCCCCTCCATCCTTTTACAAATCTAAATGTTTCTCTTCTAGAGTCATAACCACGAGGAGTATTAAATCTGAAATATCTTGCATACAAGACATCGCCTTCTTCATCAACAAATAGATCTCCGTCAGCTTGTCTTAATTGGTTTAACCAATAGTTAGTTGAAGGAATCTCCATTGGCTGAGTTCCTCCACCATTTTTAGTAGAACTACCTGAACCTAGCATGGTGCCTGGATAAAGAACACGGTTAGTTTCAGACATATACATACCAATTTCAGTATATGACTCAGTACCGCTTTCAAGCTCTTTGTTTAAAAATACAAGAATGTTGTCTCGAGACAGTTTTCCTCTTTTATCCATCCACTGCCCATAATTAACTCTGTTTTCACCTCTAATAGAAGATGCGTCATACATACACATATGACTTTGTCCAGGAATGTAATAGAAATTTGATGAACTTGGGGAAGTGCTTGCATCACCATCATAATATGGTGAGCAATATGAATCATCTGCTCTATAAATACTAAATATATTACTGCCTTCGTAGAATTGTCCCCATGGGCTTGAAGCACTTTGGTTTCTCCAGGTAGTATCATTAAACTCACCTAGGCCGCCATCATCTGGAGATGGGAGTAATCTTCTTAAATCACCATTGGCCCACTTAGGGTCTTCACTTGCTCTGATTCTGCCTCGATCATAATGATCGTAGTAAACAGATACATTCATTCCACTACTTAAGTTAAAGCCCCATTGAATGCTAGCTTTATCATCGTTTGCAGCAAAGCTGTCATACCAATTAGTTCTTAGTCTTACAGTCATGCCTTCATAATCATCTTGAAGAACTGTGTTTACAACACCGGCTACAGCATCAGCACCATAAATCGCTGAAGCTCCATCACGAAGAATCTCAATTCTTTCAGCTCCATATACAGGAATAACGTTAGAGTTAACACTTGAGACTGGAACATAACTACCGCCAACCCACTCGGTTGCATAACCGGGCGCGTTAACAATTCTTCTTCCGTTTAAAAGTGTAACTGTGTTTCCTGTTCCAATGTTTCTTAGATCCAGTGCACCTACGTCACCCCTATTGGCGTTATAACCACCATTAAAATCAGTTTGGTTAAAGTTATTTGATCCATTCTCAGCAATACTTTGCATAAGCTCTTCACCAGACTCAATTCCAAGACCTTCAATATCATCAGACGTGATAATAGACACAGGAAGAGCGCCGGTAATTTTAGCTCCTTTAATCTGAGAACCAACAACAACAATTTCTTCAACATTTGAAGAATCAGTATCGGCATCTTGAGCAAATAAGTTAAACGATAAAATCGCTGGTATTAATAATAAATATTTAGTGTGTTTCATGTTTTCATTCCCCTTAAAAATATGAATAAAAAATATACGTAAAATTACGTAATATTAGATAATTGTATATATTTAAAGCTATTTTGGGAAGTTTTGTAAGAATTTAAAAATATATTAATTATTAGATAAATAACTTAATGCTTTTTCTAGTAACTTTTTAGATTTAGATCGACCAATTAATTTAATTGTTAAGCTTAAAGATGGTGATTGGGTTGAGCCAGTTAAAGCAATGCGAACTGGTTGATTCATTTTGGGCGTAGATAAGTCTAATTCTGCTTGAATAGACTCTAAACCTTTGCTAATTTCAGCTTCATCCCAGTTATTAAGAGACTCTATGAGCATTTTTACCCTATTTAGAACCTCTTCTGATCCAATTAAGAATTTTTTAACCCCTTTTTCATCATAATTATTAAAATTGTCTAAATATGGCTTTAAAGCTTCAGCGATAAGGCTTAAATTTGGTTTAACTGATCTCATGGCCTCAATAAGCTCATCTAACTGATCGTATTGCGAATAATCAAATTTTAATTTATCAATAAAAGGAATTAGTATTTTTTTGAAAGTCGCTGGATCTAATTTGCTTAAATGTTGTGTATTTACCCAATCTAATTTAGTTATATCAAATACTGCGCCAGCTTTTTGCACATCATTAATTTTAAAGTCTCTAATAAGATCTTCTAGATTAAAAACTTCATTATCTCCTTTAGACCATCCTAACCTTGCCAAAGTGTTGATAATAGAGACATCTAAGTAACCCATTTCTTTGTATTCATCAAGACTGGTAGCCGCATGTCTTTTGGACAACCTCTTTTTATCTTCTCCTAAAACTAAAGGTAAATGTGCGTACTCCAAAGAGGGATAATCTAAAGCTTCTTGAATATGGATCTGACGTGGAGTGTTACTGATATGGTCTTCACCTCTTATAACTGTTGTTACTTTTTGATCATAGTCATCTATAACATTACATAAATGATAGGTAGGAGCCCCATTACTTCTTAATAAAATTAAATCATCCAATTCAGAATTCTCAAAAATAATCTCTCCTCTTATAAAATCTTTAACAACAACTTGTCCGGTCAGAGGAGTTTTTAATCTAAGTACAGTATTATCAGATTGCGGAAGATTTAAATCTCTGCACTTTCCATCGTATTGTGGTTTTAAACCGGCTTTTTGTTGAGACGCTCTCATCTCATCTAATCTTTCTTTTGAACAATTACAATAATAAGCTTTTCCTGATGCAATTAAACTATTGGCTGCCTTAATGTATAAGTCTGTTCTTTTGGATTGATGAACTGGCTCATTGTCTGGCTTAAGACCAAGATCATTGAGACTATCTAAAATATTTGTTTCATACTCTTTTTTTGACCTTTCTTGGTCAGTATCTTCTATTCTAATTAAAAACAAACCTTTATTTTGTTTTGCATAAACATAATTAAATAAAGCTGTTCTTACACCTCCAATATGCAATGTGCCGGTTGGGCTTGGAGCAAAGCGAGTTATAACGGTCATGAATAATTATTCCAAATAGGTTTTATTTTATTTTTTTCTTCTATTTCTTTTAATCTTTTTTCGTGAGCTTTTAAATCTGATTTGTTAGCCTCTATCTTAACAAAATTTAGAGCCTCAAAAACAACATCATTTTTGTTGTTTGATTCACCGCTATTAACTGAAAGAGTATTATCCGAAAATTCAAATTTACTTTGACCGCCAGTTAAAAAAATATAAACATCCGCTAAGATATTTGCATCTAATAAAGCCCCGTGAAAACTTCGATCATATCCAGAAATGTCAAATCTAGAAGCCAAGGCATCTAAAGAGTTTCTTTGACCAGGATATTTATTTCTAGCCAAAGTTAGTGAATCTTCTATTTCACAAATATCCTCTAGGTTCGGGTACTTTGCAGAGACTGCTTTTAATTCATGATTTAAAAAGCCTACATCAAAAGGAGCATTGTGGATTATCAGTGTTGATCCTTGAACAAACTCAATAAAGTCATCAGCTATTTCAGCAAACATAGGTTCG
>Ga0208277_1001292_pt1 | contig 14632 bp, 15 predicted proteins | sample ETNtaG_5_FD_185782 | JGI IMG/M metagenome (GOLD analysis project Ga0208277, IMG submission 185782) | Marine microbial and viral communities from oxygen minimum zone, Eastern Pacific Ocean - ETNP201406SV205 (SPAdes) (version 2) | ecosystem: Environmental > Aquatic > Marine > Oceanic ...
TCCATCTATGCATGACGATTTGTTTCATGATCCGGTAACTTCGGAACTACTTTCATCAGTCGAAAAATTGGGGGTGGAAGTATTATTGGAAGAATCATCTGAGGGCAGGAGGAAACAGCCGAGTGAAGCAAATATCGTTGCCAGCTTCTGCAATCTGGCAAATAGTACGTTGCAATATCGAAAGAGAGTCGTTGTGACTCTCGGCGGAAACACTGCACCAATAGACTCCGTAAGAAGAATGACGAATACCTCTACAGGAAAAACCGGTTGGGCAATAGCCGAGCATCTCCATAGGATTGGGCACGATGTCGTTTGCATAGTCGGTCATACTTCTCATGAACCTGAATTTTCATTGCCAGATGTTCGATTCGACGATTCGCCGAGGGGAATGCTCGAACTTTCTATCGAGCTCGCAAAATCCACCAAAGCTCCCGATTTCTGGATTCATGCAGCTGCAATATTGGATTATGAACCGGAATACATAGACGGAAAAACCCCCAGTGGTAATGACAACTGGTCAATAGAGCTCTCTCCAACAAAGAAACACCTGCACGCCCTCAAGGAGCATGTGAGTGGCTCAAGGAGAATCGGATTCAAGTTAGAGGCCGGAGTAGACGAGGAAACTCTCATCTCAAAGTCCATGAGCTTGATATCTGAAAATAATCTAGAAGCAGTAGTCGCAAATCTCCTGGATGAGGCCCATGGTAGATCATCGAAGAGAGGCAGGATAGTATTCCCCAGTGGAGAAGTCGAAAACATCTCAAATCTCTCAGGATTATGCAAATCAATTGAGTCTTTAGTAGCCTCAGAATGACATATGACAAAAACGAATCATTCAAGCACTAATCCACATGGGTAAAGAACATGGCGAATCATTCTAAGGCTAAGAGGGGGATTCCACTCAAGTCAGATTTCAATTCATGGTACCCTGCAATAGTGGAGATAGCAGATCTAGTCGACAAAAGGTACCCAATCAAGGGAATGGACGTATGGAAGCCATACGGACTTTCCGCAATGGCCCTGATCGATCAATTAGCCCGCGGGGAGATGTCACGTACTGGTCACCAAGAATATCGATTCCCTCTATTGGTCCCAGAGGGTCTACTCGACAAGGAGAACAGACTGGTATCTAAATTGAAAGCTGCTCGAGAAGCCGGTGTAGACCCCTCGGAATTGCGATTCGATGAAGAAGAGTCAGGATTCAAGAAAGAAGTATACTGGGTCACTCATGGAGGTGAAAATAAACTGGAGATCCCCATGTTCCTGAGGCCCACCTCTGAGACTCCGATGTATACCATGTTTTCACTTTGGGTCCGGAGCCATGCCGATTTGCCACTAAAGACATTCCAGATTGTTAACACCTTCAGGTACGAGACAAAGCAGACACGTTCATTCATCAGGGTTCGAGAGATACATTTCTTCGAGGCCCACACAGTACATGCCGATCAGACTGGGGCTGACATGCAGATTGTAGAGGATGCAGAAATGGTTCAGAGGATTATGCATGATCTATGCCTCCCATCATTGGTTTCCAAGAGGCCAGTATGGGATACTTTTCCAGGCGCTTGGTACACCAAGGCAGCCGACGTAGTTATGCCAAATGGTAGGACTCTGCAGGTTGCGACTTACCATCACTACCGGGATCAGTGGGCCGATGCTTTCGATTTGTCGTATGAAGACTCAAATGGCGAAACAAGAATGTGCCACCAAACAACATTCGGAATGTCCGAGAGGCTACTTGGCGCAGTAGTTGGAATGCACGGTGACGATAAGGGCCTGATAATGCCCCCGTCGATAGCGCCATTCCAAGTAGTGGTTATGCCGATAGCTTCTCATTTGGATGAAAATGTCATTCCCGCAGTCGAGGCTCTGTCCGCAGAATTAAACTCCAGCGGACTTAGGGCTAAAGTAGACTCAAGAGACGTTAGACCAGGGGTGAAGCACTATGACTGGGAGATTAAAGGTGCCCCTATACGGGTCGAAATAGGTCCTAGAGACCTAAAATCGAGTAAGTGCATTGTTACTCTAAGGACCGGGGGAAAGGTCGAGGTTGATCTGGATGGGGCACCCGGCAAGATCAACGATTTGCTGGAAAATATAGCTGAGGAATTACGAAAAAGGGCTAATTTGGTTGTTTCAGAACTAGTAAAGGAATTCCCAATCGATAATCTGCAAAATGCAGAATCTGTTTTCGATGAAATTGAAGATGGAGTTGTATACGAGATAGCATTTGAAGGCAATGATTCGGATGCAGAATTGTTGGAGAAGAAGACCGGCCTGACTCTTCTCGGGGTTAGTGACCAGTCATTCCCCGTGGAGAGGCCCTGCGTTGTAACGGGGAACTTAACCGCCAATAGAAGCTACATTGCTCGAATGTACTGATTTCTTGCGGAAGAATATTCCAATAATGACTAGTACGAGGAAAAATCCTAGTAAAACGTAATCCACAATTCCAATTTCCATCGGTTGAGTCCATGCCGCCGAGGTATGCAACTTCTCCCAAGTGAAACCTTGTTCTATTACCAGCTTGTAATTGCCTTCGCTAGGTTTGCAAATATACGGGTAATCTGCAACTCCAATTGAACAAAGAATGTACCCGCCACCAATGACGTTGTTGATGGTTAAAAATATTGAACCAAGCAATCCCAATAGTAGTGTCAACCACCTTCTTCTACCCTTAGGACTAATTCCCCCACTCTTTTCTAATGGGATATCCGGTAGGAAATCAGGAAGACTAATGTCGTCTGTAATGGGAATAAAATCTGGAGTGTCTGAATTTTGGCCGATTTGAGGCGCCAATACGCCCATTTCTTCCAGAACTTCACTACCGTAAATCCTCTCTGCCATGGAGTAGAGTGCCGCATCGTCCTCTATTTCTACAGGATCAATTTCACCTTCCAGGAGGCGCCTAACTGCATCTGGGTCGGGCATATGATAAATTCTCGGAATCAAGGGACGTATCAAATGAACCCAATGTGAGACCCAATCAAGTGGATTTTTTCCGGTTTATTGAGGTTCGCGCCGCCATGCATATAGCATCGCTTGTCAAACCGTGTTTCTCCATCAGCTCTTCAGTGCCCCCACTTTCCCCAAATCTGTCTCTGACCCCCACCATCTCCAGTGGCTTCGGTTTGTTTGAAGAAAGCCATTCGGCCAATGCACTCCCGAGGCCACCAATTACGGAATGATCTTCTGCAGTGACAAAGCACCCACATTGATCCGCAAGTTTTGATACCAATTCCGTATCTAATGGTTTGATTGTATGCATGTCTACTACGGCGCAATTAATTCCCTCATGCGACAGAGTGGATGATGCAATGCGGGCCTGCTCAACCATCACCCCACACGCAATAATCGCAACATCATTACCTTCCTCGAGCATCGAACCAATTCCAATTTCCAGATTTAATTTACTATGGTCATCATAAATTCTAGGAACCTTGTTCCTTGCAGTTCTCATGTACGATGGTCCTTCATTGGCCAATAGTTGCACAGTCAACTCTTCTGCCGATAAATCATCGCATGGGTGAATGACTGTCATTTTGGGTATTGACCTGTATATCGATAAGTCCTCTATAGACTGGGCACTACTTCCATCTGAACCCGTGTGTATTCCGCCGTGACTCCCACATATGTGCACATTCAAACCAGGCCTTGCTATTCCATTGCGAACCTGCTCGAATGCCCTTTCCGTAAAGATCGCGAATGTGCTCGCGAACGGTACCTTGCCGGAAGATGCCATTCCCGCAGCAACTAGCATCATATTCTGCTCCGCGATTCCCATGGAGACGGTTCTATCAGGAAACTTTTCACGGAAATGGCATGATTTTGTTGACTTTCCTAAATCAGCTTCTAAGACAACTACTCGGGGATCTTCCGACAGTCGAAGTAGAGCCTTCCCATATCCATCCCGGGAGGCTCCTCCGATTGAAGGCGAACTCATGATAATTCCTCCAGAGCTACCTCTAACTCCTCATCAGTGGGCGCCTTGCCATGAAAATCTGGATTGTCCTCCATGAATGATACTCCCTTGCCTTTCGTGGTGTTAGCAATTATTGCAATGGGGCCCGAATCTTCATCTTCTGTCCACCGAAAGGTATCCACTAGTTCGGACATATTGTGCCCATTCACTTCTCTAACAACCCATCCGAAAGACTCGAACTTTGCCCCAATATCACCAATTTCCATCTGGACCCGCATAAAGTCATCATTCTGTATCCTATTCCTGTCAACAATGACCCGTAGATTATTCGCATTATGGTAATTTGCTGCCATCACAGCCTCCCAGATCTGCCCCTCCTGCGTTTCACCATCACCTAGCATCACCCAGATTCGCCTTTCACTGGAATCCATTCTTGCCGCCAATGCACAACCAAGCCCAAAAGAAAGGCCCATGCCTAGACTTCCAGCGGAAAAATCAACGCCTTCTGTCCAATTCATATCGACGTGACCTTGGCAAACAGAACCTAATGTCCTGAAGGACATTAGATCACTTTCATCAAGAACGCCAATCTGGTTTAGAATTGCATACATAGCAGGGCTAGCATGCCCCTTGCTCATGACAAACCTGTCCCGATCATCCCAATTCGGATTTTCTGTGTCGAACCTCAGACTTGCACCATACAGTGCCACCATGCAGTCGATCGCTGATAGGGAACCACCCGGGTGACCAGACCTCGCTGCATGAGTCATCCTAACAATGTCAATTCTACATAGTCTTGCCATTTCTTCTAGTTCCGAAACACTGACGTTGACCGCTTCGCCCATGAACATGATTTTGTAATAGGGCTATTGATAGTTTTCAATGCCAATTTCACAACTACTTGTAGAGTGGTTCAAAACATACCATTTACTCGCATCGAATGGAGATGCAAATCCAAACCACAGTAGAGAATGATTGGCGGGCAGAATTGTCCAAAATCACCATCCCAATTTCAGTTAAAAACGACCCATTGCTAATGATTTCACTCGAAACACTAACCAAAGGAAGTCGGATTTCAAAAGATCTCGGAATTGATTTGCATGATAATGCAACACTTCCCGGCCTCACTGCACTAGCTCGAATGATCAAGCAGGCTAGATTTGGAAACCGGGTATTCTTCAACGAAAATTTACATGTTAATACTACGAATGTCTGCACTCTCGCTTGTCGATTCTGTGCCTTCAGGAAGGGCTCAAGACACAGTGATGCATATTCTCTAACACCCCGGGAGTTCGTTTCTAGAATTGAGCCATATCGTCACATAGTTGACGAGGTGCACGCCGTAGGTGGGCTTCATCCTGAATGGACAATACAAAATTACTTGGAAATTTTCGAGTTGGCGAAACGCAATTTTCCTGATATTAGCATCAAGTCTCTGACTGCAGTGGAGGTGAAGCACATAGCCTCCAGGTCCCAACTATCAATCAGGGACACCCTCATCTCTCTGAAGAAATCAGGCCTAAACTCCCTGCCCGGGGGTGGAGCTGAGATTTTGGTAGACTCAATCCGGGATCGTATTTGCATGGGCAAGGAGACGTCTTCAGAATATCTGGAGATTCATGAGATTGCCCATGAACTCGGCATCCCTACAAATTGCACAATGCTTTTCGGCACTATCGAGAATACCGATCATAGGGTGACCCACTTGGACAAGATTAGGATTCAGCAGGACTCATCCGGCGGTTTCCAGTGCTTCGTCCCATATCCATTCTTAGAGGACAATACTCGACTACCGGAAGCCAATCTCGCATCAGCGGAAGAGGTCATTCGGGTTATCGCATTGTCTCGAATAATGCTGGATAACGTCCCCCATATCAAGGCATACAGGATGAACATCGGCGATCATCTCGCCTCCATAGCAATCAATTCTGGTGCGGATGACATTGATGGGACCGTTGGGCACGAGGAAATTATGCATGTTGCCGGCAGTACAACAAGTTTGGATTATGACGGCCTTAGGCTAGCCCGATTAATTGACTCATCAGGACAAGAACCAGTGAAACGCGACTCAACATATACTCGCTTCGAATCGATAGTTCTAGAGCCATCAAGCCAAATGAAGCCCCTGCCCATTATAGGACAGTGAAATAATGTCTTGGAAGAGGGTACTTGGTCGGGTATCATTCATCAATTGCGACCCAATTTTTCATTCAATTGGCGACGATTGGAGAACTCTTTCTGCTCCACCTTCGTGGCTAACTGGTCACCTACTCCGGAGGGATTGCATCACTGCACCGATTCCTGCTGTTGACTACGCAAATAACTGTAATGAACTAGTCTTGTTAAGAGACATAGGTATTGTTGGCAGGGAGTCTGTTGGCTCTGTAATCCTATTCGGCAACAGGCCCATTGAGTCTATGCGCGACATAGCCCTTCCTTCGGATTCATCAACATCAAACATGCTAATGAAATGGATACTGGCGCATAGGGGATTGGACCCAAAACTTGTCCCAATGGGGCCAGATATTGAAACGATGCTTGACGAGTGCGATGGGGCTCTAATTATTGGCGACCGTGCATTATCGGCTGCCCTCAAGAACCCAGAACTGGTCATGATGGATTTGGGCAATGAATGGTCAAGCATCACAGGTCTGCCCATGGTCTTCGGAGTGTTCGCAGCAAGAATAGACTCGTCAACAGATATTGTTAACGAAGCCAGCGAATCAATGCTAAGGGCATACAAAATGTCCCTAGATGATGATGATTCCATGACAGAGGTAATTTCTATTGCTTCTAGGAAGATTGGCTTACCTGCAGATAGGGTAAGAAAATATTACGAATCTGAGGTTTCGAATTTTCTTGACCGATCTTCAATTGAAGGGCTGAAAGTTTTCCTCAGTGAGGTATGCGGGATGAAACATGACCCATGCTGGCTAGAAACAACTCAATCCGAATAATCCAGCCTATCGCTAGAAACCCAATTTAGTAGATCTATTGCAACTTCGCATGATTCCGCTACCACGATCTCCGCGTCAGATGCAAACTTCTCCAAAGTTGACATTGCAGTTCTATTTCCAATTGCCCCCAGAGCCTCAGCTGCTTCGTGCCGGACCATCACATCTTCTTCCAAATCCTCCAATCTGCTAATAAGATGCGGGACCGCATTATCATCTTGCATCTGCCCCAATACATAGGCAATTTCGTGTTTCAATAGTGCAGATGATGAATCAAAAGCCGCAGCCAATGAGTCAACAGCTTCCTTACCCCCAATATTCCTCAGAGCGAATAGGGCCCTCATACGCTGGAACATCCTTTCTCCTTCATCACAAAGACTCGCTCTGAGATTTTCTACTGAGAGGCGATCGCTGGCTGGTGCCGGATCGACAGATCCGAATTCGCTTACATCTGGCCTATCTGACATTTCTATTCCGCTCCAATAAATTCCAAACTTCTCGGTTCGAAATCATCTCGCACTAGTCCGACTTCTTTCCCTTCCTCAAGGAATAGCCTCACTGCCTCTCTACCATCATCCCCATAGTCAATAGTTCGGTCGTTCACATACATCCTGACGAATTCCTCATTTGTATCCTCATCGATTCCCCTGCCCCATTTAATGGAGTCTTCCAGAGCCATGACTGGATTGTTTAGTGAATACTCGATGCTTTTCTTTATGTCATTGGAAATTTCCTTGCACATCTCCTCTCCGAGATCCTTCCTCACAACGTTGCCTCCAAGTGGCAATGGGAGCCCGGTTCGCTCGTTCCACCAAACTCCAAGATCTATGACCATGAATGCGCCTTCATTAGACCAGGTTAACTGCCCTTCGTGAATAATCACTCCCGCATCATACTCCCCGCTCAGGACTCCCGGCTGTATCTTGTCGAAAGCTACCTCCTTGACTTGCACATCCCCCAATGCAAGAACGAGTGACAAGTAGGCACTGGTGCTCCTTCCCGGAATGGCAATCACCGTACTCTTCGCTTCCTCGATACTCATTTCCTTGTTCGAGATTAGTATGGGGCCATACCCCTCTCCCATAGAAGCACCGCAATTCATCAGCGCATATTCTTCGGAAATCTTCGGGTAAGAGTGAATGCTTACGGCTGAAACCTCGAAGTTACCCCGTTGCGCCTCCTGATTCAGAGTATCAATATCCACCAAAGCATGCTCATAAATTCTCCCCGGTGTCTCAATCATTCCCCGCGTCAATGCATGGAACATGAACGCATCATCTGGATCAGGTGAATGCCCGATACGAATTTTCACTTTTCCCTCATTCATGTTCGACGCGCGATGTTTTCAGTTGAAATGGGTTTTCGTCTACACCCCTCCGCGCAAAGGTGAAATGTCACCCATTCAAGGCACCATCATGCCCGACCCCTCCAAGCTCTCCACTGCTTCAGGCCAACTTGGACCTGTATGTGCAATCACTGGCAAGGCCCTAAAGTTCTCTGAGGCCATTGTCCTTGACGGCACGTATGTTTGCTGGGAGGCGTACGTCGAGGCTACCGGGGCTTCTGCATCAACTGACGGCAAGGAAGTTGGCGGATTAAAGCTAGGCTGATTGAAAATTTATGGCCCTCGCCCCCCTATTTGGCACATGGCAGCCGGCTGGAGCAGGTTCGCATTGCGATTCTCCGACTATTACGAATCCCTTACTGCTGCATCGATTTGGACTCCGCCAAGATTGAGGACTAGAGAATGGATGTTCATCCCATGGGGCGGCGCTCCGCCAGACAGGCACAGGGCCTTCACCGACAAGAGATCACTGCAATCATATCTGCGAAACAGAGCACCTCACTCATGCTTTCATAGTACTGCTTACTACAAAGAACCGTCCCAATTGAAGATGGCAGAAAAGGGATGGCTTGGTGCTGACCTAATATTCGATTTGGATGGAGATCACCTACCTGGGGTATCCGACAATGACTTTCCAGCAATGATCGAAGTTATCCAGGGCCAGGCTTGGAGGCTGTGGAACGAATTCCTGGAGCCTGAATTCGGTTTCAATGAGAAGCACGCCCAATTCACATTCTCCGGGCATCGTGGATTCCACATTCACCTCAGGGACCCAAGCTTACTCCATCTGGATTCAAATGCACGCAGGGAGATTGTGAATTATATCCGGGGCGAGGGTATTGACATCAAGTCAACAATTTCGGACAACTCTGGGTGGGGTCGGAGAGCCTTGCAAGGAATCGACTCGACCCTGGAAAAACTATCCAAGATTTCCACTGGAGAAAGGGGCAAGGGGGCACTTATTGACGAGCTGCACGGTATACTCGCAACAAGAGCACGATCGCCTCAAGTCAACCTTAGATCCACTTCTAAGGCCAGTATAGAGGAGCTCGCCAAACTAGCAGATGCCGATGATAGGGTTAGTAGGCTCAAGAATGATCCGAGCCTTGCAGTCTTTGGCCCCAAATGTACGCCAATTTTCTGGGAACTTGTGAAGGGAGACTCCTCGGTGGTAATAGGAACTGCAGGAGAAACCGACGAAGTAGTCACGGTAGACACCAAGAGGGTAATCAGATGGGTCGGGAGTCTTCATGGGAAGTCCGGCTTGCGAGTAACTGAGTTACCTCTCGAGAGGCTAGATCCTGATTCCAGCAGCAGTTTCGACCCACTTACCGAGGCCGTTGCATTCCGCGGTGGGACTGTGAAAGTGAAGGTCCTGGCCGAGGACGTAACTGCAGAGATATCTGGAGTCAGGCTGGAGCCCAGAATGGGGGATGAAATAGAGGTTGATGAGTCAATGGCGATGTTCCTTTGCTTGAAAGGATGGGCAGAGACTTGCAAATGACTCGATTTCTCTCAATAAGTGAATAATTGAATCATCTCAATAACTAAGCCACAGAATATTGAATAGTGTTGAACTACGGAATCTATTCGTGATTGACCCGTTGGACGATGTCGATACCGATTCTGAGGGGCCTCCAAAACCCCTTCCTCCTCCACCGCCGGGAATAAACATGCCAATGCCAGAACCAGATCTGCCATTGCCGGATTTGCCTCCCCCAATGCCAGATTCGAACATCCAACAGTTCGGTTTTGTGCCAGAGCCATCCGCAGACGGGGATCTCTTGGACGCAGCAAACTCGCTTCCAGAGATTTCAACTCCCGATTCAATCAATCAATCCTCCGATTTCAAATCCGTGTGGGACAGGAGAAAGACCTCGAACCCCTCGATATCGAGCGATTCGAGGGATAGCATATACAACAGGATAGATAGGATTTCCACAGGTCGAGGAGAATCCCTTATGGATCGGTATGCCGATAGGTTCGGCTCAGATCTAGACAGGGAAATTATCGTCCTCAGGAAGAAGGATCAAGACGATCTCGCGTCGATAAAGCCAACAGTTGAGCTTATCTCTGAGGCCAGCAAAAATGAGATGTCACTAGAGGAGTTTCTAGAGGCTATGGATGATTCAGACTTCGTTGGAAGAGTCGCCGAGAAGACCGGCGTCTCCGTGGAAAAGATTGACGAGCTGGACATTGAATCCATGAAAGCCTTCTTTGAGGAAGCAGACATTGACAATTCAGGCTCCTTGGACTTCGACGAGTTCGTTAATGGCATCATTCAGAGCTTCAGGAGCTATGACGAGGACTTCACACATTTCTTTACGGTCGTAAATGGCCTACTCGGACAATTGCCCGATGACAAGACTCTCGCATTCATCGAATCCGACGGATTCAAGTTATTCGAGACCGTCGGCAATGATCCAAATAGTGCCGATACCGAATCAAGGGGCGAGTTCTTCACGATGGTTAATGAACTGCTTGTGGACCTGCCGGATGCAGTGATGAAGTCGTTCACTGAGTCGCAGGATTTCGATTTGTACAAACTAATTGCAAGCAGGTATGGTGGTTGAATGGGTCTCTTGGAGAAAGCAGGACAGATAAATTCCGGGGAATCGCCCAATTTAACCCCAGAAGCTCCAAAGGCTACTCCCGAACCGGTTGCAGCCCAGGCCGTCGCTCAGCCAGAACCAGCCAAACCAAAGAAGAGGTCCCGTAGGAAAAGGGAGCCTAGGAAGAAGAAGGAGCCTCGAGAGAGGAAGGCCAGGGCGCCGAAGGTACTGCCCGACGAATATGTGGAAGCCTCCAGAAGCCAGAGGGTGATCAGGAGGGGTGCGGATTTTGCCGTGTCATACGGCTGGACAGTTCCACTGACCGTTCTAACGGCATGGGGGTCATACTTCGACCCTACCTATGTCTTCCTCCTGGGAATCTTTCTGATCAGCTTCAACCTCGGATTCATGCCGTACACTACTGGTAGGACAGTCGGAAACTGGATCAGCAGGACGACTTACGTGACCAACAACTCCGCCACACCTCATCAGTCGTACGTTTTCCTCAAGGGACTCACATTCCCGTTGGTGATGCTTGGTCTGATAATGTTCCTTACTTCAACATCCGAGGGTTTTGGAAGTAGCACCGGGCAGATACTCCTGGCCATCTCTTTGGTATTCCTACTGCCCCCACTTTTGGACTACCTGTTCTACCGTTTCAAGAGGGATGATCTAGGCCTATGGGACACCCTGTACGGAGGAGTTTGGATCGTGAAGACTAGCAAGTCAGCAGAGTCGAAGGGCTGGTTGAAGAGGCTCGAGCAGCTCGGAGACTACTCGGAGGCACAAGGCTGGTGGACGGACAAGGAATCGAACGAAGACTCAGGCGCTCCAGAGAGTTGAGGAATCAGTACTCAACAGGCACCGGGTCCAGGGATCTCCAAATGAACCAACATGCAGCACTCCGATATGGCCTCCATGATTCTGCCACCTCGCGCATATCCCTTTTTGTCAGCGCATCAGGAACTAGACCCTGAATGCCCCTCTCAACCCCCAAGTCTCCAAGGCTCAGAACATCTGGTCGCATCAGCGAGAAAATCAGCATCATCTCAGCGGTCCAAGGGCCTACTCCTTTGAACTTCACAAGGTGCTCTATTATCGCATCATCATCCAACTCCTCATAGTCCTCAGGGAGTAGTGGGACTTCGCTAGTGGCGATTCCATGTATGTACTCGCTCTTTTTGATAGATAGTCCACAAGATGACAACTCTTCTAGCGTGCAAGACCCAATAGAAGTCCTGTTGATTTCACCACAGAGGGTAACTAATCGGTCGTGAACTGTGTCCGCAGCCTTCACAGATATCTGCTGTCCAACAATACTCCTAACCAGGGTCTGGAAAATCTCACCACGTCCAGATAAGTGGCCCTGTCCGTATAAACGAACAATCCCGCCGAGCAAGGGGTCTACCGATAGGTGCTCAACTGCATCTTCCCACCAAACTGGTTTCCCCCCTTGCATGGATGTGTACTAACGACTCTACTCTATGAGTTAGTTGCCTGAACATCTATTTGCCGTCATCAATATGACAATTTGCTTATTCAGACTCTGAGTCGTACCTGCTCCGAGCTAGCTCCCTCATGTCCTCGTGAAGTACCCCATCATCGATTGCATCCTGGTCGGACTCATCAACAATCTCCACACCCAGTAGTGTCTCGATAATGTCCTCCATAGTAACAAGCCCTGCAGTGCCGCCAAACTGGTCCTTTGCCACCAAAAGCTGCTCCTTGTTCTCTAGTAGTATATCGAGTGCCTTGTCGACGGAGGTATCCACATCGCATGTTACCAGATCCCTACATAGTTCCTCCATTTTTGTGTCGAAATCATCCTCCGCTGCTCTCCTCAAAATCTCGCTTCTTAGTACCAACCCAGACATCTCATCGACGCTATCACGGAAAACTGGCATCCTGCCATGAATCATTATAGGGAGTCTGTCCATGACTTCCTTGATGGTCTCGGTAGATTTTACCGAGGTCATGACAACTCGTGGAGTCATTATCTCGGTAACTTTCATCTCCCTGAGTTTCAACAGGTTCTGTATTACTGCCTCCTCGTCCTCTTCGATAACATCTGACTCTTCGGCAATATCCGCAAGCACAGATAACTCGTTTCTAGTCACAGTCTCTGTCTCAACCTGCGGGAAAGGAGCACGCATTAACTCGATGCTTACCACTATTGGCCAGAGGATCCACATTAGCCACCCTAGTACGTGATACGAAGATACAGTCAACTTCCTCCAGTATAGCGCGCCTATGGTTTTTGGCAGGATCTCGCTCAGCAGTAGTATTGCAATAGTTAGAACTGCCGCCGACCCCGCAATTACGTACTCGCCCTCAAAGTTATTCTCCACTTCTGAACCTACGCCAAGTGCTCCAACGGTATGGGCAATGGTGTTTAGAGTCAGAATAGCAGTTAGGGGACCTTCTGGGTCATCTTTCCATTTCGACCAAGTCGCACTGACCTTCGCATGTGTGTCCTTCAGAGCTACAATATGTCCGTGGGATGTAGAAAGCAGTACCGCCTCGAGAATACTGCACAGAAAAGAGGCACCCAACGCCAGTACGGCGTAAGCAATCATCATTGTATAATCAGCCAATTCTGATGCCTCTAGGAGTATTATCGTATGTTGAGAAAGGTCCGTTTTGGTTTTCCACAGCGCTTGGCTCCATGCTGTTCCGGGCGAACATGACATAAATATCTAACTTGACGGACCTTTTGGCTAAGTCATGGAGTACGTCACTATTTTCATGGCATGGCCCTACGCAAATGGCCCCCTTCACCTTGGTCATGTTGCTGGTAACTGCCTCCCTGCTGATATCCAGTACAGATACGAGCGAGCTCGTGGCAGAAGGGTGTTGATGTGTAGTGGCTCAGACGAGCATGGCACTCCAATCACACTAACCGCAGAGGAGATGGGGATTACCCCTCAGGATGTGGTGGATAAGTACCACGATGTGAACACGCAAGCATTGGCCGATCTGGGGTGCTCATGGGTAAATCCTGTTGACCCCAGAGGAATAGAGTTCGGTGGGGCACTGTACAATCGAACTTCGGATCCGATGCACAAGAAAATCGTTCAAGAGGTCTTCAGTCAGTTGCTTAACTCTGGATTCCTACAACGCGAGTCAATGCAGCAGTATTGCTCCATCAACAATGAGGGCAAGGTCAGGTTTCTACCCGACAGATACGTAGAGGGAAAGTGCCCTTCTTGCTCAGAGGATGGTGCCAGGGGGGATCAGTGCGATTCTTGTGGGGCCACTTATGAGGCTCACGAACTAATCGACCCCAGCTCTAAGTTAGACGCTGAGTCTGATATCGAAGTCAGGGACACGGAGCATTACTTCCTGCGCCTCAACGACTTCCAGGAATCTTTGGAGGCTCATGCATCAGAGAGAAAAGGTGTTTGGAAGGCAAACGTCCGCTCTATGTCCAAGAATTGGCTTGACATGGGCCTTCGCCCAAGGGCTGTAACTAGGGATATCGAGTGGGGAATAGAAATACCACTCGAAGGTGAAGATTGGGGCACTAAGAGAATCTACGTTTGGTTCGAAGCTGTACAGGGGTACTACACATGTGCCCGTATATGGGCCGAGCGTTACGCTGCCGCATCCGGTCATTCAGACGGGATTGATGCTTGGAAGAATTGGTGGTTGGTACCCGAAGAAGGGGAAAGCCCACGCCACATCTACTTCATGGGGAAAGACAACATTCCGTTCCACACAATAATCTGGCCCGCAATACTGATGGGCCTGAATGCTAATGACGCAAGCGAGGTTTCTCACAAACCGGGTCCTGGTCAGATGGTTCTGGAGGACAATGTTTCTTCGAACGAGTATCTGATGCTACAGGGCGGCCAATTCA
>Ga0208277_1001293_pt1 | contig 14628 bp, 14 predicted proteins | sample ETNtaG_5_FD_185782 | JGI IMG/M metagenome (GOLD analysis project Ga0208277, IMG submission 185782) | Marine microbial and viral communities from oxygen minimum zone, Eastern Pacific Ocean - ETNP201406SV205 (SPAdes) (version 2) | ecosystem: Environmental > Aquatic > Marine > Oceanic ...
TGAAGCGGGATGGTGTAAATAATTGGTGTTAAAAGAAAGTCGCATTTTGGCATTTTAATTAACCTGCCCGACGTAAGCTCCATTGAGATTGAGGGGTCAGAGAAAACATATATGGTCCCTCCCCTGGCTTTTACTTCTTCAAGATTAGAAACAAGCTTTTCAGCTATCTCGCTTTCAGGCGCTAGGGCAATGACCGGCATATCTTCATCGATTAGTGCCAAGGGGCCATGTTTTAGTTCCCCGGCAGGATAGGCCTCTGCATGAATATATGAAATTTCTTTAAGTTTAAGGGCGCCCTCTTTTGCAATTGGGTAAAAGATGCCTCTCCCAAGAAATAATGCATTGTCTTTGCTTGCGATTTCAGGAGCTATCTCAAGAATTTCGTCTTTTAATTTTAAAGTTTCCTCAACGGTATCTGCTAGCGACCTCATTGCTGTAATAACTCTTGTTCTTAGCTTTGGATTGACGTCTCTGCTTTTTGCAAGTGATAAAGCAAGCAGCATTAATCCAGCCAGTTGAGTGGTAAATGCTTTGGTCGATGCGACGCCTATTTCTGGACCTGCATTAGTAAAGATAGAGTACTCAGATTCTCGTGCCAAAGAGCTTGTAGGAACATTGCAGACGGTTAATGACGATAAATAATCTTTCTCCTGTGCGTACCTAAGCGCAGCAAGTGTGTCTGCAGTTTCGCCAGATTGTGAAATAGTTACCAAAAGTGAATCTTTGTCTACATGCGGATTCCTATACCTATACTCTGAGGCATAGTCCACTTGAGTTGGCAGTTCTGAGATTGCTGAAAACCAATTGGCTGCAACCCTGCCTGCATGAAGGCTTGTTCCGCATGCCACAATCTGAATCCTCTTAACCTTGCTAAACATTTCTGATGAGCCTAATCCAAAAATATTATCTAGAACATCATCTCCGCCAACCCTTCCATCAATGGTGTTTAGTATTGCTGCAGGCTGCTCATATATTTCCTTTTCCATAAAGTGCCTATAGTCACCTTTTGATGAGGCTTCATGCGAAATATCAATATGAGTTGTTTCTCTTTCTACTTGTTTTTTTGAATCATCATAAATTTTATAATCGTCTGCGGAAATTTGTGCCACATCGCCGTCTTCTAAGAATATGAATTCATTAGTTAGTCCTGAAATAGCAAGTGGATCTGATGCCGCCAAGAGTTCATCTGTCCCAATGCCTATTAAAAGGGGGGACTTGCTTCTTGCAATGATTATATTTTTATCGTCTTCTTTATCAATGGCTGCAATGGCGTAGGCTCCATCTAATTTTTCCTTCGTTAAATACATTGAATCAAGTATCGAGTTTCCTTGATTAAGGAAAAACTCAAGCATATGAGCAATTAATTCTGAGTCTGTCTGCGAAGAAAAGGCATAGCCTTCTTTTTTTAAAAACTCTTTTAAGTCTATATAGTTTTCAATAATGCCATTGTGAACAATGTAAATTCTTTCATTTGATTTGTGTGGGTGGGCATTTTCTTCGGAAGGCTCTCCGTGCGTCGCCCATCTGGTGTGGGCTATGCCCAATTTACTTTTGGGCTTTTCTTCAATCATCTTATCCTCTAGCAATTTAACTTTTCCCAGAGTTCTTAGGTGAGCTATTTGATCGTCTTGGTGGAGCGCTATGCCGGCTGAATCATATCCGCGATATTCCATTCTATGCAAACCTTTAACGAGAAGTTTGCCAACATTCCGATTAGAAGCAGCGGCTATAATTCCACACATTATTTTTTGTCCTTAGACCAGTCTTCTTTGATGATTTGTTTTCCTCTGCCAACAGCAAGAGCATTGTCAGGAACGTCTTTAGTAATAACTGAGCCGGCGCCAACATATGCATTTTTGCCAATCTCAATAGGAGCCACTAAAGAAGAATTTGTTCCAATAAAACTTTTTTCTCCAATCTTTGTTTGATGCTTATTGGTGCCATCATAATTGCAAGTAATGGTTCCTGCCCCTATGTTTGTGCTCTCTCCAACCTCTGCATCCCCGAGGTAAGTCAAGTGGTTTGCTTTGGCTCCTTTGCCAAGTATTGTTTTTTTTGTTTCTACAAAATTGCCTACTTTGGCCTCATCTTCAATGACGCTTCCTTCTCTAAGGCGAGCATAAGGTCCTATGCTGCAATTAGATCCAACCTTAGCGTTGCAAAGGTGTGAAAAAGGCTCAATGGTTGTGTTGTCTCCTATAACTACATCTTTTAGGTAGTTGTTTGCTCCAATGCTTACGCCATTTCCAAGCTTTATGTCGCCCTCTAAAATGACATTAACATCAATGCTGCAATCAGTTCCAGCCTCAACCACGCCCCTGACATCTGTTCTGGATTTGTCAGCAAGGGTAATGCCGTTATTTAATAAATCTTCTGCTTTCATGTTTCTTAAAATTGATTCTAAGGCTTCGAGTTCAGATTTGCTATTGGCGCCTCTTACCTCATCGTTCTTTGCCCTTATAGGTATTATATTAATACCTTTTGAAGAAATAATCTTGACTAGATCGGTTAAATAGAACTCTTTAGCTTTATTCTCATTGTTAATTTCTTTTAATCCTGCTTCTAAAAGCTCTTGGTCAATGCATAAAATGCCTGTGAATATTTCTTTGATTTGCCTCTCTTCTTCGTTTGCATCTTTTTCTTCAACTATGGCCTTGGCTTTATTGTTGCTATCAATAACAACTCTGCCATAGCCAAAAGGATCATCTAGGCAGGTAGTTAAGATAGAAAATCCATCCTGTGAATTGTCAATTAATAGCCTAAGAGATTCTGCTGAGATAAGGGGCACATCTCCATATAGAACTAAAACCTTTTCACCTGGTTTGGTGTTGTGCATTGCGCTCTTCACAGCGTCTGCCGTGCCTATTTGCTTCTCTTGAATAGCTGTTAAAGCGTTATTTTTTATTTTTTTAAGATGCTCTGTGACTCCATCTTTGTCGTAACCTAAGACAACGGTAGATGAGGATCCAAGGCTGTCAGCTGTATCCAAAACCCTTTGCAACATAGACATGCCACCAATCTTTTGCAAAACCTTTGCTTTGTTGGAGTGCATCCTGGTTCCAGCGCCAGCTGCAAGAATAATAGTATGTATATTCACAATATTTTAAAGTTAAAGACTAACCTTAAATGTTTTTGCGGAGTTTTTGAATAGTTTTAAGTCTTGCAACCGCTTCGGCAAGCTGAGCTGCAGCTTTTGTATAGTCAATTGTAGACTGTTGATCGGCGAGACTTTGCTCAGCAGCCTCTTTAGCTTTAATGGCTTCTGATTCATCTAAAGAGTCTGCCCTTTCTGCTGTATCAGACAAGATTGTGACCATGTCAGGCTGAACCTCTACAAAGCCGCCTGAGCAGAAAAAAGTCTCTTCCTCATCCCCATTTTGAACCCTTACAGGCCCTGGAGCTAAGCCGGTTAACAGCGGAGTATGACCTGGTGCAATACCAAGCTCTCCTAGTGATCCAGTAGCATAAACCATTGATGCTTCACCTGAATATATCTCCTCGCTCGAGGACACTATGTTGATCTTAATACTGCTCATAAAATTATAACGTTTTGCCTTTTTCTACAGCCTCTTCAATAGTTCCGACCATATAAAAAGCTTGCTCAGGAAGGCTGTCATAATCTCCAGCTAAAATTCCCTTAAATGCCTTAATGGTGTCCTCTAGTGGCACATATTTCCCAGGTGTGCCTGTGAAAATTTCTGCAACTGTAAATGGCTGTGATAAAAATCTTTGCACCTTCCTAGCCCTTGCAACCAATTCTTTGTCTTCTTCAGAAAGCTCGTCCATGCCTAAGATGGCGATGATATCTTTTAACTCATTATATCTTTGCAGAACTTGTTGAACTCCTTGGGCAACATCATAGTGCTCTTGGCCAACTGTGAATGGCTCAAGCTGTCTACTATTTGAGTCAAGCGGATCAACAGCTGGGTAGATGCCTAGTTCAGATATAGAACGTGACAACACAACTGTTGCATCTAAGTGAGCAAAGGTTGTTGCTGGCGAAGGGTCTGTTAAGTCATCTGCGGGCACATACACTGCCTGAATTGAGGTAATAGAACCTGCTTTGGTTGAGGTAATTCTTTCCTGCAAAGCCCCCATTTCCTCAGCAAGTGTTGGCTGATAACCCACAGCTGATGGCATTCTGCCCAATAGAGCCGACACTTCAACTCCAGCTAAAGTATATCTATAAATATTATCAATAAATAACAGAACATCTCTGCCTTCATCCCTAAATTTTTCAGCCATTGTTAAGCCTGTTAGCGCAACACGAAGCCTGTTTCCTGGAGGCTCGTTCATCTGACCATAAACCATGGCAACTTTAGACTCTAATGGTTTTTCAACATTAACAACTCCGGATTCCTGCATTTCATAATAGAAGTCATTACCCTCTCTGGTTCTCTCTCCAACACCAGCGAAAACAGACAGGCCTGAATGCTCGGTTGCTATATTATTAATAAGCTCCATCATGTTGACCGTCTTACCAACACCAGCTCCTCCAAATAGCCCAATTTTTCCACCCTTTGCAAAGGGGCACATTAGATCAATAACTTTAATGCCGGTCTCAAGTAATTCGTTTGATGCAGATAGTTCGGTATAAGTTGGAGGTTTTCTGTGAATAGGCATTTTTTCCTTTTCGCCTATTGCTCCTCTTTCGTCTATTGGGTTTCCTAAAACATCCATAATCCTGCCTAAGGTCTCTTCTCCAACTGGAACGGATATGGGTGCGTTTGTTCTGGCTACACTTAGTCCTCTTTTCAGACCCTCGGTTACGCCCATTGCAATAGCTCTTACCACCCCATCACCTAATTGTTGCTGGACTTCCAAGACAGTGCCAATCTCATCAATAGTTAGTGCTTCATATACTTTAGGAACATTATTCTTCTCGAACTCGACATCGATAACCGCTCCTATGATTTGTGTAATTAAACCGTTGCTCATATTTTTCTCCTTAAACTGCTGATGCTCCGCCAACTATCTCTGAGAGCTCTTGAGTGATAGCTGCCTGTCTTACGTTGTTATATAAAAGTTCTAATTCTTTAATTAAATCGCCCGCATTGTCTGTGGCGTTTTTCATGGCAATCATTTTGGCCGCTTGCTCGCATGCATTATTTTCAACCACAGCCTGATATATTAGTGATTCAATATATCTTGTTAATAATCCTTCTAATAATTCTTTTGCTTCTGGTTCATAAATATAGTCCCAGTGGGTAGCACCTAAATTGTCCTGCTCAACCGCTGGGAGCGGGATAAGTTGCTGAACAGTTGGCTGTTGAGTCATGGTGTTTACAAAAACATTGGAGCAAAGATATGCTTGATCTATATCCCCATCTTTATGGAGATCTAACACAACTTTTGTTAAACCAATTAAATCGTCTGGATTTGGCTTGTCGCCAAGCTTTTCTGCTTTAGCAATAACCTCGCCACCAACACTTTTGAAGAAAGCTGCTGCTTTTGATCCAATAAGCGCAAAACAGGACTCTATTCCTTGTTCGTTGAGCTCTGCCGACTTGGCAATAACACTCTTAAATAAATTAATGTTTAAGCCTCCGCATAGACCTTTATCAGAAGATACAATAATAAAACAAGCTTTCTTTGCATCCCTTTCCTGATAAAACGGATGAGAATATTCTGAGCTTGATGTTGCAATGTGAGCTATAACATCTTTTATCTTTTCTGAGTATGGCCTGCCTTCCAACATGCCGTCTTGGGTCTTTTTCATTTTGCTCGCAGCAACTAGCTCCATGGCAGAAGTAATCTTCTGCGTGCCTTTAATGCTCGCTATCTGATTCCTTACTTCTTTTGTATTAGCCATGATTTAAAAATTTAAAATGTTTGAGTTTTCTTAAATGATTCAACCAGCTCGGTAAACTGTTTTTCAATATCATCATCCCAGTCGCCTGTGTCGTTTATTTGTTTTTCTAGGTCGCCTTTTTCTGCTGTTAAATAGCCATGCAGGGCCTCCTCAAAATCTAATATTTTTTCAACATCGACATCAGCCAAATAGCCTCTATCAGCAGCAAATAAACTTAATGCTTGTTGCGCCACTGACATTGGAGCAAATTGCTTTTGTTTTAGTAGTTCTGTAAAAGCTTTACCGTTTGCGAGCTGTTGTTTTGTTGCATCATCAAGATCAGATGCAAACTGAGAGAAGGCTGCTAGCTCACGATATTGAGCAAGTGCGGTTCTAACTCCTCCAGCTAGTTTTTTCATTATTTTTGTTTGGGCTGATCCGCCAACCCTGGAAACAGATAGGCCTGCATTAATTGCAGGACGAATGCCTGAATTAAATAATTCTGTTTCTAGATAAATTTGTCCATCGGTAATTGAAATAACATTTGTTGGAACGAATGCGGAAACATCTCCAGCTTGTGTTTCAATAATGGGCAATGCGGTTAATGATCCCGTCTTGCCTTTTACTTTTCCGCCGGTTGCTTTTTCTACATAATCAGCATTTACCCTGGCTGCTCTTTCTAGCAATCTTGAGTGTAGATAAAAAACATCTCCTGGATATGCTTCACGCCCTGGAGGACGTTTTAAAAGAAGTGATACTTGTCTATATGCGACCGCTTGTTTTGATAGATCATCGTAAACAATTAATGCGTCTTCGCCTTTATCTCTAAAGTACTCACCCATTGAGCATCCAGCATATGCTGATAAATATTGCATTGGGGCTGGATCAGATGCTGAAGCTGAAACAACAGTTGTGTGTTCCATTGCTCCATATTCTTCAAGCTTCTTAACAACGTTGGCTACGGTAGATTGTTTTTGTCCTATGGCGACATAGATACATTTAACTCCTGTACCTTTTTGGTTGATGATCGCATCAATAGCAACAGCAGTTTTCCCGGTCTGCCTGTCTCCAATAATAAGCTCTCTTTGTCCTCTACCAATTGGAACCATTGCATCAATAGCCTTTAATCCAATTTGTACTGGCTGATCAACTGATTGACGAGCAATAACTCCAGGGGCAACAACCTCAACAGGAGCTGTAGCTTCAGCTTTAATTTCTCCCTTTCCATCAATAGGTGCGCCTAGCGTGTTAACAACCCTTCCCAATAAAGCCTCTCCAACTGGAACCTCAAGTATTTTTCCAGTACAAACCGCTTTCTGGCCCTCGATCAGCTCAAGGTAATCACCAAGCACAACAGCACCAACAGAGTCCTGCTCCAAGTTTAATGCAAGCCCCAGGGTGCCATTCTCAAACTCTATTAATTCTCCATACATAACATCACCCATGCCATGTATTCTCACAATTCCGTCAGAGATGCTGACAATAATTCCTTCATTTTTTCTTTCTGCAGATAAATCTAAGCCCGCTATTTTGTCTTTTAGAACGCTTGAGATTTCTGATGGATTTAATTGACTCATTTTTTCACCTTAAAAATTTAATTGGTTTACTAGTTTTTTAACCCTTCCTCTTATGGAAAGGTCTAATGTTTCATCGCCAACTTTTAAGAACATGCCGCCCATTATGGAAGCATCTTCTTTGAAGTTAATGTTTGCGCTTGCTCCGTGCAAGGCTTGAAGTTTGTTAATAATGGTTTCTTTTGATTCTGGGCTAGGGTTTGAAACAACAAAAACATCGATTGAGCTTTGGTTGTTATGCTCTTGAAGTAGCTCCTGATATATTTCAAAAATGGCTTGAAGGAGATTTAATCTGCCATTTTCTGCCAATACATCGATAAGGCGCTTTGTTAAGCTTGAGAGCTCCGCCTCAAAAACGCTGGTTAATTTTGCTGCTGTTCCTGTTTTGGAAAGCTCTGGGTTTTCAATGATTTTATCTATTTGTTCTGTTTGAATGGCTTGGCCTAAAAGGTCTAGCTCGTTTTCAATTGAGGTAGCTTCGCCCGCCTCTAAAGCAGCAGAAAATATTGCTTTTGCATATGGTCTGGCTAGTGGGGTGAGCTCAATCATTTTTATAACTCTGCCGCGGCTTTTTTAAGAAGATCGTCATGCTTTTCAGAAGAAATTTCTTCATCTAAGATCTTTTGTGTCGTATCAATAATGATCTCGGACATTTTTGATTTCAGCTCTTCTTTTGCTTGGTTGGTCTCGTTCTCTATGGTTTTAGACGCCGCCAATAATATTTTTTCAGCTTCGTCTTGTGCTTTTGATTTTGCATCATTCACTATTTGAGATGCTCTTTGGTTAGCTTTATCAATCAGTTCTGCTGATTCAGCTTTCGCTTTATCAAGCTCTTGATTGAATGCTAGTTGAGCTTCTTCTAGTGAGTCATCAGCTTTTTTTGCCGCCTCCAGACCGTCAGATATTTTTTTCTCTCTTTCTTGCATAACCGATAATATTGGTGGATATATATATCTCCAACATATGGCCACAAAAACAATCATGACAATTGCTTGAGCAAGTAAGGTTGCGTTTATATTCATGTTTTAACTATTAATAAATAAACTAAATTGCAAATAGCATGTACATACCAAGACCAACGCCGATCATAGGCACCGCATCAGTTAGCCCCATCATTAAAAAGAATCGACCTTGAAGAAAAGGTGCCAGCTCAGGCTGCCTTGCTATTCCTTCAATAAATTTACTTCCTAATATGCCAACACCAACGCCGGCTCCGATTGAAGCTAGGCCCATTGTTATGCCTGCTGCTAATATATTGTATTCCATTTTTTTCTCCTTTAAATTGAGGTTTAATGTTCCTCTGTTTCATGTGCCATTGCTAAATAAGCAATGGTTAACGCCATAAAAATAAATGCTTGCAATGCCACAATCAATATGTGGAAAAGCGCCCAAACTAAGTGCAGGCCAAACCCAAGTATGCCCACCGGTATGCTGCTAAAAAACAACATCAATGCAATTAAAATAAATATCATCTCGCCAGCATAAAGGTTGCCGAAAAGCCTTAGGCCAAGCGAAATTGGTTTTGCTATAAAATTCACCATTTCTAGAATAAAGTTAACGGGTATTAACCACTTCCCAAACGGGTGAAGGGTTAATTCGGCCACAAAGGCTTTTAAGCCTTTTACTGTAATGCTGTAATAGATGGTTAGCACAAAAACTGCTAAAGCCATGCCCAGGGTAATATTGGGATCTGTTGTTGGAACAACTTTAAAATATTCAATTCCGACAGATTTTGCCAATTCTGGTATAAAGTCAACCGGGACAAGATCCATCAAGTTCATTAATAAAATCCAGACAAACACCGTAAGAGCTAGAGGCGCAATTAATCTATTTTTTGTTGGTCCGAAAAGTGATTGGACGTTGTCTTCAACAAACTCTATGCTCATCTCTACAAAATTCTGGAGGCCGGTTGGCGGCGTGCTGGCGTCTACATTTTTTGGCATTGCCCATTTAAAAACAAAGACAAATACTGCCCCTAAAAAAACGGACCAGAATAGTGAGTCTACATGAAAAGACCAAAAACCCATTTGATCAATTTTGTAAGGGTCGCAACTCCAACCATCTGGGGTTTTCCCACACGTAAGGTTGGTAAGGTGGTGATCAATGTATGACTGAGTTGTTAATTCTTTAGCCATTTGTGCTTACCTTGTTTTGAGAAATAAATAACATCGGGTTTAAAACTATGTTTATTAAAATAAACGAAAACATTGCATATACAAAAGCCTCATTTAAGTAAATGCCTGTAAGGGATAAAAAGACTATAAAGACAGCCCATTTAATAGACCAGTTGTATGCAACATTAAGACCGTGGTTTGATATTTTCCCACCAACTGAATAGGCTAAGGCTAGTGCTATTAAATATGCCGCAGGCGCGATTACAAAAAAACTATTTGCCAAAGATCCAGCCGCTATAAATACAACTGAGACAGCAAAAATTAACGTTTTGTTGCTAAAAAAGGTGTTAAGAAAACTTTTCAAAAGATTTTTGTTTTATTTTAATGTACTGGCGAGAATTATAAAAAGATAACAGCTTGAGAACAAGCGATTTGGGTCTTTAAATTAAACTAATTTGCTAATAATATTTTCAAGCTCTTCTGAGGTCGAATAATGTATTACCACTTTGCCGGTTTTTTTGTTTTTTGCTTCTATTTCTATCTTGTGGCCAAAGCCCTCTGACATGTCTTGCTCTATGTTTAAAACGTCTTTGGGTTTGGTTTTCGGGGTATTTTTTTTGGTTTTCCTAGAGGTTAGGTTTTGGGCCTCTTTTACCGTTAAATTTGATGCTGTTATTTGTTTTGCTAGTGCTATTGCTTTTTCAGAATCAAGTGATGCTAAAAGCTTGGCGTGCCCTTTCTCTAAAAGGCCTTGGGATAAAAGGTCCAAAACATTTGATGGCAGGGTTAAAATTCTTAAAGAGTTGGCAATTGTGCTTCTTGCTTTTCCTGTGGCGCCAGCAACATCTTCTTGGGTTAAACCAAACTCTCTTTTAAGCCTGTCATAACCCCTGGCTTCTTCAACAGCATTTAAGTCTTCCCTTTGGAGGTTTTCAATCAGGGCTGCCTCAAGAGCATTTTGATCTTCTTTTTGATCAACCAAGCAGGGTATTGAGCTTAGGCCTGCCAGTTTTGATGCGCGCAGCCTTCTCTCTCCAGCTATAACTTCAAACTTATTAAGGCCAGACTCTCTCACAAGGATGGGTGAAATGACCCCGTGTTTTTTTATAGAACTAGACAGTTCTGTGATTTTTTCTTTATTAAAGTCTTGTCTTGGCTGAAATCTGCCTGGGGAAATGTCCGCAATATTTATTTCTTTTATGCTTTTTTGTGGCGCTCCTTTTGTTGATCCTAGTAAGGCATCCAGACCTCTGTTTAGGGCTTTTTTATCAGACATGCTCAACCTTTCTTATTAGTTCGCCTGCCAGAGCCAGGTAGGCTTTGGCGCCATAAGAGTTTGGCATATATTGCAGCGCAGCAACCCCGTGGCTTGGGGCCTCCGCAAGCTTTACATTTCTTGGTATTATTGTGTTAAAGAGAACGCTGGCAAAATGCTTTTCTAGCTCCTCTGAAACCTCTTTTGCTAAATTATTTCTCATATCAACCATTGTTCTAATGATACCTAAAACTCTGTTTGAGGAAAGGTTTTTGTTGGACAGTGTTTGTATTGTGTCTATAAGCCCAGACACCCCCTCAAGCGAGTAGTATTCACATTGCAGTGGGATAAGCGTGCCAGAGGCTGCAAATAGCGCCTCAATTGTCAGCTGGTTTAGTGTTGGCGGTGTATCAATAATTGTGTAATCAAAGCCCTGGTCTATGTTAGAAAGGGTTTGTGATAAAAACTGTTGCTTGTTTTGGTTCCTAATTTCAACCTCTAGAGCCAACAGGTCTGCTCCTCCGGGTGTTATATGGTAGCCGCTGGACGCTTGGTATATGGCCTCATTGATGGTGGCATCTTTAGCAAAAACATCGTAAAGGGTGTTGGGGCTCTCTTCTGTAATTCCTGCTGCTGTTGTTGCGTTGCCTTGTGGGTCTAGGTCTATTAGCAAAACGCTTCTTTTTGTTGCTGCAAGACTCGCTGCCAGGTTCACAGCGGTTGTGGTTTTTCCAACCCCTCCTTTTTGATTTGCTATTGCTATAACTTTGTTCAATTTATTTTTGTTATTAATAGAATGTGTCTTTCTTGTTCTTCGTTTTCTTGTTTGATTATTTCACAGTTGTGGTCTTTTTTGTTTATAGATTTTATTTCTTCTTCTATTTTGTTCCTTTTGCCTTTTAACAAAACATAAAGGCCGCCGCTTTTGAGCAGGTGGTCGCAGTCATTAATTATTTTTGCTGTTTCTGAGAAAGCTCTGGCTGTAATGATGTCAAATTTTTCTAGCTTGGTGTTCTTTGTAATTCGCTCCTCTGCAACTTTTATGTTTTTAAGCGAGAGTTTTTTTGCTGTTTTTTTTAAAAAGTAGGCCTTCTTTTTGTTTGACTCTGCCAGGGTGATGCTCGCCCCCGGTTGCACAATCCCTATTACGGCGCCCGGGAAACCTGCTCCCGAGCCAACATCCAAAACTTTGTGATTTTTTTCTATGTAGTTTGTTGCCGGGATGCAGTCTTCAATGTCTTTTATTAAAACATCGTCTAGCGTGGCTCTGGCAAAAAGGTTGTGGGCTTTGTTGTAGCGAAGGGCTTCTTTGGCGTATTCTTTTAGGTTGTTCTTTGTGGTTGTGTCAAAGCTTTTTTTATGCATTTAGTGCTTCTAGTTCGCCCTTTTTAATATAAACGAGGATAAGGTTTATCGCCGCCGGCGTGACGCCCTCTATCCTTGACGCGGCCCCTATTGTTGTTGGTTTTGTTTTGTTTAATTTTTCGGCTACCTCGTTTGAAATCCCGGCTATGTTTTCGTAAATAATTTTTTCTGGTATTTTTTTAGAGTTTTGTTTTTTGTTTTTAAAAACCTCTCTTTTTTGTTTTTCTATATAGCCGCTGTATTTAATTTCGGTCATGGCTCTGTTTAGCATGCCAAGCTCTTTTTTATTTATTTTTGATAATTTTATAATGCTGTTTTTTTCTACATCCGGTCTTTTTAAGATTTGTTTTATGCTTGTTGGCTCTTTTAATGAAATTGTTTTTTTGTTTTTGTCTACAAACTTTTTTGTTTTGGTGTTTAGGATTCTTTTGTTAAAAAATTCTCTGTATAGGTTTTCTTGGCTATAAAAGCTGTCTATTTTCTCTTGGGAAACAAGGCTGTGTGTTTTCGCTTTTTCTAGCAGTCTTTGCTCCGCATTGTTTTGGCTCAACATAAGTCTGTGTTCGGCCCTGCTGGTAAACATTCTGTATGGTTCTGTTACGCCCAGGGTGGTTAGATCGTCTACCAACACGCCTATGTAAGCCTCGCTTCTGTCGAGAATAAACTCTTTTGTTTGTTTTATTTTGTTGGCTGCGTTTGCTCCGGCCACAAGACCTTGTGCTGCTGCCTCTTCGTATCCCGTGGTTCCGTTTATCTGGCCTGCCAGGTAGAGGTTTTTAAGAAATTTTGTTTCAAGTGTTGGGTATAAAGACCTGGGGTCAATAAAATCGTACTCTACCGCATATCCGTATTCTGTTATTTTTGCGTTTTCCATGCCTTCTATGGAGAGGATAAACTCTTCTTGCGCTTTTTTGGGGAGGCTTGTTGATATGCCGTTTGGGTATATGAGGTCTTTTGAAACACCTTCTGGTTCAACGAATATTTGGTGGCTGTTTTTGTCTGAGAATTTTGATATTTTGTCTTCTATGGATGGGCAGTATCTTGGGCCTATGCCTGTTATGCTGCCTGTGTACATAGCTGAGAGGTGTATGTTGTTTTTTATGATTTCGTGGGTTTTGTGGTTGGTTCTTGTTATGTAACATGAGAGCTGTTTTTGGTGTCTTTTGGTTTCGCCTGATAAAGACATCCAGGGCGTTGGTTTTTCTCCTTTTTGCTCCTCCATTTTGTTTAGGTTTAGGCTAGACATTTTTATTCTCGCCGGTGTTCCTGTTTTGAGCCTTCCCATTGGGAGATTTAAACCGTATAGTTTTTTGGATAATGGTATGGATGCTTTTTCTCCTGTTCTTCCCCCTCTTTTTTTGCTTTCTCCTGTGTACATTATTCCATTTAGAAAGGTGCCCGTGGTGAGAATAACTTTTTTTCCTTTTATCTCTCTTCCGTCTGCTAACAAGACGCCGCTAACCTTTTCTTTGTTTGAGATAAGGTCTACCACCTCCCCCTCTTCTATTTTGATAGAGGTTTTATTAAGTATTTTTTGAATGCTTTTTTTGTAAAGGTCTCTGTCGCACTGCACCCTTAGAGCCTGAACAGCGTCTCCCTTTCTTGTGTTTAAAGTTCGATATTGTATGCCGGACATATCTGTTGCTTTTCCCATAATCCCACCCAGAGCATCTACCTCCCTTACAAGATGAGATTTACCCAAGCCGCCAATGGCGGGGTTACATGACATTTGACCTATCGAGCCTTTTGTAAATGAAACCAGGGCGCAGCTAAGGCCGTTTCTATATACAGCATGAGCAGCCTCGACGCCCGCATGGCCGCCCCCCACTACTACTACATCAAAAACTTTATTCACAACCACCCTATACAAAAATTAATAAATATATATAAGTATTATTATACTTATTGTTATGTTTATTAAGGGGCTATTTTTCTGTTAATAACTCCAAAAAACACACAAACATAAACCAAAACCCCTGTAGATAAAAAGCCTTAAGCCCTCTTAGCAGTATAAACAAAAACTTATGACAAGCTGTTAACAAAAAAACCAAACTTTTTTAACAACAAGATATAAACAAAATAATAACCTTATTTGCCTATACAAAAATCTTTAAAAATATCACCCAAAAGAGAGTCAGACGTCTTTATTCCAACAACCTCATCCAAAGAAGCTCTCGCAAGCCTTAGGTCTTCGGCCGCAAGCTCAACATCTTTGCCTGATCGGAGCTTAAGCAAAGCTTCTTCAAGAAAGCTCAAGCCTTCGTTAAAAAGATCAATGTGTCGAGAGCGCGCCAAATACTCGTGCTCAACAGGCTTTGGAAGAGAAGAGAGGGATGTAATTTTTCTTTTAAGGTCAACAATGCCGTCACCGGTTTTGGCAGAAACGCACAAATCAAAAAAACCCCCATCATCTTTTATACCAAGATCGACCTTGTTTAGAACAGAAAGAAAAGACTTTCCAGAAACAAGATTTTTAATAGAGGAAAAAACCGAAGGGTCAGCAGAGTCAAAAACCCCAACAACAACATC
>Ga0208277_1001294_pt1 | contig 14622 bp, 9 predicted proteins | sample ETNtaG_5_FD_185782 | JGI IMG/M metagenome (GOLD analysis project Ga0208277, IMG submission 185782) | Marine microbial and viral communities from oxygen minimum zone, Eastern Pacific Ocean - ETNP201406SV205 (SPAdes) (version 2) | ecosystem: Environmental > Aquatic > Marine > Oceanic ...
GCCCACGCGCGGACGGGTCGCCCGACCCCCGCGCGGTTCCGCGCGCGTCATCCGACGACGTAGACGCCCGCGCGTCGAGGCACTCGCGCGTCATGGTGCGCGACCGATCGATCGATTCTCTCGCTCGCCCTCTCGCTCGCCCTCGCTCGCTCGCGTGCGTCGATCGACGCGCGCGAACGAACGACGTCCCGCGGAACGAATGGATGCGGGCGATCTCGCGACTGACCCGCGACGCGCGCGGGTCGACTCGTCAGGTGGTGCTCGCGGCGGCGGTCGTCACGAAGGGTGGTAAAGGTGCGTGATGCGTATTTTCGCGCGTCGTTCGCGCGCGCGTTCGGGGACGGCGACGCGTCGCGAGTGGGTGCGCGCGCGCGATGACCGATGCGTTCGTGGGACGAACGGTCGATGGCGATCGCGCATTCGGGCGGAGAAATGCGCGGGCGCGGGCGCGAGAATGGTGAGATGGACGACCACACGCGCGAGGGTGCGCGGTGTGGAGGACGTGAACGTCGTCGGAGGTGATGCGCGAGGAACGAGACGACTGACCGAGGCGCCGGGGATGATTTTCGCTCGCGCGCAGCGTTGGTGTCGAGACAGTATGTGCAGATGACGCGCGTGCGCGTGGAGGGTTTGCTCGCGGCGTTTCCCAAGCTCGTCGGAAACGGGAAGCAACACACGTACGTGGAGACAGAGAACGTGCGTTACGTGTATCAGCCGTTGGAGTGCGGGACGATGTACTTGCTCTTGGTGACGACAAAGGGGAGTAACATATTAGAGGATTTGGACGTGTTGAGACTGTTGGCGAAGACTTTGCCCGAGTACACGCAGGGACAGGTGGACGAGGAAGGGGTGTCGTACGCGGCGTTCGATTTAATATTCGCGTTCGATGAGATAATCTCGCTCGGTCACAAGGAAAACGTCACCATGGCGCAGGTGAAGACGTTTACGGAGATGAACTCGCACGAGGAAAAGTTGCACAAGATGATGATTCAGAGCAAGATTAACGACACAAAGGATATCATGCGTCGCAAGGCGACCGAAATCGACAAGGTGAAGCTCGAACAAAAGATGCAACAGCACGCGGCGCATCGCAGCGGCGGTGGAGGCTTTGGTGGAGCGAACCAGGCGTTCGGCGCCAGAGATTCCTACGGCGGTTCGGGTGGCGGTTTTGGCGGGTCCCAACGCGGGGGCTTCGGCGACATGGGTGGTTTCGAAGACGGTAGCAACGACGAATTCGGTTACCTCGGTCGCGGTGAGCCCATGTCCGGGGGCTACGGCGGCGACGACCGACCAGGTGGTGGGTTCCGCACCAAGTACAGCGCGGACACGGGTGCGTACGGTCAACAGAGTCCCGGTATGCCGCAAAAGTCGCTCGCCGGTCCGAAGAAGGGCATGCAACTCGGAGGCAAGCCGAAGACGAACCAGTTCCTCGAAAGCTTACGCGCGGAAGGCGAGATTTCGGACGTGGATGTCGTCGAGACGTCGTGCGCCGCCGCGCCTTCGGCGCCGGCGCCGATCGCGGCTCCCGCGGAGAGCGTTGATCTCGTCATCGAGGAGAAGCTCAACGTCTCCTTGGATCGTAACGGCGGGTTAGAACAGATGGAAGTGCAAGGTAACATGATGCTCGAAGTGCGCAACGAGGACGACGCGCTCATTCGCGTCATGACGAGAGCGGGTGAGAACAAGGGATTCCAGTTCAAGACACACCCGAACATCGACAAGGGATTGCACGCGAACGAGAAGATTTTAGGCTTGAAGGACCCGAACCGTCCGTTCCCGTGCGGGTCGGCTCTCGGTGTGTTGAAGTGGCGTTTCTCGACGAAGGACGAATCCAGCTTGCCTCTTAGTATCAACTGCTGGCCGTCCATCAACGGCAACGAGACGTCGGTGAGCATCGAATACGAGGCGGCGGATACCATGGATTTGCAGCACGTCGTCATCACGATCCCGTGCCCGCCCTGCCGTGACCCGCCGGTGGTGAGCTCGTGCGATGGTGACTTCCGTTTCGACGCGCGCAGCGGCGTCATGGAGTGGAACATTGAGCTCATCGACGATAGCAACAGGAACGGAAGCATGGAGTTCGTCGTCCCGACGGCGAACACCGACGCCTTCTTCCCGATCGACGTTCATTTCTCCGCGGCGACGACGATGTGCGACATCGACGTCACGAGCATCTCTCGCACCACCGACGGCGCTCCGGTGACGTTTAGCGGCAAGAAGATGTTGCACGTCGATAGTTACCAAGTCGTCTAATTAGTCCAATGCAAACACCTTGCTTTGAATAAATCTACAACACCTAGAATTCTAATGATGCGCTACGAGTTACGACTATTTTACCGCGCTCACGACGCGTAAACCGTCGCGACGCACGCGATGGCGACGTTGACCATCTCTCGCTTCCTATTGAAAAAATTCAACGTGAGGGCGACGAGCGCCGCCGTCGGAAGAACAGCTGATCGCAATATCGGCAACACGGCCACGGTCGAGATGACCATCAACGCCTGATTCATGACGAGCATGGTACCCTGTTTGATGTACTTTCGCTTCACGAGCGTCTGAAGGAAAAACTCCAGCACGTACGCAGCGTTCAATAGCGTCCAATACATCCTCCATTCAAGCGTCTCCGGCAAATTGACTGGTCTCACCGCTAAACTGACGTTCAATCCGTGTAAAAGCACCGTCTTATACAACACATACTGCCACTTCTTCACTCGGTACAGAACGCTCTCGATATCCGGCATCCCCGACTTGTAATTCCTCGAGAAGGAATTAACGGGAAACGCCGAACGTTTCCACCAAATCGACGTCGCCGCCACCGCGCAGGTGCACCGCGTCGCCACTGGAAGCGACCGGAACCACTCTTGTCGAACGACGTGCACGTACACGATCTGAAATCCATTCACCAAGTGATAAAACGCGTGTTCGAGCATCTCCGGTCCCGTCACCGTCGTTTTCGCGTGTAGCGGCCCGCTCGCCTTTTGGCGAGACTCCGCCGCCGCGTGCGCCTTCGCAAAGTCCGCGTGCGCCGTGAGCGTGAGCGCAAGTCCCGAAACGAACAGTGCGAGATCGAGCAACACGGACTCGACGCCTCCTCGCCCGCGCGCATCGGCGACGACGACGTCGCGCGCACGAACGCACAACACGCCCAAATGCGCTATTCCGCAGACACGGTGGCGTCGTCCGAATTTGCCCGTAAACGCGCGCGCCGATCGCGCGGAGACGACGAGAAGGAGGGCAAAGTACGCGGCGACGGACGACCGCGCGACGTCGCGCCACGCGTCCATCGCGCGCGCGCGCGTCGGGGTGTCTCGCGGTCGGTCGGTGCCGGCGCGGGTGAAGGAATGAAATCAGAGCGCATTCCTTTCATCACTCGGCGACGCGCGCGTCGGACCATCGCGCGTCCACCGTCGATAAGCGCGCGGCGAACGCGCGCGGAGGAACGAGCACCATGGCGGGAGGAAGCAAGCGCAAGGCGTCCGTGCTCGAGAAGACGCTGAACAAGTACAGACATGGACAGAAGGCGGCTTCGAAGATCATGACCGCCGCGGCGCGCGACCGCGCGGCGCTCGACGCGCGCTCCGACGCGCAGTACGAACGGATGAAGCGCGCTGCGGAGAAGCAAAAGGCGGAGGAAGCGGCGGCGGTGGCGGCGTTGCAACAGTCGGCACCGGTGGAACCGGTGAAGGTCGTGGCGACGAATCTGTTGGCGAAACAGAAACACGCCATCGACACGCTCTTCTCGCAGCGTCGACCAATGACGAATGACGATCTGCGCGTGTTTTTGGGATTCGATTGTAACGTTGGACCGCTGTTTGAGTCCCTCAAGGCGCACGAAAAGGTGGAGTACGACGAAAAGACGGAGCTGTTTAGGTACAAGGCCAAGCACGACGTCTTGTGTAAACAGGACGTGCTGGAACTGGTGAACTCCATGCCCGACGGACTGGGCGTGGACGAGATTCTCGATTCCTACGTCAAGGCGAAGGAGGACGCGCTCGCGCTCGCCGAACAGGACGACGCGTTAATTTTGCTGACGAATACTGAGACGAAGAAAAAGGTGCTCTTCAGAAAACAGCCCGAGTACGAAATCGAATTGAACGAGGAGTTCGTCGGAGATTTCCACGACGTCGAGATCCCGCAACACGACGTGGACTTTGATAAAGCGCTGCGGAGGGAAGGAATCGAGCCGACGCCGCGCCCGGTGTATGATTTGGGTCCGGCGCCCGAGGTGGAGAAGAAGAAGAAGAAGCGCGCCGTCAACTTTGAGCGCATGAACGTGACCAACGCACACATGCCCGAGTTGTTCAAGGCGGAGCAAGTCGATCGATTAGATGGTTGAGGACGCGCATTTGCTTTTGTAACACTACATAGTAGACTAGTAAGAACATCCACTACGCGAGTCGCACCTCGCGGCAAACGCGCCGTCGGTAAATTCGAAATTCGTAACTCAGTAACTGTAAGCAGTCGTTCGTGAGCGATGACTGGTTTTCAACTCAACTCGTGCTTCTTGATGTCTCGGTCTCGTTACGGCGACTGCATGCACTCGCTCCCGATGGCACACTTGCCCAAGTACTTGACAGCGTCGTCCGAGATACCATCGTACTTCTTCAAGCAGTCGAAGGCGCACTCGCGACCGTCGTCCCTGCAATCAGAGAGGCAACGTGTGGTCTTTCTGCACGTCTTGGAGTGCGCGCAGCGCTTCAATTCTTCGCCGCAGTTGCTGAGAAGGCAGCGCAGGACGGCTCGGTTGTCGTCGTTCACCTCGCGCGACTCGCGGACTCGTTGCCACCAGCCACCGCTACATGGTTTCATCCATCTCCAGCCGTGTTTTTTCCATTTGCCGGAGGCCTCGGTCGGGTGAGCGAGCGTCGCGATGAGGGCGACGACGACGATGAAGACGGTTCGAAAGTTTAGCTTGCGAGCGAACATGGTTCTCGTGCGCGTGCGTGCGAAAGAATGTGGGGATTCCACTCTGTCACATGATGGTGCTCACATGTGGACAATGTGTGACGGAGATTTTCTCGAAGTTGACGACGCGTGTGACGACGCGCGCGAAATGATTGGGCCGGATTCCGTGAATGATGCGAAAAAGTGATTCGTCAAGGGACCGAACGCGACTCTGGTTGGCTCTGACGCGATGGATTGGCGACGATGGATCTGACCGAAGGTACAATTACAATGGATGACGTATGATTTAATTTTAAGTTGGAGAGATGAACGCGTGTCGAATCGGCTTCACCGTGCCGACCGGAGTCACCGGGGGCAAACTGACAGCGTCATTCGCTCCGTTCGCGGCGGCGTCCGCCATGAGGGCGATGGATTTCACACCACGAGGAGCCTTGGGTTGTTGCGCCGGCGTTTGCGTGCTAGCGCTCAGCGACGTGCGGCGGTACGACGGCGTCGCGGCTATTTTCCCCGGCGCAGTTTTCGGCGCGGGCATCGGGTACGGGAGCGTGGACGCGGTGGCCAGTTCTTCGGCCGAAGAGTACGCCACCTTTTCCAAGTTGCGCTGAGCGGACCCGATGTACTGCGCTCGCCAGACTTCCTCGTCGCACGTCGCTTCCGCAGCCGCGTACGCGGCGAGACTCGTTTCCGCGCGCAGAAGCGCTCTGTTCGTTTCCAAATGCGCCGCCATTTCGGTTCGAAGCAGCTCTTCGACTACCGTGCGGGGTGCATTGTGATTTGTCATCAACTCAAAGCGCGACGACAGCTCAGCTACCCGTTGTTGCATGTTGATGAGTTTTTGCGCCATCATCGCGCTCCCTTGAATGATGCGATCGTTCTCGGTCGTCAAAACGGCGGCGGAACCACTTTGCTTGTCCTCGTTCAGCTTTGCTATTTTTATCTGAGCCTGGTGCATCGCTGTTTCCGATTGCCTCAAAAGTTGTTCGAGTCGCTCGACGAGCATCTTGTACTCCTCCACCTCTCTATCCGCCTTGCGCTGACGCGTCTGCGCGGCCGAGGCCGTCATGTGCAGCTCACAACTACGAATGATGGCGCTGTGAAGTTCATTCCTGAGTTGATCGTCGGGAATCTGTTCCACGCTCCTCTCCGTCGCTTGCGCGATTTGCTCCTGCGCCGCAGCCGTGTCTTCGTTGATGGCTCCGAGATCGAGTTCAACCTGGCGAATCCCTCTGACCGGGCGAGACGGCGACATGATCGGTGCGTGTCGCGTGCGCTCAGGTTGCACTGGCGACGGTGGGATCCCGCCGACGGAGGTCAAAGCGTCGAGCAACACGCCCATGCCGGCGTGCTGGTCCTCTGTCGCTCTGTCCGGCGTGACGCTCTCGCGCTTGCTCTCGCCGACGCCGGAGATCGATTGTCGAGCCTTTTTCCGGCTGCGATCCTTCGCGGCGAGCGTCGACTTCGGAATGTTCATCGGCATCTGCGCGGGCGTGACGTACTCCGGCACAGTCCAGTGGTGACCAGACGATTTACGGTTACATCCGCACGTGCAGTCCGCCTTGTCAGCCGTCAGCAACACGTCGTCGGCGTTTCCCTTGGTGCCGATGATTTGGACTTGCGCCAGCAGCGGACACAACTCGAGCGCTTGAAGGTTAAACTTGGTGACGGTGAAGAGGTAGTTGTTGTCGTTGCCGTACCGGTTACGATCGAGGTTGGTGGAGTAGTCGTTGCCGTCGCTGTCGCTCAACTGATGTCGTCGAAGCTCCTCGGGAACTCTGTGCGTGCCGGCGTTCAGCGCGACAACCTTCGTGCGTCGCGTGTTCACGCTCAGCAACCGCAAAATATTCCTCGGGTTGTGTAACCTCTGACTCTCCGCCATGTCGAGCGCGCGCATGGTTTGTAAAAACGCGCTCGTCACGGATGGACACGCCTCGGTCATCTTCGGAAGCGCCTTGCGCACGTGCGCGGGAATCGCGTGTTCGTAGTGTTCCCACTTGAAGTTGATCCTATACAGCAACTGATTATTCGTCGGTCGCACCCTGGGCGTCTGTGCGGTCGCGCCGTCGCCCTTGACCGGCGCCGTCTTCGCCGATTCCGCCGTCCGGCGTCCGACGCTCGCCGGCGTCTTCGCCCCGCCGCGCGCCGTCTTGACCCGTTTCACCGGCGTCTCGTCCACCATCATCGGTCTCACTCGATCTTTATTCCCCGACCGTCCACCATCGTTCTCTCTGTTCGCGTACGACTCGTCTCGCGCGTTCGCGTTCGCGTTCGCGTTCGCCGCCTCGGCTCCCGACGTCGACGCGCGCTCTCGAGTCTCCCCGCTCACCCGTCGCCTCGACGCGTGTTCGCTCCCCCCGTTCACAGGCATCGTCGGTTCGTACTGCGCGCGCGCGATTTCACACCACTCCATTCGTCAGTCTCTCCCTCGAGCCTCGTTCTCGAATCCAATCCAATCCGCATCCAATCGAGAATCATCGTACACGTCATCCCTCTCTCTCGCGCGTCTCCTCCGTCGTCCGCACCTTCATCGGCGGTTTCCGTTCTCTTCCTCGTCCCATCTCTTCCGCGCGTTCGCCCGCTCGCGCGATCGACGCGCGTCGAGGTCGGTCAATGCGACGCGATCGATATCGATCGATCGATCCGCGTCTTCGTTCGACACGTCTCGCGCGCGTAAATTAAATCGTTGACGATCGGGCGATGGGCGCTCGACCGCGAGGCGAGCGCGCGCGACGCGATGGACGCTATGGACGCTCGATCGATCGTTCGCGCGATCGTTCGCGATCCGTCGCGATCTGTCGACGTCGAGCGTCCGCGGCGAGATGCATGCATCGTACATTCAAGTCGTCTCGGAAACGGCGAGGAAATTTAAACGCGCGCTTTTTCGCGCCTTTTTCGGGGAGGGTTGAGGAGGCGCCATCCGTCCGTCGGGCGCGGCGGCGTTCGCGGAGACCGGGAGACGGGAGACGGGAGACGGGGAGTGCGTGGACGCGTGGTGATGATGATGCGTGATATTCGTGTGGTGATTGAACGATGCGGGAAGGGGGAGGGGGCGAGGGAGAGGATGGTGGTCAGACGGCGGCGTCGGAGACCAACGCGCGGAGCGCGGAGATGTCTCGGCGACGCGCGGACGCCTCGGCCATGAGGGCGATCTCTTTCTCGCCGCGAGCGCCGGGTTCGTATTTGATGACCGCCTTTGCTTTTTTGCGTTCGATCTTTTGTCTCGGTTCGATCATCTCGCGACGCTCGTAGGATTTGAGACGGTCGCGGAGGAGGGAGGAGGAGGGTTTGAGGGCGCGGAGCGAGCCGCCGTCGAGTTCGTCGGCGAAACGAACGTCGGCGTCGGACGCGCGGTGGCGGAGTTTGCCCAGACGCGCGGGTTGGGCGGCGCGACGTTCTTCGCGCACGGCGTTTCGACGCTCGAGCTTGGCGCGGCGTTCCTCCTCCTCGGCGCGAATCTCGCGGTTCAACGCCTTGAGGTTGCTCAAGTCGTGTCTCAGCTTTTTCGCCTTTCGATTCGCCTCCTCCGCGGCTAAGACGTCCGCGCGACGTTTCATCTTGTTTCTCTTTGTCTTGCTAAATTTGTTCGCGTTCACCGCGGCGTTCACGCTCAGTCTTCCGTCGCCGTCGTCGTCCTCCTCGTCCGTCTCGTCGTCGCCGAAACCGCTCTCAAAGTACAACTCGCTCACCAAATTCGCATCGGCGACGTTATTCGACACCGGAAGCTCCACGGGATCTAAATATTTCGCCTGCTTTGCCTTGTACTCCTTCACCAATTGCACCGCGACGACATCCTCGCGCGCATCCTTGGGCGGATTAAACGAACATCCCGGATGTTCCGGTGGCGCCGCCCTCGCGGCGGTCGTCGGCGCCGTCAATTTTTTCGCCAATCTGTTCACCCCTCTCGCCCTGGGCGCTTTCACCGACCACACGTCGAACGGCGCACCTTTCACACCTTTCTTGCCTCCTCGCGTCGCGACATCTCTCGTCGCGCGCTTCGCGACCGCCCGTTCGCCCCTCGTCGTCGTCGTCGTCGTCGTCGTCCCTCTCCCTCGCACCGCCTCGAGCGCGCGGCTCGGCGGCGGGTTGAACATCTTCCCCGCGCGCAGGGGCGTCGGCGTCGGATACGTCTTCGACGGCGCCATCTTTTCGCACGCCGCGTCCACGCGCAGCGCTCTCGCTCGCGCGCGCTCGCGCCTCGTGCGCCCGCCCTCGACCGTCCCGGCGGCGGCGGCGCCGGACGCGGTGTCGACGTAAAATAACGCGTCGTCCGCGAGCGCGGCCGCGCGCGCTCGCGCGCTCGGCGGCGCGGACGCGGCGGCGACGTCGTCCGCGAGCGCGCGCCAGGCGGCTTTGCTTTGTCGACGCTTGGGCATGGCGCGAGAGACGCGGGAAGAAGTGGCGTCGATTGGATTCGCATCTCTCGCGCGTCTCTCTCGCGCGTCAGTGCGCGCGCGCGAGCGCCCTCGGGGGAATATGGCGTCGTTTGGACGCGCGAGAGAGACGATATACGCGCTCGCCACCGCGCGAGGACGCGCGGGGGTGAGCGTCGTGCGCGTGAGCGGGCCGAACGCGCGCGATGCGCTTCGATTGACGCGCGCATTGGGCGCGCGTGAGCGTGCGGTGGGCGATGATGGACGCGCGTCGTCGTCCGCGAGGGCGTCGACGGCGTCGATGGTGTCGTCCGCGAGGGCGTCGACGCGTACGGTGCGCAAGAACGGGGGGTGGGGTGGATTCGCGGCGAACGTGTTGAGGTTGGTTGAATTCGCGCGAGAAGACGCCGAGACGACGGAACCGCCCATCGACGTCGGATTCGCCGTCGTGTTCGACGCCCCGAGGTCGTCCACGGGAGAGGACGTCGTGGAATTTCACACGCACGGATCTCTCGCGGTGCAACGCGCCGTCATGGACGCGTTGGGTGAGTTGGATTGTTTCCGAGTCGCCGAGGCGGGTGAATTTTCTAGACGCGCGTTTAGAAACGGAAAGATGGATTTGACCCAGGCGGAGGGGTTGGCGGATCTCTTGGACGCCGAGACGGAGGCGCAGCGGAAACAGGCGATGATGTTGTCGAGGAACGCGGCGCAGAGGGTGACGTACGAGCGGTGGCGGAGGGAATTATTGACGTGCGCGGCGCACTGCGAGGCGGCGTTGGATTTCGGCGAAGAGGAGGACATCTCGACGGATGTTGTCGCGAGAGACGTCCTCGCGCGCGTCGAGGCGTTGCGAGAGACGTTACAGAGACATTTAGACGCTCCCGCGCGCGGTGAACTCATTCGTCGAGGCGTGCGCGTCGCCTTGGTCGGCGCGCCGAACGTGGGGAAGAGTTCCATGCTCAACGCTCTGGCGGGACGCCAAGCCGCCATCGTCTCCCCGCACGCGGGCACGACGCGAGACGTCCTGGAGGTATCTCTCGAGCTCGATGGATATAAAGTCATCGTCAGCGACACCGCGGGCCTTCGCGAGACGGAGGATGACGTAGAAAAGCTCGGCATCGAGCGCGCGTTGGAGCGCGTCGCCGACGCCGACGTCGTCGTCGCCCTCGCCGACGCCTCGAGCGACGTCTCCGACGTCCCTCTCACCGACGTCAATCTCGCCCACAAGACCGTCATCACGGTGTGGAACAAAACAGACGTCCTGGACGATTCCCAAACGCGATGTCTCGTCGAGATGGAGAACGAACTCATCGCCGACGGTTACGAGACGGCGCGCGTCAGTTGTCTCACCGGCGACGGCGTCGACGCCTTCGTCACCGCCCTCACCCGCGTCGTCGCCCGAAAGTGCGCCGGCGACGCCGTCGGGTCCTCACCACCCGACGACGACACCGACGCGTTGGCCATCACGCGATCGAGACACCGCGTCAATCTCTCGCGGTGTGTCGCCGCGCTCGCCGCCGCGCTCGCCGACGGCGTCCCGCTCGAGCTCCGCGCCGAGGAATTAAAATCCGCCGCTCGCGCCCTCGCGCGCGTCACCGGCGCGTACGACGTCGAGGATGTCTTGGACGTCGTCTTTAGCGATTTCTGTGTGGGTAAATAGCGCCCCTTTGTCCATCGTCTCCGTTCGTCCCCGCCGCGTCGTCCCGACGCGCGGGTCATCCATCATCGTTCGCCGCATTCATCGCCTCGGTGTCGCGTCTCGCGCGCCCGGAGCGCGCGACCGAACGCGCGAGTGATGGTGCGTCTCTCTCTCTCGTCTCGATCGCGGTACCGATGGACGACGACGCGATGACGACGCGATGACGACGCGATCGATCGATCGATCGATCTGAGGGCGAGGACGCCTCGCGCGCGACGCGCGACGCCGCGCGCGACGTACGACTGACTTCCGCGCGCCCGCGATGGGGTTTGTCTCGCGTAGGGGTTCGGTGACACGAACGAGGACGTCGGGTCCGACGCCGAGGGCGCGCTGTTTCCGATCTTTGTCGTGAGCGTGCTCGGGACGTTTTTGATCCCGGCGACGATCGCGCGCGTCGTCGGGGCGTTCACGTCGTCCTCGAGGGTTGGGCGACGAGTGGAGACGGTGAAGGATGACGGTGATGGTGAGGCGGGGGAGGGATCGAAACGAAGGATGGTGACGGAGGTGGTGGACGTCGAGAGCGAGTGGGGGAAGGCGGCGTTGGCGGCGGCCACGCGGCGGCGGATGACGACGGGGAAGCGATTGGGAGGATTGTTTCGAGGGACGAATCTGTTGTACACGATCGGATGGATCGTGATGATCGCGCTCACGGCGTACATCACGAAGACGCCGTTGCAGGAGAAACGATTCGATCCGTACGATATTTTGGGATTGCAGGTGGGCGCGACGACGAAGGAGATTAAGAGCTCGTACAGAAAGTTGTCTCTCAAGTATCACCCGGATAAGAATCCGGATCCCGCGGCGGCGGAGTATTTCGCGGATTCCATCGCGCCGGCGTACAAGACGCTCACGGACGACGCGGCGCGAGAGAATTACGAGAAGTATGGGCACCCGGACGGCAAGCAGAGCACAAAGCTCGGCATCGCGCTCCCCGAGACCCTCTTTGGTAAGGGCGGCATGGCGCCGGTGATGCTCGTGTTGCTCGTTGTGGGCGGCATCTTGCTTCCGCTCGTCATCGCGATGTGCTCGATTCGACGCATGAACAGGTTTGGCGGGAACAACGTGTTGAAGCAGACGCAGGTGAACTACGCGCACATGCTCAAGCCGGCACTGGCGCTGTCCAAGGTGCCAGAGACGCTCTCCGTGGCGCACGAATTCATCGAGATGCCGTTCACAGACGGCCAAGACGTCGCCGTGAGCCAGTTGTTGAAGGAACTGAAGCACGAGTACGATTCTAAGGATCAAAAGCTCATGAAGCGAAAGCCGTCCATCATCAAGGCGCACATGTTGATCGTCGCGCAGACGTCGCGTCGTCTCTCGACGCTTCCGGCCATCTTGGCTGCGGACGCGAAGAAAATCGTCGCCACCGTGCCGAGATTGATGAAAGAAATCTTTAACATCGCCTCCATGCCGATCAATCGCGCCGGTCACTCGTACGCGCGCCCTCAGATCAGTTTTATGGAGTTTTACCAGTGTTTCACGCAGGGCGTTCCGCTCTCTGCCAGAAAGCGCGATCAAGACGGCACCGCGAGTCTCTTGCAGCTTCCACACTTCAGCGCGGAGAACGTCAACCCGGTGGCGAAAAAGTGCAAGTCTGTCAGCGCGTTGCTGAAGCTTTCCAGCGAAGATGTCATCAAGCTCTTGCGCGACGCGAGATTTTCCGAGGCGGCGTCCAAGGACGTGGAGCGCCACCTCGGTCTCATCCCGAGAGTGACGACGTTCGACGTCGCGCTCACCGTCGATGGCGAGCAAGAGATTCTCGAGGGCGATTTCGTCACGGCTGATTTGAAAATTAAATTGACGCGCTCGGGTGGACCGCTCGGAGGCGCCACGCCTCCGTTGCCGTTTTGCGCCGCCGAGCGCAAGGAGGGATGGCGCGTCTTCGTGTACGATCAATCGACGAACACGTTATTAGCCAACAAGGTTTTGACCGACATTGAGTTGGATAAGATGGAGCGTGGACAAGAGCCGCTCGCTATTTCCATGCAATTCATGGGCATGCCGAGCGGAATGTACAACTTGGGCGTGACGATGATGAGCGATTTCTGGATCGGCGTCGACGCCAAGTCTTCCATCATGATGAAGGTGTCCAAACCGACCGCGGCCAACTTGGCCGCGCGTGAAGCCAAAGGGGCGTCGCAGTCTGATCTCACCAAGGCGGGTGAGGTGGAATCTGAATCCGATTACTCGGAGGACGATTCCGAAGACTACAGTGACGACTACAGCGACGACGACTACCCGTCCGACGAGACCGGTACGTCTGAATCCGACGACGAGGCGCGCGCTCGAATCAACGCGACGAAACAACGCGGGGGCGCGCAGCCGCCGCCACCGCAGCCGAAGAAGACCGCGGCGCGCCCTCCGGAAGACGAGTCCAAGGCGGTGCAGGCCAAGTCGGAGGACGCGAAGCCGAAAGAAGAGAGCAAGCCGGAGGAAAAACCCAAAGTAGACGACGCTACCAGCCTAGATTGATGAAAGAAAATTGTTACAACGCAGCCAATTTGCATTACATAATTCACCCGTACCATCTACCTATGCCGCTCCCTCGAGCGGGGAACCAAACTCCAACTATTTCGCCCGCGACGTCGTCGAACGTCCTATTCGGATCGAAGAGCAACGCCCCATCGCACGATTGTAATAGCTTCAATCGCGACAACTCTCTCTTCTCGCACTCGCGCTTCACGACTTCCCAGTACTCCTTCGTCATGCCGGACGTTCCCATCGATTTCACCTGAGTTTTCGCCGTCTTCGTCTTCATCCCGCCCGCCGCGCGAGGCACGTTGGCAAAGTTTCCTATGACGACGACCGCCACGCCGTGCGACGAGAGATAATCCATCACCGTCGTCATATCGTTATCGCTCGTCACGATCACCGCCACGCGCGACCGTCCGCGCACGATGGCCTCCACGGTTTCGTCTCTCGCGTACGCGCTCGGAAGCGCGCTCCGAGCGTCTCGCGCGCGCGCCGACCACCGCGCCGCCTCTCGCGTCGCCTCCGTCTCCGCTTCCTCCGACGCCACCGCCTCCATCTCCATCGCGCGTCGTTGTCTGCGCGTGCTGAACCGAAACGCGCTCGTCTCCGCGCCCGTCGTCTCCGCGCCCGTCGTCTCCGCGCCCTCTCGCGCGAACGCCGCGGCGGCCGCCGCCAACGCGTCGTCGACGTCGTCCCCCATCCCACTCGCGTCGACGACCGTCGTCTCCACCCCCACCGCTCTCTCGAGCGAGATCCTCGACATCGTCTCCTCGTTCGCGAACGCGCGACATCGTCGCACGTCCCCGAACGCGCTCGCCGCGCGCGTCAACCGCCGCGCCACCTCGCGCTCGCATCCTTCGCTCGGGCACAGATTATCGACGTCCCAGAACACCTCGACGACGACGCGCGCGGCGCGCGTGTTCGCCGACGACGCGACGACGCGCGCGCGTCCCCCACCTCCCCCTCGTCGTCGTCCTCCGTCACCGACGCGCGTCGTCGTCGACGTCGACGCGCGCGCGCGCACCGTCATCGCCTCGGTGTGGCGTTTCACTTTTCGCCATCAAGTCTCCGTATTGTGGCGATTCCTTGAGTCACACACCGTCGTGAGTCCCTCTCTCCATCGCGCGCGGTCGCGCGACCGACGCGCGAGGCGCGACCGCGCGAGGTGGACGCCTCGGG
>Ga0208277_1001295_pt1 | contig 14616 bp, 11 predicted proteins | sample ETNtaG_5_FD_185782 | JGI IMG/M metagenome (GOLD analysis project Ga0208277, IMG submission 185782) | Marine microbial and viral communities from oxygen minimum zone, Eastern Pacific Ocean - ETNP201406SV205 (SPAdes) (version 2) | ecosystem: Environmental > Aquatic > Marine > Oceanic ...
CCAATGCCGACACCGAATCAAAACCAGGTCACACCGTCAAAGGCGGTAAGAAGAAAAAAACAAAGCCCAAGGAGGAAATGAACATGCCAGAAGCACCAGAAGGAACAACATATCTCGAATTCGACACGTTCATGGAGGTCGATCTAAGGGTTGGACGGATTACATCGGTCGAAGACCACCCCAATGCCGACCGGTTGTATGTCGTCAAAATTGATGATGGTTCAGACGAGGGGAGGACAATCTGTGCTGGACTGAAAGCATATTACACCCCTGAAGAAATGACTGGAAAATCTGTTGTCTTTGTAGCGAATTTGAAACCTCGACCGCTTCGTGGCGTTGTCTCCGAGGGAATGATGTTAGCAGCCGATGATGGCAATGAAAACGTCCGACTGATCACCATTGACGGCGATATATCGACGGGTTCACAAGTACGCTGAGCCTATTGAATCCTGTTGTGCACGGCATGCATGACCAATTTTGAAACTTCGCTGCACGCACCACGCATACCCGCGCTTTCTTGGACTACAGGCGCGGCCATTGCTTCGGGTAAGGATGCAACATTGATTTCGACATTAAAGAGCGCACCTTTGACAGCTGCGCTTGCGAGAAGAGATGCAACACCCACATCAGATGCTGCATTACCATTTCCATGTGATGCGAGTGGTTCTAATTTTGACAGTAATTCCATACCTAATTTGGCAGTTTCCAATGGCACTTCAGCAGCACGTAGGGTTGCCAAACGAATGGCGCCCCTCCGTTCTTCCACCTCCTCTTCTGTTGATTTAGGCAATCGGAATGCAGCCACCACTTGGTCGAAAGAGTCGCTGTCCTCTACGGCCAATTGACCTGCTCTTATCCGAACCTTGGTGGTTGTCTTCTTTGCATCCACTGCACCTTCCCAACCATCCTTCCATTTTTCCGAACCTATGGTCAACTCACAGACCATTTCTGCAAGGGCGGCTGCCTGACCAAGTGCTACAGCAGCGGCAGTTCCTCCGCCAGGCGTAGCATTCTTTGATGCTAATTCGCGTTCGAAATCCGAGAGTGACATCTCCATCCAATTCATTGATTTAAGGCCCCCTTGAGCGCATATTCTATGATACGTTCATCTGGATCAAACCTACCCAATTGGTCCAATCCAAGACCCTGTATTGCCGCTACAACAATTGAATCCTCATCTGTTGTGGATTCATCGGCATACCAAGCGCCTGACTCAAGCATGGCTGAAAGAGGGACAAGGCCGACAAGTTCACTTCCGGGAACCTCAATGCCGTGATTGCTTGCTATGCTCTTACATGCCTCAAAAGCCACGTGCATTGGGCATTGTTCGACATCACGTAAATTCATCGAAACTTGACTGATCCCATGAGCCTCTAAGGTGACGCCCATACCTTGAACCATGGGTAACATTCCCGGCACCCTCATTCTTCTTCCATCCGCTTGTTTGATCAGTCGTCCTGTTGAACGAATAAGAGATCCCGCTTTTTTTGCTACAAAAGCGTCTTTTTCATCGAAATTAACGTTGTAAGCAACAAGGATGCCGCGAGCGCCAAAGGTCAGACCGCCTGATTTCGCAACAACATCATTCCAAGAACGGGGTCCAAAGTCTGGATAACGAGTTTCTTCTGAATGCGGAGTATCTCCATCAGACAATCGCGCCTCCAATCCCTCATATTCTCCTTTGCGAATGGTTGAAAGAAGGTGCTTGGCATCGTTTTTGGCAGCATGCCCGTAAAGGTATGTAGGTACGAAACACTCCTCGGCCACCCTTGCTGCTAGATTTGTTGCTAAATCGACACATTCGTCCATGGAGACACCTTTCAAAGGTACAAATGGACACACATCAACTGCGCCTAGTCGAGGGTGCTCCCCTTCCTGCTGCCGCATATCGATTTCCTCAATTGATTTCTTTACAAGTAAAAATGCAGCTTCAGCCACAGATTCTGGGGCGCCAGCGATGGTGATCACTGTGCGATTGTAATCTGTATCCGGCTCGACGCCGAGGACGGCACAATTGCTTATGTGGCGTACAGAATTGATGATTCTCTGAATCTTCTCTTGATCTCGCCCCTCTGAGATATTGGGTACGCATTCGACAATTCGCTCCATGCGCTGCGTTCAGCGCACTCGGACCTTGAATGTTGACCGTGTGAGGGCTCAAATCAACTGTATAGTCGGTCTGGTGTTGATGACCTACCACCGGTTGTTTTCTTTTCGTTCAGCCTTGAAACTGCCAACATGAGATCATCGTTTGTCACCGAACTGCGTCCATCTCGGATGGCAATCATTCCAGCTTCGACACACGTAGCCTTGAGTTCTGCACCAGAGTAACCCTCTGTCTTTTCAACCACTTTCTGGAGACGAACACGTTTTGTCGACATTTTCGATGTATGGAGTTCGAGAATTGCTTTCCGCGCATTTTCGTCTGGCAATGGAATGGTAATAATCCGATCAAATCGACCCGGGCGCAACAGCGCATCGTCGAGAATGTCTGGCCTGTTTGTCGCAGCGATAATTTTGACATCTTCAAGAGCATCGAACCCGTCAAGTTCTGCCAAAAGTTGCATCAATGTACGTTGCACTTCTCGATCACCGCTGGTCGATCCATCCAATCGTTTTGCTCCAATCGCATCAATTTCGTCTAAGAAAATGATTGCAGGAGATTTGTCTTTGGCCAACGAAAATAATTCTCGCACCATTCTTCCACCTTCACCGATGTACTTCTGGGCCAATTCACTCCCGACCATTCGTATGAATGTGGCATCTGTTTGGTTTGCCACAGCCTTTGCGAGTAAGGTTTTACCACACCCAGGTGGACCAACAAGAAGAATGCCCTTTGGCGGTGTTATGCCTACTTTTTTGAACAACTCAGGTGAAGTGAGTGGAAGTTCAATCGCCTCCCTCACCGTTTCTACTTGCTCATCCAAGCCTGCTACAGCGTCATAGGAGATATCTGGCTTGGTTACCATTTCGGCACCACTTACCATTGGATCCCATGCGTCATGGAGCACCTCGATTACTGCAAGAGTGTCTTGGTTCAACGCCACCCTTGTCCCCGGCTTGAGCGTTTTTGGTTCAAGCCTTTGATTGAGTGAAACTTGGAACACTGTACCGTTGGATGATCGCACAATAGCGGTCCGATCATCGAGGATATCTTGCAAATGACCGATAATCAATGGTGGTGATTTGAGGAGGCGTACTTCATCGTCCAGTCGCTGGGCTCTTTTTTTGAGGTTGCGAATATCGCTCTCCATTTGAGTACGTTCATTGATGAGGCTTTGTGCTTGGTCTTGTAACGAGGCAAAAGCCTCCTCGAGATTTTTGAGGTCATCTTCTGAGGACGAAATCCTCGAAGGTGCGTTTTGTTCAACATCCGTGCCCATAGCGCTCAACGGTTCTAAACGTCTAGCGTTTATGAACTAAAGGGCACTATATACTGGGACAGAGGCCAACGAAGCCTTCAAAGGTTGTCGGCATAACCCAGTATCGCGGACTGATTTCTATGGCGGATTGTGAGTTGTGTGGTGCGATGAAGGTCAGTGTTAAGCGCGTCAAAATGGGAAAAACAGAGGTCACAGCTTGTGGCCGTTGCATTGACAAAATGAACCTAGGTCCAAAAGAAACGGCTCCGGGCCTTGCTAAAGCACAAGCCATGCACTCACGGCCAGCCCATACCTCTGCCTACGCTGCACGAGGGCGGAAAGGCAAAGATATCATGCTCAAGAATGAAAAGGAGTTGGCATCCGACTTCGGTAAGCGAATTAGCAATGCTCGTAAGGCAAAAGGATGGAATCATGCCACACTTGGAAAAAGAATGGCTGAAACGGTGAACATCATCAAAGCAACGGAATCTGGTAAGCGACCAACGGATGGTGTGCTGAAAAAATTTGAAAGGGTTCTTGGCATTTCATTGTGGGTCGCAGCATCTGAAGAAACCACCACTCATGTTGACCGAAGTTCCAGCAGAGGCATGACTCTTGGCGACTACTTCACCGATAACAAGTGATTGCCGTGGATCAAGTTTCAGTGCATGCGATATGGCTCGCTCAAGACGACCCAAAGAAGAACACGGCTGTCCTAGCCGCTAAACGTGGTAATTTGAAACTCCACAAAAAAATAAATTCAATTCCCCGTAAAGGCGTGATTCTTGAACCGTTGTGTGGCAAGGTGTTCGGGCCAGAAGATCATGATTTAATTCTCACGCGCGGTGGAGCAATTGTGGGACTTGACTGCAGTTGGGTCCACATCGAATCCAGCGTAGAACAAGTCATGAAGCGAACACGACTTCAACCGCGAATGCTCCCTCTGCTTCTTGCGGCAAACCCAGTAAATTGGGGTAAACCTGGCAGATTAACCACTGCGGAGGCCATAGCGACTGTGTTGTTTCTCATTGGCAGGGTTGAGCAGGCGCATGAGGTCCTCGGGGCTTTTCGCTGGGGCCAACGTTTCTTTGAATTAAACAAAGAGCCTTTGGAAGCGTATGCCGCTGCTACAACAAGTGCGGAACTGATTCAATTGCAATTTGAATTCTTTGACCTAGAACATCTCAAAAATGGAGATGATGGCGATTGAAGGAGTTGTATCGGGCCACTGGGATTCAACGAATCCTTTCCACCAATAGCATCTTGGAAGCTGACGATTTAGCGATCGAGACAATGTTGAGGCTTCATGACAAAAATGGGACATTCGCATCTCTTTTAGGAACACCAAGTGATTTGAAAGCACTCTATGTTGGACACTGCATCACAGAAGGTTATGGGCGTGCAGAATACAACGACATCGTCATCGATTTAACCCTCGAAGGTGGTTATGAGATCACATCAAAAACCACCGTGCTGAAGGGTACAAACCAACAGAATCCACAACGTATTGTGACATCTTCATGTGGCGCATGCAATGCACCAGGCCTCGATCAATTGATCGATGGCTTACCATCGTATGTTGGAGCCCACTCCACAGTGGATCTAGCCATGTTGAATCAAGGGTTGGGTGAAATGAAAAGTCTGCAAACCGGGTTCCAAAAAACAGGTGGTATGCACGGTGCAGCCATCATGCATCCAACGGATGGCATCCTCGGGGTTGCCGAAGATATTGGGAGGCATAATGCTGTGGACAAGGTTGTTGGCATTGCCTCTTTGAAGGGCATTGATAACGAGGGCAACATTCTCTTGCTTTCAGGAAGATGTGGCTGGGATATTGTCGCAAAAGCCGCACGATCAGGAATTGGGACTATTGCCTGTGTTGGCGCATGTTCGACCCTAGCTGCAGATGCTGCTCGCGCCTTACAAATGCGAATTTATGCCTTTGTGAAACCCAACCATTGTGTTGCAATTGGCACTCATGCCACCTCTCACAATGACAAGCCTTGAGAACCCAAGCCGTCACGTTGGCACTGAGGCATTGGTATGAGAGGGGACTTTTCACCGGAAACACCTGCTGATGACCTTAAATTAAAAATCTCAAAACCCAAAAAATCCGCTGCGGGAATACCAGCAGCCCTCTCCTCAATGAGGCACGGTGTCAAAAAAATGGGTCTTGTTAAAACCGTCAAAACCCTCACGATGGTCAATCAGCAACATGGGTTTGATTGTCCAGGTTGTGCATGGCCGGACCCCGACCACCGCACCCCATTCGAATTTTGTGAAAATGGTGCTAAAGCTGTTGCGGATGAGGCGATGAAAGCCAAGGTCACACCTGAATTTTTTTCCAAACACAGCATACAATCACTCGCTGAACGATCCGATTATTGGCTGAACAAACAAGGGCGGATTTCACATCCAGTGATTCTAAAGCCAGGCTCAAATCATTATGAACGCATTACATGGGAAGATGCATTTTCTACAATTGGGACCGCGATTAAGGAATTGGATTCACCTGATCGTGCCGTGTTCTACACTTCTGGACGGACATCAAATGAAGCCGCATTTCTCTACCAAGCCTATGTTCGAGCCTTGGGTACAAACAACATGCCCGATTGTTCCAATATGTGTCACGAATCCAGTGGGAAGGGACTCGGGAAAACCATTGGTATCGGGAAAGGTACCGTGACGCTTGATGATTTCAATCATGCCAATGTTATTCTCGTTATTGGTCAAAATCCCGGTACAAATCACCCTAGAATGCTCACCGCACTTAGGGATGCCAAACACAAAGGGGCTACGATCATTCATATCAATCCCCTTCCGGAAAGTGGCCTGCAGAGGTTCAAGCACCCTCAGGATTACATGAAATTAAACCTCAAAACGACTCAACTCTCAGACCATCACCTCCAAGTGAAGATTGGTGGAGATGCAGCTCTTTTCAAGGGGTTGATCAAAGTTCATCTCGATCAAGGTGGCTTGGATCAGGAGTTTATCCAATCCTCAACAGATGGGTTCGAAGGGATGGCTGAAAAGGCTCGTCAAACGGCTTGGACAACCATTATTCAAGATTCTGGCATCGACAAAAAAACAATTGAAGAGGTTGGAAAAATACTCTCGTCGTCGAAAGGAACGATTGCATGTTGGGCCATGGGCCTCACCCAACAGCCAAATGGTGTCGCAGTGATTCAAGAAGTGGTTAATCTCCTTTTGATGGGCGGCCATGTAGGCAAACAAGGAGCTGGTTTTTGCCCGGTCCGCGGCCATTCGAATGTCCAAGGTGATCGAACTGTTGGGATTTGGGAGGCGCCGACAGATGCGTTCCTCGATCGCATGGAGAAAGGTCTAGGGTTCCAAATGCCACGCAGCCATGGCTACGATGTCGTCAATGCCATACGGGCCATGAGGGATGACAAAGTGGGTGTGTTTTTCTGCATGGGTGGAAATTTCCTATCTGCGACACCTGATACAAAGGCTACCGCCCATGGGCTAAGGAACGTAGACCTGACAGTTCAAGTATCAACCAAATTGAACCGTTCTCATCTTGTCACTGGAAAAACAGCGCTTATTCTCCCATGCCTGGGACGGACAGAACTTGATGTCCAAACAAAAGGCAAGCAATTCGTCACCGTCGAGAATTCAATGGGGATCGTCCACCGATCTACCGGCGGATTAACGCCCGCATCACCTTCACTTCTGAGTGAACCGGCAATTGTTGCTCGACTCGCTGAGGCCAGCCTCACGGATCCACACTTGGATTGGCTAGGGCTCGTTGAAGATTATGATGCAATTCGTGATTTAATGGAACAATCCCTTCACGGATTTGATGGATACAACACAAGAGTTCGAACTGATAACGGATTTGCGTTGCCAAACCCTCCGCGTGACTCGCGCTCCTTTGCAACTGCCAATAAAAAAGCACATTTTACTACACACGAATTACCTGTTGTAGATGTAGGTATCAATCGCTATGTCATGATGACGATCCGTTCACATGACCAATACAACACGACAATCTACGACGTACATGACCGATATCGAGGCATTCATGGAAATCGAAGAGTTGTCATGATGAATGCGGAAGATATGGCGGAACGGGGCTGGAAAAACCGACAAGCCGTTCGTTTAACGAGTCACTTCAGGGATGAAACGAGGGTTTCCGATGATTGGCAATTGATCGCTTACGATATTCCACGTGGCAACGTGGCAACATACTTCCCAGAATCAAACAGTCTTGTCCCATTGGATTCAACTGCTGCCATTTCAAACACCCCTACGTCAAAATGGATTGTCGTATCGATTGATGCACCTGGACATCGTCCTTCGGAGTTCGAAGAAGAATGAGTCAGATTGGTTATCTCGAATTGATTCGAACCAACGCTGCATTCCGCCGGCTTTGGTCTGCATCAGTCATCTCTATGCTGGGCGAGTGGTTCAACACAATCGCACTTTTCCTCATTATCTATGACAGTACGGAATCAGAATTTTTACTCGGATTGCTGTTCACAATGCGAATGGTTTGTTTTGCCCTCTTCCAGCCGTTTGGGGGGCTGCTTGCAGATCGAATCAATAGGAAAAATATCATGATTTGGACGAACATTCTTCAGGTGTTTTTGGCGCTCAGTTTCCTTGTTGCACAGGATGCCGAGCATATTGGGTGGATCTATTTACTCACTGGACTTATGATGATCCTCCATGGAATGTACGTCACAGCTGAGCGTGCATCCCTGCCCAATATCGTACCAAAGGAACACTTGGCCACGGCCAATGCTCTCGATGCAGCGAGTTGGTCCACCGCCCTCTGTGTTGGTGCCATGCTTGGTGGAATTGTTGTCGAATATTATGGTACAGATACTGCATTCATTATTGATGCTGTAACCTTCGCAGTAAGCGCCATCCTCTTGCGCCGCCTGGTCATCCCTCAAACGATTGACGAGGATATGAAAGGACCATTATTCTCTACAACGATTTCAAACATCAAAAAGGGCTGGTCACGCATCGTTAGTGAAAAGCGTTTGTTGAGAATTGTCTTTGCAAAATCATCTTGGAACATTGCCGGTGGTGGTTTAGCAGGTGTATTCCTCGTTGTTGCTGGTTCTGATCTTGATGGATTTGGCATGGCCCTTGGTTTTGGTATCTTCTTCTTTGCACGTGGAATTGGGACTGGGATTGGACCCATTCTTGCACGAAAATATTTGGTCAATCAAGACCGTTGGCCAGTCCTTGTTGGTTTACTGGTTTCAGTTTCTGGCTTCTTCTACTTCCTCGTAGGTTGGACCCTCGATCAAAGTCTCTATCTCACCGTCGTCTTAGTGATTCTAGCACATGCAGCGTCCGGTGCAAATTGGGTCCTTTCCACCATCCTCACTCAACACTGGGTGGAGGATGAAGTCCGCGGTCGAGTCTTTTCTATGGACATGCTGATGATGTCAATTGCATTTTCAGTTTCGAGTGCGACTGCAGGATACCTCTTAGACATCGATTTTTACACATTAAGAGAAGGATTTTTGATCTTTTCAAGCCTTATGATTATGTCAGGTCTTTTCTTTACACTGTGGCGGCCAGACGTGGTCAAAGCATGACTCTACTGTGAGTGAACAATACGAATGCTCAAGGAGAGGCTGGTTTTCGGAACATCATGGTCAGCAGCGCTGAGGGGCTAAAGCTGCACCTCGGAGAAGGTATCCCGGACGAGTTACCTGAACATCCGGGGATGGACTCGACTGTCGACCATGCGCCAAAACGCCGTCAAGTATTATCTGCTGTTGAGAAAAAATTGGCATTGCGTAATGCATTAAGATATTTTGACAAAAAACATCATACTGTTCTAGCCAAAGAATTTGCCAACGAATTGAACACATTTGGCCGCATTATCATGTGGCGGTTTCGCCCAACAGAATATGAAATGCGAGCCCATCCAATCGATGAATACCCCGCAAAAATTCCAGAAGCAGCAGCCATCATGCTGATGATTCAAAACAACCTTGATCAGGCAGTGGCCCAATTTCCTCACGAATTAATCACCTATGGTGGCAATGGTTCGGTGTTCCAAAATTGGGCTCAGTACCGCCTAACCATGCATTACCTTGCACACATGGAACACGATCAAACGCTGGTTATGTATTCGGGACACCCAATGGGACTTTTCCCGTCAAACGAACGAGCACCAAGGGTTGTTGTAACCAATGGCATGATGATTCCAAGCGAGTCAACACCTGATAATTATGAACGATTGAATGCGCTTGGTGTCACGCAGTATGGCCAAATGACTGCGGGCTCCTACATGTACATCGGCCCCCAAGGTATTGTTCACGGTACGACCATTACCCTGCTCAATGCTGCTAGGGCTCACCTTGGCATCTCAGGCGATGAGGGTTTGGAAGGTGTCACTTTCGTGACCTCAGGTCTTGGTGGTATGTCTGGAGCACAAGCTAAGGCTGCTGTGATTGCTGGCGCATCCTGCATTGTGGCTGAATCAAACGCGCACGCAGCGTACAAACGTCATGAACAAGGGTGGCTCACAGAGGTCACCGAGGACATCGACGAAGCGATTGATCGAATGGTTGATTCGGCGGCGGCAAAACAGGCGATTTCCATAGGGTTCATCGGTAATGTCGTGGACCTTTGGGAACGAATCGTAGCAAGAGGCATACGTATTGATTTAGGCTCAGATCAAACCAGCCTCCACAATCCATTCCAAGGCGGCTATTTCCCTGTCGGATACTCGTACGAAGAGGCAGCATTGATGTTGTCAAACGAACCTGAGCGGTTTGCCAATGAAGTCAGGAGCACGCTACGACGACATGCAAATGCGATCAACACCCTTTCTTCCCAAGGCATGTATTTCTGGGATTACGGAAACGCCTTCCTCCTCGAGGCGGGGAGAGCCGGTGCAGATGTGCTCAACGATGATGGCTCATTTCGCTATCCAAGTTACGTCGAGGATATCATGGGGCCGATGTGCTTCGATTATGGCTTCGGACCTTACCGTTGGGTCTGTTGTTCAGGTGACCCCTCGGATTTGGTGAAAACAGATCAAATCGCCACTGAAGTCCTTGAATCCATGATGGCAACTGCTCCAAGTGAAATCTTGCAGCAATTGAAAGACAATATTCGATGGATTAGGGAGGCGGGTTCCAACAACATGGTTGTTGGTTCCCAAGCTCGAATCCTCTATGCCGATGACGAAGGTCGAAGGAAAATTGCTTCAGCCATGAATAAGGCCATTGCTTCTGGCGAACTATCAGGCCCAGTTGTGCTCGGCAGAGATCACCATGACGTCTCCGGCACAGATAGCCCATACCGAGAAACGGCCAACATCAGGGATGGTTCCATGTGGACAGCGGACATGGCTGTTCACAATTTTGTTGGTGATGCGTTCAGGGGCGCGACATGGATCAGCCTGCACAATGGTGGTGGCGTAGGTTGGGGACAAGTGATGAATGGAGGGTTTGGTATGCTCCTCGATGGAAGTCAAGAATGTGAAGAACGGCTACAATCCATGCTTCATTGGGATGTCAACAATGGCGTTGCTCGCAGAGCTTGGGCTCGAAACGATGGTGCGCAATTCGCTATCAAAAGAGCGATGGAATCAGAACCACGCCTCGATATTACGCTTGCACAACATGCGGATGAACATGTTCTTGATGAAGCATTGAATGGAGGGGGTCAATGATGCGACCTTCTGTTCAATTTGATGGGTCTACATTGTCACCGGCAGAAGTCGAAAGGATTGCGACAAACAATGCCGACGTATCTATTTCAACGGATGCATGGCACAAGGTAGAAACGGCAAGGTCTGTGGTCGATGGCATCCTCGAACGGGGTGAAACTGTCTATGGCATCAACACTGGATTTGGCGCACTTGTTGATCAGAGAATTTCTCCTGAGGACTTAGCACAACTCCAAACCAACCTCATCCGTTCCCATGCAACTGCACTTGGCAAGCCCATGTCCAGAGCTTCAGTTCGGGCTATGATGGCGGTGAGGATCAATTCACTGGTCAAGGGTCATTCTGGCGTCCATCCTGATGTGCTGAAACAACTTATTGCATTTTTGAACAACGATATTGTCCCTTTCGTTCCGCGGATTGGAAGCCTAGGAGCGAGTGGTGACTTGGCCCCACTCTCTCACATGGCACTAGCGCTTATCGGAGAAGGCATGGTTCTTGACGAGCATGATTCTCCAGTCCCAACCGATGGTGTCCTCAAAGAACATGGATTGATTGGCATAGGACTCCGTGCTAAGGATGGTTTGAGTCTGATCAACGGCACCAGCCAAATGTTAGCATTCATGACACTTGCAGAGCGCAGATTAAATTCGCTTCTTCCTTTAGCAGACATGATTTTGTGCACTTCAATGGAAGCGAGAAAGGCAAGTGTTCAGCCTTCAGACCAACGCGTTCACCAAGCACGACCTCACCCTGGTCAATCGCTGGTTGCAGAACGCATTCGTGCCTTGATGAAAGATTCTCCAATCCTAGAATCTCATGCCGATTGTGACAGGGTCCAAGATGCGTATTCGTTCCGATGCGCTCCTCAAGTTCATGGGGCTGTGCTGCAACGTTATTCTGCGATGGCAGAAACACTCAACATCGAATTGAACAGTGCGACAGATAACCCACTCATCTTCCCTGATCCAAAAAACCCTGGTCCACATGAAGTGATTTCTCAAGGTAATTTCCATGGAGAAGTGATTGCGTTAGCTGCAGACTCCATGTCTGCAGCATTGTTTGAACTCGCATCAATTTCTGAACGCAGAATCGATCAAATGCTCGACCCTGCGCGAAGTCAATTACCAGCGTTTTTAGCAAAAGATTCTGGCTTAGAATCAGGGTTGATGATCGTCCAATACGTTGCGGGAGCATCGTTGGCAGAACTCCACGGTCACGCTACACCAAGAGCAGTTTTCTCAACAAGTACATCGGCTGGTCAAGAAGATCATGTCAGCATGGGTGCAACAGCCGCATGGAATTTATTGGAAGCAACACAACGTCTTTCTGAAGTCCTTGCTTGTGAATTATTTGTAGCATGTGAAGCGCTCGAATTCGAATCGTTACCACCTTCACCTTATGTGCTTGCTCTGAAGCAAAGGGTTCGGACTCTGGCCAAACCATTGGATGGAGATCGGACGACAAGCAGTGAATTAATTCAGATCGCAGAAGCCTTGTCCGATGGAGCTTGGCTAGCCCGAATTGAAGCTGAAGTTGGACGAATTCCACGTTAAATTGATTCCAATGTACTGCGGATCTCATCAAGTCCGGTCAGTTGGCGGATTCTGAATTTCGAGGTGGTAAGTTCACTCGCTGAAAGAAGATCCTTATTCGCTTCGATTGCTCGTTCGAGTTCCACTGCTGTCCTCACTTTTTCTTCAACTTTTGAGTATAAATTGTACGCTTCATCATCGTTCATATGTAATGCAGGCTCTACCTCGGAAACATCCAATCCCATTCGCCTCCACTGCAGGATCCTCTTTCGAAGAATGACCCGTGTAAAGCCAATGTTCGGCAATTTATTCAGCATCACCAATTCCGGTAACCCCTCTTCGTTGACTTGAGGGGGCACTGTTGGAGCCGTGGGGGGTTCATCACCGAGTTCAATTTGAATAATCTCCTGTTCGTTTTGAATGACAAATGCTGGGGCTTCGCGTTTAAATCGCGCTAACCAAATTGAACTGAAGGCTAATTCGTCGAGGGGGAGGAGAATACTCCATTGTGTTCGATGCACGTCATCTCTAAGCGTACGTATGAAGTTCAGTAATGTGGTTTCACCATGTAAAGAAACAAGCCACTCAAGACCCTCGAGAACAATAATCCCGTGATGGTTGTGAATTCTCGATTGAATCATCGTGTGAATTTGTTCCAAATCTGGAGGAATATGGGCTTTTCCTGCTCGGTGAGTCATCCAATAGGTTTCTATTTTTGTCACGTCAATTTCATTTAACAAACGCCGATGAGGTGTTCGCGAAATGTAGACGATGTGATCGTTGGTCGACTGACTTTGCAAATCGAGCCATTCCAGAAGGGAATTCTCGTCTGTCACTTCCTTACTAAAGAGGTGGCCCTTTTCCAAGGTTACAGGTTCATCGACGGTCAACTTACCCCCTCCATTGGTACGGGTAACCGTTGAAAGACTATGAATCATTATATCCGTTGTTGTCATCGGTTGGTTAGGTGTGCATATGACAGAAGAGATGACCGAAGAAGTCGCCACGGGTGAATGTGGTGCTTGTCGAGCCGTAATTCCATTGGATTCCGAACAATGCCCTGAATGTGGAGTATCGTTTACTGGAGTCTCAGATGAATCTCTCGGAGAGTGTGGTGCATGCCAGGCTCTCGTCCCACTCGACTCGACAAAATGCCCTCAATGTGGCGTTGTTTTCATCGCCGATGATGTTGTCGATGTCTTGAGAAACTGGCTAGTGACAACTGGAATTACAATACCGATGTTGTTCAAAAAATTCGATACTGATGGCGATGGACAAATCGATTCATCAGAACTGAAATCAGGCCTACTGAGTTTGAATTTGGCAGATCTCCCACCCTCTCAAGTCGACCGACTGATCGAGACCATTGATGCCGATGGCGATGGTCGACTTGATCTTCATGAACTTCATACTACAATTACTGGCGAGGACTTACCAGACGCGGCATCAGAAGATTCCGAAGGATCTGAAGAAGAGCCGGTTGAAGAAGATACGAATGCATCCGCAGACGATGATCAAAGTGAAGATGACGCTGAAGAAGAAGATGTCGAAGAAGATGATGACAACGATTCGGAAGATGCTGATGAGGATGCAACAGATGCTGATGAGGATGCAACAGATGAATCGGATTCAGAGCACGACGAAGATGATGAGGAAGTTGACGAAGATGATGCTGAACCTGAAGATGCGGTTGATGAATCATCAGAAGAAGAGTCTCCATCAGAAGAGGATGAAGACGTTGTTGAGACCCACGAAGAAGAGGACGAGACTGAAGAAGAGGAAGATGCGGATCCAGAAGATGCAGAAGACGAGGAGGAGGTTCAAGAGAGCCTCATTCAAAGAATTGCAGACGCAATGGATGATTTAGCCATCTCACCTAACCGATTCTTTAACGATTTGGACAAGGATGGAAGCGGCTCTGTCGATGTTTTGGAATTGGTCAACGCGCTCGGAGAACTCATCGAAGATGAGGTGTCTGCAGATGACATTGAAGAATTCCTAAGTGCGGTTGATGATGATGGTGATCGCACCATCGACATGATTGAATTCATTG
>Ga0208277_1001296_pt1 | contig 14608 bp, 9 predicted proteins | sample ETNtaG_5_FD_185782 | JGI IMG/M metagenome (GOLD analysis project Ga0208277, IMG submission 185782) | Marine microbial and viral communities from oxygen minimum zone, Eastern Pacific Ocean - ETNP201406SV205 (SPAdes) (version 2) | ecosystem: Environmental > Aquatic > Marine > Oceanic ...
TGCGACCGCGCGCGCGCGCACAGGGGGGGTGGGTGACGATTCGGTTTCGTGAGTCATGACCCGTCGTGTGTCCCCTCCCTCGGCATCGCGACGGTTGCATTCACCGAGGCGGTGCGGGAGGGAGGGAGCCTCGATGGGGAATTGAGGTGTTGAATATGGGTGTGGTGGTGCACAGGGGGGGTCGACGCGCGCGCGCGCGAGACGGCGGCGCGCGCGAACGGATGGATGGACGGACGGATGGGGAGGTTGATTGATACATGACGCGATGGGTGGTATTTAATGTAAGTTTTAACGTTCGGTGCGATATATTTTTTCAGTCGCGAGCGTCGCGCGAACGGATCGAGGGTGTCGTCTCGCGACGGCGACGGCGGGTCGGTCTCATCGCGTGATGAGGTGGTGCACGTCCTTGACCCAGTTGAACACCTGTTTGTGGTCCTCGGCCTTGGCGAACAGGGGACGCTTGACGCCCCTCGGTTCGTCGAACGGACGAAGGACGGAGAATTCGTCGGAGATGTGCTCGGAAGGGATTTTACCCATGGAGCCGCTGACCAAGCCGTCCTCCGGCGCGCCTTCGACGTCGGTTTTCGGCTCCATGTGGGTGACTTCGCTGAGGATGTGATCGAAGGCGCGATCGTCGACGGCGCCCTTGATGCCCGTGGCGACTTGAAGTTTCTTGCGAACGTGCGCGTTGGCGACGTCGAGAAGGTCGTGCGTCTCCGTGGCGACCAAAAAGCCTCTGAAGCGGCCCACTTTTTGGTTGTAAAAGATGCCTCCGGCGACGACGATGATGACGACGACGTTTATAAAGTACAGCGCGAAGGAGATGCCCGCATCCTTGAGGAAATCGTTGCGGGAGTAGGTACACATCTGATCCATTCGCGAGCATCCACTCGAGACGTCGAACGCGAAGACAACCATGATGCCAGAGTTGACGATCGGCGGCAAGAGCGACGCGCTGATGGCGACGCCGACGAGAGAGTTCACCCCGCTGCTCGAGATGGCGTTCGCCACGACCACACCGGAGGCGAGAGCGATGATCAAACCACCCAGAAGACCCGCGGTTTGACCTCTACCGGACATCTCACCCGTCGGTATGGGATTTTCGCCGTACGACACCGCGTACGGACCGTAGACGAGACCTATGAGCATGCCCATTAAGATGGTGACGAGGGCTGCTCGGACCTCGGCGAAGACCGATCCCCAGAACAGGATGGGGTCACCGATCGCCAACCCGAAGGCTGAACTCAAGATAGGACCCATCAACGGGGAGATGAGCATCGCGCTCAACACCACGACGGCGGAGTTTGTCAACAAACCGACGCCGGCGATGATGCTCGCGCACATGACTGAAATGTAAAATCCCCATCCATCGTACGATTGCTCGACGATTTCGTTGAACAACTCCTCGACGCTCTTCGTCGTCGACGTCGTCACGTATTCAATCTTATGTTTTTCCAATCGAGCCTTGCGTCGGTTCCACTTTCGCTGAAACTGCCGATCTTTCCCGAGATCCTCCTCCGCTTGCGCCTCGACCTTCGCCTTGAGTTCCTTAAACTCCCCCACGAGCGCGACGGGATTGGGACGTTGACTCGCGACGGGGATGGATGTGATCGTGCCGAACGCCACGCCCACGCCCGCACGCGTCAGAACGTTCATCAACTCCCCCGCGCGCGCCGACGTGCACACCACCATGACGACGACGCAGTTTTCGCACTCCTTGCACACGATGAATTCCCCGACGTGCGTCTCGTGTCCGATCCCACCCTCGTGCACGAGCGTCTCCACGACGTGATCGCGCTTGCAGTGAGGCACGGACGCCTCCAATTTACGAAGAGACATCGTCGGCGACGTTCAGGGGTTCGATTCGTCGCCAACCGTCAACCGCCTTCGAATTGAATTGCCACTGTTCGCGTTTTTCGCGCGAGTGCGTTCGACGCGCGCGCGCGTTCGGGATTCGAGTATCGCTCGAGCGCGCGCGCGTTCGGGATTCGAGTATCGCTCGAGCGAGCGCGCGGTAAAGCGCTCGCGGGGACGTTTCGGCGCGGTGCGCGCGGTGCGCGTCGCGATCTCCGGCGCGCGATCGCTCGAGCAACACGCAATCGATCAAATCATGGATATTTTTTACAGAGGAGAGGTTTCAGTCAGAGAAAGTGCTCGGCGATGGCGCACCGAACGCCGCCGCCGCCGACGCGCTCGATGGTGTCAAAGTCAACGGAGACGATGCGATCTTCGAACGCGGCGGTGAGGACGCGTCGTTGGTCGGGGGTGAAGGCGCGCCAGGCGCGCGCGGAGGCGACGAGCGCGGGCGCGCCGTCGGCGCGACGAACCTCGAGGACGTTGCCGCAAAAGGCGTCGACTTGGGCGAAGGTGATGTCGACGACGGTGCGACCGCCGGTGGAGAGGGCGTCGAGGACGCGTCGGCGAGCGTCGGGGTCGGGGATGGATTCGGCGCACACGACGGCGACTGAGGTGCAGACGCTGAGCATGACGTTGGTGTGGTAGATGGGTCGACCCTTGGCGTCCAATGGCGTGAACGTGATGGGAGTCAAACCCTCCGCTTTGCAGTGTTCGTGCACGACGTCTTCGTGCGCGCGCTCGGAGAGCGCGACGAAGGCGACGCGCGCTTCGTGGTCGATGACGAGAGAGCCGGTGCCTTCGAGGAATTTCGGCGGATCCGCCTTCTCAAACTTGAGGAGAGAGTCGTCGACGACGAGGTTCGGGTTTTGATGCTTCAAAAACTCGATGATGTCCTCTCGTCGCTCCCGTCGGCGATTCTCGTCCTTCATCGGGAAAAGTTTTAATTTCCCGTCGCGAAGCGTGTGCCAGTTGTTCGGAAACACGGCGTCCGGCGTATCGTGAGACGAGTCGTGTGAAAACAAGCTGATTCGCACACCCATCGATCTTAGCCCAGCGTACAGCGCTTTAAACTCCGCGGACACTCTCTCTCGAATCTCCAACGCGCTCATGCCGTCATTCGTTGAATCCATGAAGTGGTTATCGCGAGCGGCGTGCGCGTTGAGCGCAAACGCGCTCGGAGCGATCATCAGACACGCGTTCGAGCTCTGTCGTCCAGACGTCGACGCATCACCCGTCCGCGCGACTTTCGACTCTTGGAAAAATCCATCGCTCGGCCCGACGAGCGCGTACCGTTTCTCACCCTCGGCGTCGTCGAACGCCGTCGACGTCGCCGCGCGAACGCCTCGCTCCCTCAACCAATCAAACAAATCTCTCCCCGCGTGCTTCAGCATCAGCGTCCCCATCGCGTCTCGTCGCTCGTACACGTCCACCATCAACGGATTCTCTCGCACTCGATCCCGTCGCACGAGCACCGCCGCCCCGCCGCTCGCGTCTCGCTCCTCTCGCGTCGCCGCGCGAACGCACGCCGACAGTTCCTCCCCACCTCTCGCGCTCCCGACGACGGGAAACGCGTCTCGAACCACCGCGCACGCGTTCGGGAGCGCCTCCGATTCCTCTTCCTCCACCCACAGCGTCGTCCACGGCGCTCGCATCGCGCTCTCGGCGTGCGGTCGACACAGCGCGAACGCGACCGCGTCGCCCTCGACGTCGCCCTCGACGAGCGTCCATCGGTGCATCGCCTCGCGCGCGGTCGGACACGCGTAAAACGAAGGTTCACGCGTCGACTTGGCTCTCATCAGCGCCGCCTTCGTCGTCCTCAGCGCCGCGCGTCGCATGCGCCGCCTTTTGGGGACGGTTGGCGCGTTCGCGCGCCATTCCTCGACGACGCCCGCGACGCGCGCGCGCGCGAACGATCGCGTCGCGTCGCGTCGCGTCGCGCGATGGATCGAACGATGCGCGCCCTCCTCGGCGCGCGCGCGTCGGAGAAATTCCTCGAGGGCTTCGCCAAGTCGGCGTCCATGATCGTCCTCTCGGAAATCGGTGACAAGACATTCTTCATCGCCGCGCTCTTGGCCGTGCGGCACGCGCGCGCCGTCGTGTTCCTCGGCTCGTGGTCGGCGTTGACCGTCATGACGGCTCTGAGCGCGATCGTGGGCGCGGCGGCACCGACGCTGATACACGCGGAGACGACGCATCGCGCGGCGACGACGTTATTCTTCGTCTTCGGTCTTCGGTCGCTTCGAGACGCGATGACGTCAAACGGTGACGACGGCGACGCGAGCGAACTCGACGAAGTGGAGGCTGAACTCGCGGGACGACGCCGACGGTCGCGCGCGTCGGCGGTGTTCGCCGAATCCTTCGCGGTGACGTTTCTCGCCGAGTGGGGCGATAGGTCTCAAATCGCCACCGTCGGTTTAGCGGCGGCGAGCGATGTTTTGGGCGTCACGCTCGGTGGAAGTCTCGGTCACGCCGCGTGTACGGGCGTGGCCGTGCTCGGCGGTCGTCGACTCGCCGATCGCGCGCAGAATTCCGAGCGCGTCGTCGCCGCGGCGAGCGGCGTTTTTTTCACGCTCTTCGGCGTCCACGCCGCGCTCGTCGGTCCGCCGCCGTGAGCGCGGTCGTCGCGCGTCTCGCGCGTCTCGCGTCCTCCTCCGCCGCGGGCATGTATTTGTTTGTATCACACCGTTTCACGGGTTCCTCTCCGCGATCTCCGCGCGCGTCTCTTCGTCGTCCCGAAACCGCCGGGGGCGTCGTAACCGTCGGGATGAGTTTAAAATCTTTTCGTCACATTCCACCGCGTCGCGCGTCTCCCGCGAGTTCTCGAGACGCGCGGCGACGCGCGCGGTGCGCGGTGCGCGGCGTTCGATCGTCATGGACGACGAGGACGCGTACGACGCGCTGGAGAGGTGCGAGAGGACGGTCGACGCGCGCGATTCGAACGGCGTGACTCGGCACGTCGAGACATTCGTGGAGGATCTCTGGAGACGACGAGGACGCGATCGAGCGAGTGATTGACGATGCGATGATGTCTTCTCTGTGTGTTTTCGCGGCGACGCAGCGCGCACGAACACGAGGGATTGTTGGAGGCGGAGGCGGCGCGAGAGGAGGACGAGGAGGCGCGAGACGCGTTCGGAGGCGGAGACGGTAATTTGGATGAATCTTTCGCGCGTTTGTACGCGTATTTCAACGCGAAGGGGTACAGGTGCGCGCTCGCGTCGAGAGTGGTGAATCTGTGCACGCTCGGGTTCACGATTTGGTTGAGCGGGTTTCTGTTGTTGTACGTAAACTACGACTATTTGCGGACGACGTGCGCGTCCGAGCCCGAACAGTGCGATATATTGAGAGATGCGGTGTATGGGGAACCGTATCGATACGGTGGGTGGGTGAGAAATGGTGTCGTGACTCTGTATTTGATTTTGTTTTCTTTGTATTGGATTTGGAGCGCGATGACGTTGGCGCACGACGCGGCGCCGTTGGCGGCGATGCGCGCGTTTTGCAACCAAAAGCTCGCGCTGAGCGATAGAGATTTGTACACCATCACCTGGCCCGAGGTGCTTCAACGCGTCGTGCACTTACAGGCGACGACACGACTGAGCATCTCGCGCGATTTGAACGAGCACGACATCGTGGCGAGGATTTTGAGAAAGGAAAACTATCTCACGGGCATGGTCAACAGAGACGTGTTGCGGCTCTCGCTCGACGTTCCGTGGATGCGCGACCATCGATGGTTCACGAAGGTTATCGAATGGAACATCGATTTGGCGGTGTTTCACGGAATGTTTGACGAACACTTCAACATTCGACCGTCTTTTTACGACGTAACGGCCCTTCGTCATCGGTTCAGGTGTCTCGCCGTCATCAACGCGATTCTTTCGCCGTTTGTCGCCATCTTTCTCTCGATGTATTTCGTGTTGTCGTACGCGGAAAAGTTTTACAACACGCCCTCCACCGTCGGTGCGAGAGACTGGAGTTCGTACGCGTACTGGAGAATGCGCGAATTCAACGAGTTGCCGCACTTTACGCAACAGAGATTGGCGGCGGCGTATCCTCACGCGAAAAAGTACGTGGCGCAATTCCCTTCACCCATCGTGAACATCGTCGCCAAGTTTGTGTCGTACGTGATCGGGTCATTCGCTGCGTGCGCGCTCTTTTGCGCCGTGGTAGACGATAGATTACTTCAGGCGTATATAGGTGATCGAGATTTGCTGTGGGTGACGGCGGTGCTCGGTACAATTTTAGCGTCTTCGCGCGCGTTGATGGCGACGGAGAACGCGGTGTTCGAACCGAACGCAGTCATGTCCAAGATTGTATCGCACACGCACTACTTGCCGAAACACTGGCGAGATGCCGCGCACAAAGAAGACGTTCAGGGTGAATTCAACGCCTTCTTTTCGCTGAAATCAGCCATGTTTCTCGAAGAGATTGCATCTGTCTTCGCGGCTCCATTCGTGCTGTGGTTTCCTCTCTGCGATTCCGCCGACGACATCATCCAGTTCGTTCGCCAATTCACGACGAACAAATCTGGCGTCGGGGACATATGTTCGTTGAGTGCGTTCGATTTCAACCGTCACGGTAACAAGAATTACGGCGCCCCGAGTCACGCGGAAAAATCGAATCGAAGCAGACAAGGGAAAATGGAAAAGAGTTTTTTAACGTTCCAGGCGACGTATCCAACATGGGAACCGGATACGTCCGGACGTAACATGCTCAATTCGTTGAATGGATTTTCGAACACGAACGAAAGTGCGCTCGGAAAATCCGCGGACCTCAGCGCGAGTGTGCTGAAGAGATCGTTTCACAATCTCAAGGACGCGCCGACGTCGAGCAAGGGTGACGTTCGTCGTCGATTTGATCGCGGCTCTTCCCATCGCCCACCCGCGCATGGAAGTGGATCAATGTTCCACCCATCCTTCATCAGCGACACACAGGAACTACACACTCTCTCTGAAACGCTCAGCGCGAGTCAAACGGTGTTGCAACACTTCTACGAAGAGCAAATGGAGGACACGATTCGCGACGACACCGCGGCACGGACGAGTCCGACTCGTGATGACGCGATGAGTGAGCACGAGAAGGTTGAGGTACCGACGATCGATCAGATTCAAATGTATCAGCGACCACCGCCCTCGATAACGCCGCTGACCACTTTCCCTGAGGAAATTCCTCTCGTTCGCGCGCAAAACGGAGCGCCGTCGGTGTTGGATTCGTGCGTTCTCCCGACATCGACGGTTTTACCCGCCATCGAGCGCGATGACAACATTTTAGATTTGTAAGATACTGTACTCATAGGGTACTACAACGAACTACTTCTTTGCTTTCTTCGCCGGTTTCGCGGGCGTCTCGTTCGCGCGCTTCACCGCGCCGCGGGTCTTTCTCGCGATTGGCGTCGGGTCCTTGGATTTCGGTGTCGCTCCCTCCTTGGCCGGAGTCTTCGCCTTGGCCGAGGTTTTCGCTTTCGCGGGTGTCTTGGCCGGTGTCTTCGCCTTGGCCGGTGTCTTCGCCTTGGCGGGCTTCTTCTTGTCCTCGCTCGCCTTTTTCGCCGCCTTTTTCGGCTTTTCCGTGGACAAAATCGCCTTGTACCCTGGAAAATCGTAATCGATACCCGCCGCCGCGATCTTCGCGCGTCGCCTCTCCTCCGCTTTGATCAACACCGCGTTTCGTTTTCTCGTTTCTGCCTCCGTTCTCTCTCTGTTATGCGTCGCAGCCGCGCGTCGCTGCCACGGCACCGTCTTAAACTTCGTCCCCGTCCCCTCGAACGTCTTCGGGTGCACTTTCTCCGGCTCCAACAGCTCAATCTTCAACACTTGATTCGCCAACAAGTAATTATTCATGCTCTCCGCCACGATCTCCGCCACCTCGGGGTGCTTAAACTCCACGAACGCGTAGTGTTTGCTCTTCCCCGTCTTTTTATTCCTGCTCACCTTGACTCGAGTCACCTCACCGAATTGCCCAAAGTACTCCCTCATCTGCGCCTCGTAAAAGCCGTGCGGCACGTGTCCGACGTAGATGACGCGAGGGAGTTCGCGCTTGGCGCCCTTTCGCGCCTTTTTCACCGCGACGAGCGGGATGACATCGCCCGTTTTCTCCATGCGTTTCCCGGCGGCGGTGGCGGCGGCGGCTCGCGACGTTTTCAAAGACGCGGCGGGCATGTCGCGCGGTGCGTCGAGACGACGGCGCGGGCGCGAAGACGAGTCTTTCGACGTCGGTCGATCTGTCGGTCCGTCCGTCGGTCCACGGTGCGACGGTCGCGGGCGCAGACGCGTCGATGTGAGGAATCGCGCGTGGGGACTTTGGGACTCATCGGTCGGTCAGTGTACACGGATTTGTTATTGTCAATAATTGGTTAAGGATGTCGGTCTAGGACTCGAAGAGCCAATCGCTGAGCTCGGAGAATGCACCGGTGAAATTGATCTGTTCGATGCTCTGCAGGGTGTCGCGCACGATGTCGCGCACGCCCGCCTCGGCGAGTTTATCCTGAGTGTCCGGATTGCGCGCGGCGGCGGCGAGCACGGCGCCGCAGCACGATTCGACAATCTTTATGTCGCTGAGATGGCAGTTCATGGCGAACATGAGCGGTTCGTAGACTCCTTGTTGGACGAACGTGTGTTGGCCGAACTGGCGGCCGAGGTGAACGCAGACCCAGACGGCGCGGGACGCGGCGCGGACTATGCGCGCGTCCAGCGGGAAGGTGCGGAGAGTGACGGCGAGCGTTTCGAGGGCGCTTCCAGAAACAATCTGCGGTGCCTCTTGACCGAAAAAGGCGAGATCGCCCGAGACCAAACCACTGATCGCTCGAGAGCCGTGGAGTTGAATTTCCTTGTCCGACTCTGCGTGTCTCATCAACTCCAACGCGGCTTGTAAACCGCCGAGTTGATACAGTTGATGAGCGTTGGGGCCTTGGAAGATGCGAGAGATCGCGGCCAACGCGCGCGTCGCCCAAATCCACACGTCTTCTGCTTCGTGCCAGCCAACGGCGAACTCCATCGCTCCCTGTTCGCTCTCAAGCCAGCCAGATCGCGAAAGTTTGTGATGGTGCGGCGTCGACGCCAAGTGGATGAGCACCCGGGCCGAGCGCTTCTTTGCGTAATACATATTGTCTCGCTTTCGATTCACCGGTAACGGGCGCACCGCTTCGCACAAGGCGCTCAGTGTCAAAGCCTTCCACTGACGCTGGTCGCGAACCTTGGAAAACGACACTGAGTACAGAAGGTTGAACAACGACACCCGCCGTAATCCTTCGAGCATGCTCGCGGCTTCATCGTATACAAGCTGCTGGCGCTCCTCTACCATCTCGGCTTCTTCGACCGGCGGAGAAGGTGGAGCTCGCGTCTGACGATTGCTCTTCAACTCTCCTAGTTCTTGTAAAAGCTCGGCAAGTCGTTTACGCAATTCTTCCAGCTCCTTCTCCAGTCGCGCTATTTCTTCCACCATTTGTCCCTTCTCCGTCTCGCACGCGTTCAGCTCAGCAATCTTCTCTTGAAGTTGACGAGCCTCTTGTCGCAGCTTGGACGCGTTCACACCGTCAGCAGTGCGAAGCGTCTCGTTGTTCGCCTTTTCTGTGGCAAGTTGGTTTTGCAATTCCGCGAGCTCGTGTTCGAGGCGCGCGATGGTCTTTTTCGCTTGCTCTTCGTATTGCTCGAGCTGCAATTCCGCGGCTTCCTTGGCTGCGTGTTTACGTCCCGAGTCCATTTCGAGCTCACCCAGACGCTTGAGTTGTTCGGATAACCGCGCGCTGTTCGTGCTTTGCATTTCACGCACGGACGTGAGCTCTTCTTCCAGGAATTGAATTCGCGTATCTCTATTGCGCAGTAATGTGATGCCCTCGTCTCGAGAAGATTCGCACGCCTTGAGCTTCGCTTGCGTTTTTTGGAAACGGGAATTCAAAGTTTCCATGTACGACTCGTGCTCGACGATGATAAGCTCCTTCTCGCCCAATTTCTCACCGAGCGATTTAAGCTCGGCGTCTTGGTCTTCCAAGCGTTCGCGCATGGACTCGTTGATTTGAACCAAATCAGTGAGTTCTCGCCCGAGGTTGTCGTCACTGTCTTGAAGTTGCACAACCTCTCGCATCATGTTGTCAATCTCTTCTTGCTTGGATACAACTTCTTCGAGTAGACGCTCCTGCTCGCCCGCGAGGTTCGTTCTTTCTTCTTCGACTTCTTTGAGACGCTTCTGCAGTTGCATGACCTGCGTCTCGTGAGTAGACTTCAATCTGCGAGTACGAGCTTGCAACTCGGCGTTCTCCGTTTCAACCTGGATGCGCGTGCGCTCAGAAACAGCCGCGCGCTCTCGGAACGTGAGAAGATCTTCAGAAACAGCAGCCAACTGCTTCTCAACCTCATCCTTCGATAGCGTGAGCGCTTCTATTTTTGAAGCTTTGTGCTTACCGTCAACAGCGGATTTCGTGAGTTGAGCCGCAGCATCTTTGAGTCGTTTGTTCGCCGCTTCAAGTTCTTCTTCCAGATTTCCTCGTTGTTTGCCGCTGGAGTCCAGGGTTGACGATAGCTCTTCAAGCTTGTTCTCCGTAGTTCTGCACTCCGCGCGAGTCTCTTCTATGATTTGTCGAAGCTCAAAGTTTTCTTTTTCAGTCAAGATGAGCCTATCAGAAAGTTCTTTGATGGTCGCTCCTTCTTCGATCAACTTCTTTTGAATCGTATCGACGCGGATTGTCAACATTTCTTTTTGTTCTGTGAGCTCTAGCGCACGCGCTTGAGCTTCGTGTACTCGCGTCGTGAGCCTGATGTTCTCCTCTTCAAGTTGCTGCTCCATTTCGGCCAGCTCTCGGGATTCGACACCATCAAGTTTGGTGTTTCTGATAACGACACGCTCGGACAGACGCTTGCTCACTCGAATATTGTCCTCTTGGAGGCTCTTTATTTCTTTACGCAGAGCAGCAGTGCTATCTTCTGCAAACTCGCACCGGTCTCGCAGGTCCTTGCACTGCTTCTCAGCATCCTCGCAGCGACGACGCAGAGTCTCAGTCTGTCTTTCTGCTTCTTCGTCACGTTTACAAACGGGCACACCCACGGCTGGTTCAGCCTTGACTGGTGTTTCAGCCTTGGGAGCGCTCACCGGCTTCGGTGCGCCCGTCGACATAGCGTGGTGATTTTCGTTGGCGATCGTTCCGAGTAGCAGAGCGACTAACGCGATGAGTGGATACACGAGCCAAGAAAGAAGACCCCAACGCTTCGAGGAGCAGACGGCAGCTTTTGCGGCGGAGGCGTGTGATTCGGACAACTTCACCATATCCTCGAGGCTCTTTTGAGTCGCTAGATGCTTTTCCTTCACCTTGTGTAGACTCTTGAGATCCCGATCCTTGAGCTTGGCGTTCTCGGCTTTGCTGTCAGAAAGTTTGGAGCGGTAATCGAATTCGAGTTTGTGAACTTCAGCCTTGTGCTTCTTTCTGAGAGTCTTCATGACTGCGTCGTGTTCGCTCACAAGTGCAGCCGTCGTGAGCGGTTCACCTTTCCGTTCATTCTCATAAATATCGATGCGATGCTGCAAAAGGTCAAGATCGTTGCGTAACTCTTCGTTCTCAAGCTGAGACTCGCGCAGCCTCTGCGCGCCTTCGTGCCTCGCATCCATGACATTGGCTTGCGCGTGCGCCATCAATCTTTCATTTTCAGCTTCGTGCACGCCCATCAGATACTCGACGTTTTGTTCGTGTTCTTTCCTTTGCACGTCGAGTTTATGCCTCGTCAACGCAAGTTCGGCGCGAAGAACCTTGAGCTCGCTGTTGGCTGCGATGGCGTCGTCGACTTGACAAGTCTTCTTCATAAGCGCGAGCTCTTTCTCGATCGCTCTCTGTGAGCTACCGGTACCAAAACGAGATGCCTTCAACGACGTCTCACATTCTTCAACCTCAGTGAGTACCTTGTCGTGCTTCGCGCGCAGAACCGTGAGTTCCGCCATTACCGTTCCGGAAGACACGCCGTATTTGAGATAGCCGTGATCCAAAGCCGAGAACGTACGAATGGCTTCTCTGACGCCGCTCTCTCGCACGGACGTTGAATGACCAAACAAAGAGCCCGAAAATAGGAGAAACCAGACGAGCATGGCGAAGGCGCTGTGCCGAGAGAGTAAACCTCGAACGACGCGCTTGGCGATGTTTTCCGGTTTGCGATTGCGCTTGCGCGCCTTGTATCGTCTCCACGCGCGTTGAAGTGTGATGACGGCAGCCAAACGTTTGGCTTCCTCGTCGGCATCGGCGTCAAAGTCACCTGTTTTGCCCGCGCTGTCGAACAACCGTTCACGGATATCTCTCGTCTTGGCGCTCTCGGCCAGCGCCACCTCTTGCTCGCGCTTCGTCTTTGATGCCTTCTGCAATTCCTTCTCAGCCTTTTGAAACCCAGCGGACGCGCGCTCGAGCTTCGCCTTCGTCTGCGCCAACGCCGCCTCCGCCACCTGCGCGGCTCCCGGCAGTCCGCTCTTCTGCGCCATCTCCAAACGTTCCTTCGCCGTCCCGTACTCCTTCGCCACGGCTTCGAACGTCGTCTGCGCCGCCGCCATCCTCGTCTCCGCCAAGTCATACTCATCCTGCGCTTTCCGCAGGCGCGTGCCCTCCTTGGCGTACAACCCAACCTCCGCTTTCTCGTCTTTTACCACCTCATTCGCCTCCTCCTCGACCGGTTTCTCCTTCGCGCTCGCGCCGCCTCTGAACACTCTCATGAAGTAATCCCCGAACGACGACGAGGGCGACGCCACCGTCGTCGGCGACGTCCCGTTCCCGTCCCCCTTCCCCTCGCTCGTCGTCGTCGTCTTCACCGTCGTCGTCTTCACCGTCATCTTACGCGTCGACGTCGTCTCCATCGTCGGTTCCGCGCCCATGGCGACCGCGCGAACGAATGAATGAATTCAGCGCGCGCGCGACGATCGATCGCCCGTCGACGCGCGCGCCGACGCGCGCGGAGGCGCGATGGACGACGCGCGAGAGAGAGACGTTCGCGCGCGTCGACGCGCGCGACGGGTGACGAAGCGCGCTGAACGGCGCGCGGGTGTGCGGACGGATCGAGACGCGCGCGAGCGGTCGGGTCGTTGGGTTTGGACCCCGCGAACACCCAACGCGCGAGGCGCGCGCGAAGAACGAGAATCGAGTCCGTCAGACGCGCGAGGGGAGGCGTGTGAGACGATGGAGGAGAAAAAGAAGAGATGAAGAGGACGATGGATGCGGAGGGTGTGGGAAGCGCGTGCGTGTCGTTACACGATGGGTCGCGCGTTCGCGCGGCGGGCGGCGAAGACGGGGCGGCGGCGCGCGTCGAGAAACCGGGCGGTCGCGTTTACTTCTTCTTGGACATCCCGAATGCGTCCTTGAGACGTTCGAGGGAGAGGTTGCGCTTGATTTTAGCGCCGAGTTTGCCCACTTTCGTGGTCTTGGTGTCGTTGGAATCGACGGTGAGCGTCTGCAGGGACGCCTCGATCGGCTCGGAGGATCCCTTGAGAGGCGAGCGCGGGGGAAGGTGGCCGGGATTTGACGGCTCCGGTTCCTTCTTTTTCCACGTCGTCTCTCGGTCACACTTCGAATTCGTGGTTTCCCACTTGTGGCGACGTTCGTCTACGCTCGTTCGTCGCGGGGCGGCGTCGCCCGCGGCGACGTCCATGCTACTCCGTCGGCTATCGGACGGCGAATCCTTCGTGTAGTCGTTACCGCTGTGGAAGGCTCTCTCCGGCATACCCGCGCGGTTACTCTCGGCGCTGTTCCAAAACGAGGTGAATTCGTACGGTTGCAAGTACGCGTGTCCGTACACGAATCGTCCCACCGGTAAGTGCGTGAGGACAATCTTGTCGTCGTGATTGAAATCCACCGGCACCGTCGCGCCCGGATCCACCCACCCGACTTCCGACGTGAACACGGCGTTCTCGTCTCTTCTACCGCCGTCCGCGCTCCTTCTTCCACGATCGACGCTCCTTCTTCCACGATCGACGCTCCTTCTTCCGCGATCGACGCTTCGACGATCGACGCTTCGACGTCGTCCCTCTCCGTTCGTCCCGCCGTCCGGTCTCTCTCTGACGTCTAAACTTCGTCGTCTCGCCGCCGCGCCCTGCTCGGCGCACTGTCTCACCTCTCGTTCGTTCAACGGCCAATGCGTCGCCACCGCTGTCCCCCCAGCGCCACAAAACAACACCAACGTCCCATCCTTCGAGTGTCCGAACGACAACGGCGCGCTAAACTTCGTCGCCGCCGCGAACACGCGCTTGGTCGAATCGTCGATGACGACGAAGGAAAATCTATGCCTATCGCTCGCCTCCTTCAGATACGACTTAAACGCCAACGATCGCTCCTTCAGATCATCATTCGCCCCTCGCATCTCCTCGAATCGTTTCCCCAATTCCTCAGCCGTCATCGTATCGCTCACGAGCGCCAATTCGTACCCGTCGCCGCTCGTAAACTTCACCTTGTGCGTCGTCGCGCGCGCGACGCCGCCGCACGCGCGCCGCTCCACCTTGTAGTACTCTTTCGGTAATTTCTCGAAACATTCATCCACGACGGTTCTGCGTCATCGAAGGAAGAGACGCGCGTCGTCGTCGGTCGTCAGTCGCGCGATCCGCGTCGTGCATGCATCGCGCGATCTCCGGTTCACGTCGAGGTCGAGACGCACCGAACGCGCGTTTCGTCGCGGTCCTTGGGGGGCACGCACGCGGCGAATGAACACAGCGGGTGCTCGCGCGGGCGCGCGCGATCGGTCGAGCGTCGGCTCATCGCGCGAGACGCGTCGACGTGTGGGGATCCGCACTCCCGGGTGGATAACGGACA
>Ga0208277_1001297_pt1 | contig 14601 bp, 6 predicted proteins | sample ETNtaG_5_FD_185782 | JGI IMG/M metagenome (GOLD analysis project Ga0208277, IMG submission 185782) | Marine microbial and viral communities from oxygen minimum zone, Eastern Pacific Ocean - ETNP201406SV205 (SPAdes) (version 2) | ecosystem: Environmental > Aquatic > Marine > Oceanic ...
AGTTTCAACATAGGTCCAGTTATCAGTGAAGAACATCGCAAAAAAGTACTTTCATACATTGATTTAGCAACAGAAGAAGGTGGCGTAATACTTGCAGGTGGCAAAGCCCCTGACAAATTGGGTGCTTGGATTGAACCAACTGTTATCGCAGGTCTTTCTCATAACTCAAGAACAGCAACAGAGGAAATTTTTGGACCCGTTGTGACAATTCACAAGTTCGATTCTGATAAAGAAGCCATTGAAATGGCAAATTCCACTCAGTATGGTCTTGCAGGAAGTGTTTGGTCTAGAGATAGAGGGTTTGAGGTAGCTAAGGAAATCGAATCCGGAATGGTATGGGTTAATACTTGGTTGCATCGAGATTTAAGAGTTCCATTTGGTGGAGTTAAGGATAGTGGAGTTGGCCGTGAAGGTGGTCTTTGGTCGATTGGATTTTTCTCTGAAGCAGTGAATATTTGTGTCATGGAAGATTGAAGTCTAAGATACCCGTCGGCCTACTTGAGGCAAGTCTATGTCAGTACATGCAAATGCTAGAAAAGTGACAACTCATACTCTTCAAGAAATGAAGAGAGCAGGTGAGAAAATCACAATGCTAACAGCATACGATTTCAGTCTTGCAAAATTAGTAGATCGAGGCGGAGTTGACGTCATATTGGTAGGTGATTCCGCATCAAATGTCATGGCTGGACGTGACACCACAGTCCCAATGAGTCTTGATCACATGATATACCACGCACAGTGTGTTGAGAGAGCTGTAGATAGGGCCCTAATAGTTGTAGATATGCCGTTTGGCTCGTATCAGGGTAATTCTGCAATTGCTCTCGAAAGTGCGATTAGAATCATGAAAGAATCCAGCGGACATGCTGTTAAGCTGGAAGGCGGTGCAGAAATCGTCGAGAGTATCCAGAGAATCCTGACAGCTGGAATCCCAGTTATGGGTCACTTAGGATTAACACCTCAATCGATTTACAAATTTGGAACGTACACTGTACGCGCCAAGGAAGATGAGGAAGCTGAAAAATTGATTTCAGATGCTAAGTTACTGGAAGAGTCAGGGTGTTTCGCAATTGTTCTTGAAAAAATACCTGCTCATCTGGCAAAGAGAGTAAGTGAGGCTTTGTCAATACCAACTATTGGCATAGGTGCAGGTCAAGATTGTGATGGTCAAGTACTTGTTCTCCATGATATGCTAGGAATTACGACTGATTTCAGCCCTAGATTTCTAAGGAGATATCTCGATCTAGAGAATCAAATCACGGGCGCAGTCCAGCAATATTGCTCAGATGTTAGGACAGGGGATTTCCCCAATGATGACGAATCGTACTAAGTGATTGTTGCGATTAGCATTGCACCTGGTAGGATACATGATGCAATACCGAAGCCATGCCATATTCCATATCTAAATGGAGGGTGGTTTTCTTTTGACCATGATGCGCATTGCCAAATCCAAACTAAGAATGGAAATGCTATATTGAAGTAATTTGGTCCAAATGCCCAGAAACCAGCCATTGGAATACATATCACTGCAACGCCAATCAAATGTTCTTTGATATCTCCTGCGTTAGTGATTTTCGCTAAAAGCGGTGCAAAGGCGACAGATGCAACCAATGCAATCATTGGAGGAGGGAATTTATTCTCATTTAGAATCAAAACAGAAGCCCCAACCAGCAATATTGCTAATAGTGCCGGCCAAAAGACGTGGCGGAATTTCATGTCGGGCTTTCCTTCCATGTTGGTCCGAGGAAGAGCCGATGAATAGAAGATGCGGAACCTTCTGGTCTGGACATGGCGAATGGAGGCATTGTAGCAGGTTGTCTTGCACCTCACCCACCACATTTGGTTTATGCAGAAAATCCTGAACAGAATGAGCCGGTCTCCGAAGGCGGATGGGAACAACTTAGATGGGGTTATGAAAGGCTGCGCGAGTCACTCAAGGATGTGGAATATGATGCGATAGTTATCTTGTCCCCACATTGGCAAACCTATGTTGGAACACATTTCATTGGTGTAGAAAAATGCTCTTCAAAGAGTGTTGACCCAGTATTTCCAAACCTATTCCGGTTCAATTATGATTTGACAATTGATGTTGAACTTGCTAAAGCAATACATGACCAAGCTGAATCTGAGGGTATGTCTGTAAAAATGATGACTAATCCTGATTTCAGAGTTGATTACGGAACTATTGTTTCTTGCCATATGGTTCGTCCTGAATGGGATAAACCGATTGTATCTATTTCTTCCAATCGAAGTTTGTCATATTATTCTGTAGAGGTTATGCAAGAGATGATGATGGAATTGGGAAGGTCTACTGCTAAAGCGATCGAAGCTAGTGGCAAGAAGTGTTTACTAATTGCAAGTAATTCACTCTCTCACCGTCACTTTGTTACAGAAACAAACCCTCCTGAAGATATGAGTAAAGAGCATATTACAAGTCATGCGATGCATCTATGGGATATGCGTATGATTGAGTTGATGAGAGCGGGTAAATCTCAACAAATAATCAATGAAATGCCAGAGTTTTGTGAACAAGCGATTGCTGAAACGGATGGTGGTGCTCTTACTTGGCTACTTTCAGCAATGGGGGTTCCCGAAGAGCCAGCAACTTTGCATGGATATGGGACAATAATTGGCACAGGTAATGCGATTATGGAATGGCCTTGTAGGAACTGGGGGGCATAAAATGACTGGTGAAGTAATCAAGTCTCTAATTGTCCCCGCCCACCCACATCCCGTTTTGTGCCCTGAAAAGAACGAAGGTTGGCAGAGGGTCAGAGATGCATATGATGATGCTAGAAGACAAATCGAAGAAAGTGATGCAGATTTAATTGTCATTTATTCTACTCTATGGCCAAGTGTTATCGGGCATCAAATACAAGCAGATCCTAACCCTGAGTGGGTTATGGTGGATGCTGATTTCCACGACTTAGGGAGCATACATTATTCGCTGAAAATAGATACAGATTTCGCCAAAGCATGGAACAAGGCCAATCTTGCAAGAGGTCTAGAATCTAGAACCGTATCATATCAGGGCTTCCCAATTGATGTAGGTTCAGTAGTAGCGTTGGAATTGTTAAACCCCAATAACAGAATTCCTGCAGTAATCTGCTCAACAAATGTTTACTCTAATCGTGCGGAAACAACAGTCCTTGCCAAGTCATGTTTGGATGTTGTAAAGGCACAGGGCAAGAAAGTAGTAGCAGTATCAGTTATGTCTTTGTCAAATCGAATGTTTACCGAGCCAATAGAACCGCATGAGGACAGAATTCATTCATTGAAAGATGATGAGTGGAATCGTAAAATTCTCGAGTTCCTATCTGAAGGAAGATTAGAGGATGTAGGGCAACTATCTCGGACAATACATGACCAAATCAGAGTAAAGAAGGTAGTAGCATTCAAACCAATGTGGTGGTTGTCTGCCATGAATGATAACAGAAATGATTTGACTGGTGATGTTCTTGCTTACGAGCCAATTCATGGTGCAGGGGCAGCAGTCGTTGTTTTAGATCCACAATCAAATGGTACAGGAGATAAAGAGTATGACGAAGATGATGTCGAATATTACGGGGGGGACAGAGATGTCCTTGAATCGGAATCCAAATCCGAAGACACCCCAATAGTCAACGCTGGTCCAGAACTCTATGAACCAGTTGAAGGGGTTAATGCAGTTAACACAAGTAAAGCGCCTAAACCAGTTGGTGCATATCCTCATGCAAGACGTGAAGGCGACCTGATTTATCTTTCAGGAGTCGGTCCTAGGCAACCGGGGGACAACTCAATTCCTGGCGGGCCTATCAAAGATGCATCTGGTCAACCTTTGGATTATGATATCAAGGCACAAACTAAAGCTGTGGTTGATAACATCGCTAGAATCCTCGAAGAAGCAGGTTCATCTATTGAAAACGTCATCGACGTCACTTCGTTTCTAGTAGATATGGATCGTGACTTTGGAGGATACAATGAGGTTTGGGCTGAAACTTTAGGGAAAGTTGGTCCGACTCGAACAACCCTTGCAATTAGAGCATTGCCGACCCCAATTGCTGTTGAAATGAAAGTTATCGCTAAGGCTTAATTTCCGTTTTCCGGGGAGTTTTTACAGCAATGTGCAGTAAGCAATAACTACTTGTTGCGTATGAGGCATAATATCGGAAGACTTACAGTCGTAAACCGGAAACTGTTTGGATTTTTGGGGTGAAATTCAATGGACATCAAGTCGACCACTGAGAAATTACTCAAAGGAGATATCTCTGGAGTAGTTTCTGGAGTCAAGTATTCTATTGAGAGGTCACTAAGTCTAATGGGGGTAATCATTGTAACCGTTGCAGCATCCATCGGTTCGGGTTTATTCGTCCTACCTTCCTTCGCAGCAGCGATTATGGGGCCAGGAATTTGGTTGGCGTTCCTACTAGCAGGACTTGTATTCCTACCAGGAACCTTGTCGAAATCAGAGTTAGCCTCCGCTATGCCAGATAATGGGGGTGCATATCTTTACTTAGAGCGTTCATTTGGTCCTCTAATAGGTACAATCGGTGGTCTTGGACTTTGGGCTTCCTTTTTGCTGAAATCTGCTTTTGCTTTGATTGGTTTTTCAGCATATATGTATGCGGTAACAGAGTATCTTGACATTTCAACCAATTCTACATTATTGATTCTGTCAGCATTAGGTTTGATCACCTTCCTCAACATCCTTGGAATAAAGAAGGTAAAGGCATTTCAAACACCTATTTTGGGTCTCACTACAGGTTTAATCATCATTATTTGTATAATTCAACTCTTTGATGCGAATCTTGATTTGTCTCGTCCAATCGATGGTGCGTTTGATGTTTCCAAAAACGACCCTGTTCTAGTTGCTGAGGCCGCAGCACTTGTTTTCGTGGCTTATGCTGGAATTTACAAAGCCGGAGCGATAGGTGGAGAAGTAAAAGATCCGGAAAAGAATTTACACTATGGTATGCTAATTTCACTCATACTGATTACTATTTTTTACGTCATTGTAACCATGATTATGATGGCATCAATCGATGGTGTATGGTGGCTTGATAGCAATGGCTCACCCAGAGAAGACCCGATTTTTGCATTCGTAGATACTGTCGCTTCTACCAAAGTTGGAGTGACACTCGCAGTTTTAGCAGTATTGACAATGATTTCCGGGGCTCTGTCGGGACTATTAGCAGCATCTCGCTTCCTTTTTGCTATGGCCAAGGACAGTCTCCTTCCTGACAAGTTGAGCACTACTAACAATAGATTTGAGACTCCACATTGGGCTATTCTGCTTACTGGAATTACAATGGGTATCTGTATCTTAACATTGCCAGTAAAAGATGTAGCGAAACTCGCTTCTGGTTTCCAAATCATGGTAATTGTAGCACTAAATATCAGCGTAATTGTGTTGCGTAGAAATATTCCCGGACTTGAATGGTATCAACCCACATTCAAGTCTCCTTTATTCCCTTATGTGCAGATTTTTGGAGTAATTGCAGGAGGTTATCTTGTAATTATTATGGGGGCCAAAGCGATCATAGGTGCCGCAGCAGCTGTTGTTATTGGAGTTGCAACATACTATATCTATGGGAAGAAAAGTTATACTGAGAAAATTACTGAAAACTCATCCTCAAATCAGGAAGAATGATCAGGAAACCCTACTCCATTCTCCTGATTCACTGACCAACCATGATGTTAGTTGTCCTGTTGAATCAATATACCACCCAGTCTTTCCTTGCTCTGTACCAGGTGCGGCTTGCATGACTCCAGTTCTCTTGGCTTCAGCTGCCAATTTATTTCGTAAATCCTGATTTGATTCAGTCTTCTCTTGTGAGGTCTCAACCGTTTCTTCCTTTTCCTCAATTGTAGAACTATTGTCACTCTGTTCTATGGTGTCGTCATAATTAGGCTGTAATTCGTCTTCATCATCTTCAAACTCATCTTCCCAGTCATAATCATCAAGATTTTCACCCTTCATTCTTCTAATTAGAACTAGCATTATCGCAATAAACAGGAAAATGATAATTGAAACCATCGTTAATGCAGTATTTGAGTCACCCAATCCTCCACCGAATAATACCGCATCCACATCAAAGAATCTCTGTGCAACAAGATCGTTCCAGTATGCATTGCATGATTGTGATTCACCAGATTGGTCCATAGTAACTTCGTACGTATCTCCTGCTAGGTGTTTTACAGGACCTGCAGTACATTTGATTGTGATATTCTCTGATGGAACCTCAATTCTATTTCCTGCTTGGTCAATCGCATGTATTCTCATTATCATGCTACTACCTTCCTTTGGATTTTCCTCGGGAATTTCAGCAAGCAATCGAACCGGTTCGCCTGGTGATACAACAACTTCAATGTCTGCAGTAGCGGAACCGGTCATCAATCGTAAGTTCCATTCGCCGGCAAGTCCTCCTTCTATCATCCAATATCCATATCCCTTTGATGATGGACTAATAATTCCAGCAGGGTCTTCGAATTCAAATTCTACCTCTGATGCCAATGCTGAATTGTCATGAACATCTCTTGTTGAGATTTGGATTTCAATTGATTCTCCACTTTTTACATCGATTCCATCATCATGGTCTGTTGAGATATGTCGTGCTGTTCCTGCTATAACTTCAACATCAGTAATAGCAAAAACCCCTTCAGCCATTGCTCTAATTTCATGCATTCCTAATGAATTGGGTGCCCATTTGTTGTCTGACAGTCTTATTTCCATTGTCATATCAACATCGTCTACAATCCAATTAACTTGGACATCATCTACCACATTTCCGAATTCGTCCTCAAAAGTTGGATTGAGTTCTAAGACATCATCCGATGCCACTCTAGTTCCACTTTCGGGTAGTATTATTCTTGCAAGTTCTCCATGAACTATCGATAGAACATTCTCGGTTTCATGTACCGTTTGGGTCTCATTATCAAACCAAGTCGCTGAAATAGAATAGTTACCAATTAGTCCCGGTCTTAGCTCGAACCAATCTCCTTGGTCGGTTGGAGATAATTCTTCATCAATTGTCCATGCTCCGTCAACGGATTTTTGATTTCCTGCGGCATCAAAGGCGGAAATCGATGCAACAATTAGTTCACCAGATCTGATAATGTCTTCAGAAATTAGAATCTTAATTCCGTCAACTTCTCCTTGAACAACGTTTACTTGGACTGTTGCTGAAAACCCTTGGTCTTCTACAGCGATTGTCCAATTTCCTATTGCAGAAGGAATCCAGGTTACAATACCTTGTTCCACATACAATGCGCCTGTGGATACAGTCCAATTCGCAAGTGGGAGATTTACTACTCCTTGGTTACCTAAAATATCAGAACGTATCGCTGATAGTGTTACGTGTGAGCCTGCTCTAACCTCATTGCTTTCGACCCCAATGCTAAGTCCAGTTGCTTGTGCAGGTAGAACTCTGATTACTCCGCTACCATATGCTCCAGATGTACTGTTCACGGAAACATTCCAAATTCCTGGTGCGTTAGCAAAGAAAAGACCGTTTGATGAGATAGTTCCATTCTCAACTTCCCAAGTAAGAGTACCAGCTTTCGATAACCCAACATCATTTCCAAGTGAATCCTTGGCAGTAGGTATTACATGATGTGTATTTCCACTTTGGACAGTTACTCCAAATGGTATCTCTAATGTTGTAGGTTTACCAGGAGCAACATTGAATGTAACTTGATGTTCTAATTCAAGATATATGATTCGAATTATTGCCACACCGACTTCATCTGGCTGCCAAGTCATATTACTGTAATCGATTAGACCGTTTTGACACCTCCAAGTCAGATCACCTGGTAGGGGATTACCTGCTCTATCGACCAATGTGGCATTTAGATGAATTAAATCATCAATGGTGATATTCGTCTCGTTGAAATTTGGAGATATATCATATGGCCATCCTTCTGTAACTTCGATAGATGTAGTGGTGTTTATTCCAGAACTCTCTGCAGTGATATTTACCGTTCCTGCAATTCCTGGTGTGAATAAACCTTGAGAGTCGATAACTCCGCTACTAGAGCTCCAATTAACAGGACTAGTTATTTCATTTCCAGATGAATCTTTTACCACTGCAGTAAACTGGATTATTTGGTCAGCACTTATTTCGCCTTGGTGTGATTCTATCTCTATACTTGAGGGTCCTGCTGCTAGTACTGGAGCCGATATCTGCACCAATAAGAGTCCAATTATAAACAGAAAAGAAAATTTCCTCAAACCAATCCCCATATTGTCTAGTTTACTCAAATGTACCTATATCTGTCGATTAGTTTTCCCATTCACTCCAATCTGAAGCTCCAGGGTCACGGTACCACCAATTTCCGCTTTCATCTTCTCCCCATTCGACATTATCTTCGTCAACACGATAGTCTGACATCCACTCTTCTTTTCCTTGGGCAGCAGTTGGTGGTCCAGTTGGGCCGGCACTAATAGCAGATGGTCGACTTTCTTCTTCTTGATAATCGTCGTCGTCATCGTCGTCGTCATCATCGTCATCATAATCAGAACTTCCTGAACGAAGCACCATCACTATGACTACAAGAAGAACGATAACGACAAGGATTCCTAGTATTCCACCGGCGTAGTAGAGTGTTCCGCCTGCTTCAAAGAATCCTACGAAAGTCCCCTCGACTTGTATTGTTCCTGATGCTTCTTTATTGTGTACTGCAATAGTTATTGTCTGTTCTTCATCATCAAGTGTTGTGATTGTCCACTTTCCATTTTCGATTGCTTCAGCAGTCATTCTTCCTGTTAGTTTGACCTGAGTTTCAGGAGGTACCGGGATTTCATTTTCCCAAGCATCAAAGGTTCTTACTTCGATATCAAATGATTCTAATTGAGGTACAGATTCCTCAAGTATTGTCAACTCGATTCTGTTTACAGTTTGGTGTGCGGATACAGTAACAGTCCATTCAGCTTCTGCACCACTTGGTGAACGGAATTTGAAGGTATGCTCTCCTGCCTTTGTTGCACTCCAGTTGTAAACACCCGCTGCCCCTTCTATCTTTGATGGAGGGACAGCCTTGTTGTCCTTAGTCCAAAGTACGCTCTCTAGGAATGTGTTACCGTCAGCATCTGTACCAGTAATGGTTAGAGTGTAGACATCTCCTGCTTTTGCAGTGTCAGCAATTACATCGAGGTCAACACTAACAGCCTTACCGTGATCAACAGAAATAGTCACAACTTCAGAGATATTGTATCCACTATTGGATATCGCCCAAGCCGTAATGGAATAATTTCCAACAATACTTGCTTCCCATACCCCTGCATTATCGTTAATTGTTGATGTGATGTCGGAGATGTCACCAGAATCTAAGTCTTCAATTTCGTAAGAGATTATTGATGAATCAATGATGTTTCCATCTCCATCTGTCAATTGTGGGAGGAATTGAATACTATTGTCCGCATCGATGTTTTGGTTCAAATCCACTGGTTGTATCAATGCAACATTAACTAGGTCTCCTTGTACTACAGAAATATCGATTGTGGCTTCTAGGGTAGTGTTTTCGTCATTGTAAGTCGCTCTAAGTGTGTACATCGATTCAGATGCAAATACTGGGACAAATACTGTAGTTGAACCGTATGTTTTCTCTTGTAGTACACTTTGGTCTGTATATTGTAGATGTTCGATATTCCATGCAACGTTTGTAGTCCATTTATTCCCGTCAGCATCAAGTGCCTTGACTTTCACTGTAATTTCATCATCAGCAGTAAGGTTAACTTCAGCATTTTCAGGTTGTTCGACGGAATCAATCACCAATATTAGGTCTGTAATTGCTCCTTCTGTTACTTGGACAAAGACACTAGATTGGATACCAGCATAACTTGCAGACAATGTCTTAGTTCCACGTCTCTGAGCATCCCATATCGCAGGTTGGCCTGCTGTTATTGATCCATCACTAACAGTCCAATTCTCTTGAGGTATTACCACAGATAGTCTGTTACCCATTATGTCAATCCTTGTTGTGTTCAACCAAACAAATTCATCAGCAGTAACAAATGTAGATGAAGCGTTGATTTCTAGACTAGACATTTCACCGTGAGTAATTTGAATCGGTATTTCGTAGTATAGGCCTCCGGTTGAAGTCAAATTCAATACATAATTTCCGATAGTTACTGCGTAGAATGTCCCATTATCTTCTGTGAATACTCCTCCACCGACAGTCCAAGTTATTCCTCCTCCATCTGCTAAGTCGAGCATGTTTCCAAATTGGTCATGTAAAGTCCAAACCAATGTGCAGGTTGTTCCTGCCTTGATTATATCTTCACAGCCAGTCGTCTGGTAGTAACTTGGAATTCCACCAATAACGGTGACATTAACATTGATTGTTTGTGTATTCCATGCAACTACAATCGTTTGATTACCTGCAGAGTAAGGATAGAAGGTTTCCCCAACCATTGTACCATTTGTCGGTGTGTATGTAATCGAAGTTCCTGGCACAATATTGCCATGTTGGTCAAATACATTTGCTGAAATTGTAAATGATTCATCAGCAGTGATGTTTTCCTCAGTATCTTCAACTTCTAGCAACACAGGTGCTCCTGGTGTAACCGAAATAGATTCAGTGACACAAATTACACCAAAACATGCAGTTACGTCATGTGTGCCAATTAGATGTGGTGTAAATACACCAGTTGAGTTGATAGATCCATCGCTCACAGACCATGTGACGTTTCCGGAAATCATGCCACCTACTGCGTTGTTCAAAATGTGTGAGAACTGGACTTTTGTATCTGCGTCTGTAGATGAACCAGCAGGTGATATGGAAACCGAATGTACATCTGTATAGTTAATAGCGATATTTGGTCTGAAATCAGATGCACTTTCACTGGAATAGAACTCAACATAAGCTGGCGTTCCTGCAATTGTAGTAGGTATAACAATCCAACCATGGTCTCCGTTCATTTGCATGTTGTTGTGGCCAATATCTAGCCATACCGATGTCGTAGTAGAATCTATGGTTGTAGTGGAAATTGCTACTGCTTCGTAGTCTATGCCTGCAGTCATTCCTCCAGCACTCCACGGAGTTCCCGCTTCTGAGTTATTCCAAGTGGAACCGGATTGTGTCCAAGCATTTGTTAGCAATCTGTGGACGCTCAATTGTAACTGTCCAGTTGCTGGTGATTCCACTTGTAAATGGATAGATGCAGAATGTATCTTGGCAGTCATAGGCAATGGAACTTGACTATTGTCCAATGCGAAAACCATCCTACATTCTGTATTAGCCCCTTCACAATCTGTACCGACTAGCATCGAATCTGAACCATGGTTTGAATCCGCTTCGCCACTACCTATGTATGAGTCTCTTATGTTCGTATGACCTAATTCAGCAACCTCATTTCCTGTTTGGAAATTATATGTCCATGTATTGTCATCATTGTAGGTGTGATTTACAGGCGAACCTATTGCAAAAGTGCTACGACTTGATGCAGGTCCTGGAATCGATCCATTAATTGCTTGAACCCACCAACTGTATACGTCGCCGGCGGTTAAGTTCTCACTGAATACGAAGGTCGTTCCATTGATCTCGTAATCAATCCATGAGAAATACTTGGTTTCTCCACTTGAATTTGCAATCGTTACGACATATCCTGTTGCATTAGTGACATTATTCCAAGATAGTACAGGCTTGTCAAGAGATTCTAAGGTCCATGTACTGGTGTTGTAAAGAATCTCTCCATCGTTTGGATACAATAAAGTTGGTTGCGCAGGTGGTATAATTCCATCTGTATTGTCCACATACCCTAGTGTTAACTTTGGCTTGTAATCAGTTATTGTGTTGTCATAGAAAGAGTGGCCAGAGGAAGGTGTTCCAACAGATTTCAACATGACAGAAAGTGTGTAATTTCCATTTGCAATATTTGCTTGTGCTAGGGATGTTATATCCCATATTTGCCATCCTGAAACTGGTGATACAAGTAGAGTTGAGCGAGTAATTTCACTGTTAGAGCAACTAGGTGCATTATTCCATGAGACACTCGTTTCAGCAAAGTTTCCACAAGCATGGGCACTGACGGTAAGTGATGATGTACCTGTGACATTAGTTCTATACAGACTTAGTAGTGCACTGGTCGGAGTCATTGCTGTAGGGAACGGCATTTCAGACAGGTCGAAATGTAGTAGAATATTTGATTCACCTGAACCTCCTTGTGAAATTCCAAGATCTAAACTACCGCTTTGTCCAAGGTTAGTGTTTGCACGATTAGAATCAATTGTTGCATCTGGAACTCCTGGTAAACTACTTGTTTCTTCGAATACAGAAGATTCATACAGAATAACTGTATTATTTCCTGCACCATCATCAGTACCAATCGTACCAGGAACTCTGTATGAATATGCATTAGACCATTTTCCTAATCTATGGTCTTGTTCAGCTCTTACTCTCCAGTATAGCCAATAATCTCCTGATGATTGATTTTCAATCGTGTAAGAGAGAGTACTGTAATCCCAAGTACCATCATATGTGCCATTGTTGCTAAAGTCATACAATGCGGTGCTGGATTCGTTGGTAAAGGTTGGATCTGATGAGAATTCCATAATCCAACGTGTTTCGTTTGATGATGCAGATGACCAATTCAATGTTGTATTTTCAGCACCCTTCGGTCTTGAAGAGCTCATGTTCCAGATAGTTGAGCCATCAGCAGGATGAATGTTGCTTGCTTCAGATGGTAGCCATTGAGTTCCCGTTCTCCAAGTCAGCGACAACTTTGGCCTTTTACTTTCGTCAACAGTGTAATCGCTACTTGCGAATCTCCAATCGTCAAACGTATCTTCAATAATATAGAATCCAAGATTAACTTTGTTGGTTCCGTTTGCGTGTGCGTGTTGTACTGGGTAGGTTATGTCAAACACTGCAGTTTCATCTTGATAATCAATTGTGATTATTTCGAATTGAGTTTCACAGATAGGTTCAGTGTAAGTTGCACTGTTGTTGCCGTTAGGACTATTCCATGTGGCGCTTTCATTCCAATCATCTAACAATTCGCAAACTGCGATTCTAATAGTTTCTTGATTAGTCTCTCCACCACTTATTCTGTTCAATGTTAATGATGCATTGATGAATTCATGTGATGATGGAATTGGAATGTTTGACCAATCGATCATAATGAATGAAAGGGATTCATAGTTTGTCGATGTACTATAGGCAGATCGACCCATAAATAACTGACTAGAGCTCTCAAATGCGGTATTAGATGAGCCTGAATCAACATGTGTGTCCATGAATATTCCTGGATAGTCTAATGCTTCGACAAGTAATCCCTCTTGTAAGGAAATTTCCGCATCAGTAGAGTTAATTTCAGAACCTGTAGTTTCTGGTATGTGGAATATTGTGCTTGTTCCCTTACTACCGAGTATGTCATCCGTTACTGGCTGAGTAAACCAAGAATAAGAATCTCCGGTTGTAAGGTTGTCCGGATGTTGCCATGTCATATTGGTCAAGTCCCAACCACTCAAAGAATCTCTACTGTCATAAATGGTCCAACCAGCCCTCTCATTGCTGTAGTCGTTCCATATGAAGATCCTCCAATCATCTACATTTGTTGAGTTAGGATGACTCCAACTAAATGTTGGTTGAGTATTAGGTAGTAATGCGTGTCCTGATGAATTCCAGATTATTTCATCTAAGGTGGGATTGGTATTGCTACCAGCAACTTCTGATGTTGATGCATTCCCTGTAGTCCATGTGAGATTCAGCCAAGGAGTTTCACTGGATGTACCACTAGTTGATGTGAAGATAGTTTGACCTTCGCCTATTGAACCTACTATAGTCAAAGAGATGTGTGAATCTCCATTAGCGAATGCCTGTTGCACTATTTCGGTAACATCAAAGTTCATCCAATTTGCAGAACCACCAGTTAGTATGTCTGACATTAAACCTCTATCGCTAGTGCTCATTGCACCAGGACTTGTCCAGTTGTTTATACCGTCGTAAGTAGTTCCATTTGCGCTGGTGTTCCAAGAAACAAGGGAAGGGTGAATGGAGACTGAATTTCCAGTGTTAGAACCAAATTGTGCATACAAATTCAGCTCTGCATTTGAGATGTGAGCATTTTGTGGGTTAGGTAATTCAGTAAGTGGAATTCTTAGAAGACCGGTTGCATTTTCGCCCGAACTACTTGTTCCTACCTTGATAGTAGATGATGATGACTGGTCCGCAGTAGAACCAACTCCCGAATCAGCCACCCATGTGTCGATAAAGTTAGGTAAATTTAGCGATGGCATTGCTTCTCTGTGGTGCAATTCAACGGCAGCAGAATTAGCATCTATCGGCCAAGTAGTTATTTCTGGCAATTTGAAATGGAAACTATCAGACCAACTTCCAATTTGATTAGTTGTACTAGTCGCTCTTACTCTCCAATACCAAGTATTGCCAGTTTCGAGAGGGCCAGATACATTGTATGTTTGGTTTGTAATATCGAATCCATTGTCATTCCAACTTGTCACCATCAACAAATCTTCTGAGTCAAAGGTTTCAGATGTATCCAATTCTATCGACCATCCGCCAGTGGATACACCACTTGTGGAGGAGAAATTCCATGTCAATTGAGGTGTTTCTTCAGGTGATGGATTGATACCGTCATTGATTGACCATGAGCCATTTGCAGGGGAA